>TARA_R110000822_G_scaffold209083_8_pt1 | contig 11890 bp, 8 predicted proteins | sample TARA_R110000822 | Tara Oceans TARA_R110000822 (sample SAMEA4397666) | marine metagenome | biome: Polar Biome; feature: [SRF] surface water layer (ENVO:00010504); material: water (ENVO:00002006), including particulate matter (ENVO:01000060) such as... | depth 5 m | reverse complement strand
GGCGCTTGGGATGGGGAGGGGTGTCGGGGTCGGGGTCGGGGTCGGGGTTGATTCTGGTGCCGGTGGTGCCGGTGCGGCTACGGGTGTTGGCGTCGGCACGGGGGTTGCCGCAGATGTGGGACTTGGGCTCGGGTTGGGGCTTGGGCGCGCGGTGACCACGGGCGTTGGTCGCTGGCTGTCTGAGCGCACGACGGCGCCGGCCAAGGGCAGCATTCTGGGCGTCGGGCCCACGGGGGGCGGCGTTCGGCTGGGCGTCATGCCTCGGGGCGGCGGCGGGGTGACGGCCGGCAGCCTCTGCAGGGGACGCGGCGCAGCGCTGCGCGGCAGCTCGACCCGCACATCCACGGCACGTTGGTCACTGCCATCCACCGCGCAGCCGCCCCCGGTGGCGGGCGTGCCCAGCGGCGTGTCCTGGCACTGGTCCAGGCCATCGGGAACACCATCAAAATCGCTGTCGATGGCGCAGCCCTGCGCGTCAACCTGCGCGCCCGGGGGCGTTCTGGGACAGGGATCGGCGCGATCGGGCACGCCATCCCCATCGCTGTCGGTCTCGAACGGACAACCGTAGGCATCGATCACCGCCTTGGCCGGCGTGCCGGAGCAGAGATCGGCAATGTCGGGGATGCCATCGCCGTCGGTATCGAGGCGCTGCGGCGTGGCGCGTGCACAGCCGAAAACATCCACCTGCGTGCCCGCGGGCGTGTCGGCGCACAGATCAAAGGCGTCGGGAATGCCGTCACGATCCCGATCAGGACCGGCAGCACTCAGCGCCGTGACCGCCGTCACGGCAAGCAAACCCACCGCACGCCCCACTCCCCGAAGACCTCGCATGCGCCCCTTTCAAACGATTCATTTATAGCCTGCTGGGCCCACTTTATGCGACGCCGCCCCACGCCGCAGCGCGCCCGCGCCCATGCCGCGTCTTGCTGCACAACCCCAGCGCAGGCCAAGCGCCGGTCAATGCCCGACCGGAATTCTCGCTTCGATGCTCAGCCCCCGGCCCGCGCGGCTTGCAAGCCGCAGGGTTCCGCCCAGCAGCGCCGCCCGTTCGCGCATGCCCATCATCCCGAAATGCCGTGCGGTTTCAGCCGGGTCGGCCGGTAAGCCGACGCCGTCATCGGCAATCACCAGATGCAGCGCCCCTGCCGCCTGGGTCAACGACACGGTGAGCCGCGTGGCCGAAGCATGGCGCAGCACGTTGGTGGTCGCTTCCTGCGCGATCCGGAACAGGGCGTTCTCGATTTCGGGCGTGCACCGGCCAAGGCCCTCGTCCGCGGTAAAGCTCAGCGACAGGCCGCCAAGGGTCGCCTGCCGTTGCGCGTAGCCGCGCAGCGCCGGCACCAGGCCCAGGTCGACCAGCATGGCCGGGCTCAGGTCCAGCGACAGGGTGCGCACCTGCTCGATCAGGCCGCCGAACTGTTCGGTCCAGCGCGTGCGCAGCGCCTGCGGCAACCGCAGCGCCGGATCGCGCAGCTCGATCAAGGCAGCGGTCAACTGTTGGCCGATCTCATCGTGCAGTTCTCGCGCCAGGTGGCGCCGCTCGTGTTCCTGCACCTGAACCAGCTGGGCGCCGAGTGCGCGCAAACGCTCGGCCATGGCCGCGAGTTCGGCCTCGCGCTGGCGCTGTTCGGTCACGTCCATCACCACCGCCAGCAGTCGTCGCTGTTGCGGTGCGGCCAGGCACAGGCCGCGCTCGCCGATCCAGCGGGTCTCGCCCTCGGCAACGATGACCCGATACGCCTGCTCATAGGGCAGGCCCTGGTCAATGGCCTGCTGCCATTGCGCGCTCACCGCGTTCCGGTCGGCGGGGTGTATGTGCAGAATCAAATGCTCGAAATCCTCCAGCAGCTCCTGTGCCGCGCACCCCAGCACCGCGCGCGCCTCGGCCGACACCCGCAGCCGCCGGGCATCGACATCCCGCTGCCAACTGCCCATGCCGGCCGCCTGCAGCACCAGACGCTGCTGCACCTGTGCCGCGGCAAGCTGCTGCTGCAGGCGAACCTGCTCGCGCGCGTCCCGCACGATCACCGTGTAAAACGAGTCGCCCCGCAGTTGCAGCAGGCTGATCGACGCCGTCACCGGAATGGTTGCGCCGTGTGCGTGCCTGAGCGTCATCGCCTGCCCGGTGCCCACGGTGAGCGACAGCGCCGGCGCCTCCTCAGTGCACAACCAGCGGCCCAGTGGCCGCCCTTCGATGTCGGTTGCCGGCGCGCCCAGCAGGCGCTCGGCCGCGTGGTTGCAGGACAACACCTGCAAGTCGGCATCGAGGGTGAGCATCGGGTCGGCCGCACAGCGCACCAGACCTTCCTGCCGCAGCAGCCGCTGGCTCTGCCCGGTGGCCTGATCCAGCGCGTCGGTAATGTCGGCCTGATGCGCGATGACGCAGATGCCCTCGACGGTCTCGGCCAGGCGCTGGGCGGTTTCCTTGATCCACCGCAGCGCGCCAGCGGCGCTCACCCAGCGGTAGATCTGCTCGTAGCGATCACCTGCGGTGGTCAGGGCCTGGCGGGCGGCGATCAGGCCGGGGCGGTCGTCGGCGTGGACCTGCCAGTCGGGCTCGGCCCACCGCGCCGCAACCGGGTTGCGGTACACGACCGACAGGCCGGCATCGAATCCGATGACCCCCAGCGGCGAGGTTTCGGCCAGCATCTGCAGCACGGCCGCGCCGGCGGGTCCTGTTGCACCTGGGTCAGCGATCAGTGGCAGGTTCATGACCGCAGCCTGCCGCATCAGCCGCCGCGATCAAACCCCAGGGCGATGGGACGCCCGGTTGAGACGACGGATGGCACATCGCCTGAAACGCCGGCAACTAGAACAACTCGACCCCGCCGGCCTGCATCGCCACCTGCGTCACCGGTTTGTGCGGCGCCACCACCACCCGCTCCCGCACGTTGCGCACGCGGGTCATCACCCGCTCAAGCTCGGGCACCACGTCGTGGCCACCGTTGAACTGCAGGGCTTCCAGCGCCCGGGTCTCGCGCTCAATCTCTTCCAGCCGCGACAGGTGCACCTCGGCAGCGCCCAGGGCCTGACTGGTGATGTCTTCAAACTGCAGGGCCCGCACCGCTTCGGCCACCGCATGGCTGATGCGCTGCGCCGAGCCCTGCGCCTGTTGCAGCGTGTTGCCCAGGGTCTCGTTGAGGGTTTCGACATGGCCGATCAGGCGCGCGGTGCCGCTGTGCGCTTCGTCGCTGAGCGAGCCGTCGCGCTGGCTCATGGCGCTGACCGTGGCCCGCACCGTCGACACCGCCTCGCGCGCCCCCAGGGCCAGGCCGCGAATCTGTTCATTGAAGGTGTTGGAGCGCTGCGACAGCGAGCGCACTTCGTCGGCCACCACCGCGAAGCCACGCCCGGCCTCACCGGCGCGTGCGGCTTCGATGGCGGCATTGAGCGCCAGCAGGTTGGTCTGGTCGGCGATGGTTTTCACGTCTTCGAGCAGCACGAACATGCCGTCCAGCTTCTTCGACATTTCGTCGATCTGCTGCACGGTCATGCCCGACTGGCTGGACACCTGACCCAGCGCCGTGGCCATGCGCTCCATCAACTGCCGCGCCTCGTCGGAAAACTCACGCACATTGCCGGCGCCGGTGCCCTTGCCGCGGTGGGCAACGACGCCGCTCATCAGCTCGGCCTGGCTGCGCGACTCCCGGTTCAGCCCCTCGAAGCTCTGCCCCAGCTTCTGCACCGCATCACCGACCAGACCCCGCGCACGGACAATCTCGGACTGGGTGCCCTTGATTTCGGCAGCGACGAACTCGCGCATCTCGTTGACCAGTTCGGCGCCGCTTTTCATCGCCCGGCTGGCCGCGCCGTAGTGCGTCATCTGGTATCGGAGCAGGTAGGCGAGCGACCAGGCCACCACCGTTGCGGCGGCACTGAGATACACCCACCCGGGTTGGTCACTGACCAGCAGCAGATACAGGTGAATGCCCGACAGGCTGATCGGCGCAGCCAGCAGAATCAGGTCGATGTGTGCAGTCTTGAGCGTCATTTAAGGGACTCCGGGGGCAGGCATGAAAAGGGCTTTTTCTTGTTATCGGCTGCGGTCGGTCTGACTTAAGCGACCGTGGTGCCGTCGGGCCGCATCCATCAACCGTTCAGCGACCTGACCGATGGGCAGCACGGCCTCTGCGGCGCCGAGCCGGAACGCGGCCCCCGGCATGCCCCAGACCACCGAGGTGGCTTCGTCCTGCACGCAGGTGAAGACGCCGCTCTGGCGCAGGCGAAACAGGCCCTGCGCGCCGTCGTCGCCCATGCCGGTCAACAGCGCCGCGGCCAGATTGCTGCCGGCGGCTTCAACGGCGGCGTTGAACATCACATCGACCGACGGCGCGAATCCGTTGACCCGATCGGCCTCGCCGATCCGGCAGACATAGCGCGCGCCGTCGCGTACCACGCGCAACTGGTGACCGCCCGGGGCAATCCACACCTGCCCGGTGGCCAGTCGCGCGCCGTCGAAGGCCTCGCCCACGCGCACCGCGCAACTGCGGTCCAGCCGCTCGGCAAAGCTGCGCGAAAACACCGGCGGAATGTGCTGCACCACCACCGCACCCGGCGCATCCGGCGGCAACGAGGTCAGCACGTCGTGCAAGGCTTCGGTGCCGCCGGTGGAGGCGCCCAGCACGAAGAAGAAATCGGTGGACAGCGCCAGCGGCTGCACCCGGCGCGGCGGCGGCCGATCACGCGGTCCAATCCGCGCCTGGGCAGCGCTGACCACGGCATTGCACAGGGTCTGCGCGGCGTCACGCAGCCCATCGGCGATGCCCAGCGTCGGCTTGGCGACGATCTCGACGGCGCCCAGTTGCAGCGCCCTGATCGCCGCGTCGGCACCCTGCTGGGTCAGGGACGAGACCATGACCACCGGCATGGGGTGCAGCCGCATCAGATGGTCGAGAAAGGTCAGACCGTCCATGCGCGGCATCTCGACATCCAGGGTGATCACATCGGGCTGCAGCTGCTTGATCAGCGCGCGGGCCTGATACGGATCGTTGGCGGTGCCCACCACCTGTATGCGCCGGTCGGCGCCCAGCAGTTCGGTGAGCAGCTTGCGGATCATCGCCGAGTCGTCGACCACCAGTACGCGCGTGACCATCAGAACAGCTCCACGGTGCCGCTGGACACCGGCGCGGCAACCAGCTGGGTGCGATAGCGGGTTTCTTCGGCCAGCAGCGGATCACGCGCGGCAATCGGCAGCGACTTCACGAACGCCTTGCCCGACTGGGTGTGAAAGGCGACCTTGCGCGGGTGAATGTCGAGCAGGTCGCGCCCGATCACCGGAATGCGCTCCAGCGCCAGAAAATCTTCGACAAAGCGCACGTTGCGCTTGCCGACATCCATCGCCGTCATGCCGCGCAGCACCGCGCCGCCGCCGAAGATCTTGGCCGTGAGCTTGGACCGCTGCGCGCCCAGCTGCAGCAGCGCGTTGATCAACAACTCCATGGCATGAATGCCGTAGCGCGCCGAGCCGTTGGACTCGGCACCGCCCTCCGGCAGCATGAAATGGTTCATGCCGCCAATGCCCCGCGTGGGGTCGTGCAGGCAGGCGCTGACGCACGACCCCAGCGTCGTCACCAGGGTCACGTCGCGGGCATCGGCGTGGTAGCCGCCCGGCAGAATCTTGATGACCGGCGCGCCGGCGCGGATGGACGGGTTGGGCGCGTTCATGCGCTGGCCGCCGCTGCCGGTGCGTACACGGTCTGCCCCAGCGAGCGGAACAGGTGCTGGGCATGAAAGAAGCTTTCGGAATGACCGGCGAACATCAGCCCGTCCGGGCGCATCACCGCCCGCAATTGGCCCAGCACCTGCAACTGCGTGGGCTTGTCGAAATAGATCATCACGTTGCGGCAGAACACCACGTCGATGTCGCGCCAGCGCGGCGGCTGGGCGTTGAGCAGGTTCCACGGCTGAAAGCGCACCCGCGCGGCCAGCTCGGGCCGTACTTTGGCTTCGCCGTCCTGGGCGCCGCGACCGCGCAGAAAAAAGCGCCGCTTCTGGTCCAGGCTCAGGGGCGAAAGCCGGGTCAGCGGATACTGGCCTGCCGCGGCAATGGCCAGGGCATCGGTGTCGATGTCGGTGGCCAGAATCTGCACCGGCGGTTGCAGCGTGTCGAAGGCCTCGCAGGCGGCCATGGCCAGCGACCACGGCTCTTCGCCGGTGCTGGCGGCCGCGCACCAGATGCGGATCGGTCGCGGTGCGGTGGCGCGCAGCAGGTGATGCTTGAGCCGCTCGAAGTGATGCGCCTCGCGAAAGAACGCCGTCAGATTGGTGGTGAGCGCGTTGATGAACGGCTCGATCTCATCGCCACCCTCATCGCGGACGGTGGCCAGGTAGGCGTCGAAGCCATCGAGCTTGCGCGCCCGGATGCGGCGAATCAGGCGGCTGTACACCATGTCCTGCTTGGCGTCGGTGAGCGCGATGCCCGCCAACTGGTGAATGCGCTGCTGCACGAAGCGAAAGTGCGCGGGCGTAAAGCGAAAGTCGCGTTGTTCAGCGGTCACGGCGGCGGGGGCCGACACGGTCATGTCACCTGCTCCTTACTGTGCGACCCGGCACGGCCGGGTGTGGGTCGCCGCACGCAGCGCGCCCCCCTGGAACCGACCCCGCGGCTCGAACGCCACCGGGGCGCCCGACAGACTCAGACCCCAATTGGCCATCCACACCAGCCAGCGGGCGGGGCAGAAGCGGCCGTGACGATAGGCACCAAGCAGATCCATGACGAACTCCCGTGGCGTGACGCAGGAAAGAAGGGCCCGCCATGCCTTCAGGCGCATGGCGGGCATGACGACCGCAGGGCTCAGAACTCGGCCCAGTCGTCCTGCGCAGCGGCCGCCTTGGCGCTGCCACCCGGCGCGCTCTTGATGGCCACCGCACGGCTGGGGGCCGGGCGGGCATTGCCGAGGGCCCGATGGCCGCCGTCGCTGCCGCCGCGTGCCGTGGGCAGCGTGGTGACCTTGGATGAAGGCGGCGGGCTCATGCCGCCATCGCCGGCCAGACGGAAGCTGCCCACCTGCTCTGAAAGCCCGGCGACCTGATCTTCCAGCGACCGTGCGGCGGCCGAGGCTTCTTCCACCAGCGCCGCGTTTTGCTGGGTGACCTCGTCCATCGAGGTGATGGTCTGGTTGACCTGTTCGATGCCCTGGCTCTGCTCAAGGCTGGCGGCGGTGATCTCGCCCATGATGTCGGTCACGCGCTTCACCGACTGCACGATCTCGTCCATGGTTTTGCCGGCCTGTTCCACCAGCTCGGAGCCACCGTGAATCTTGCTCACCGAGTCTGAGATCAGCGTCTTGATCTCTTTGGCCGCCGCCGCCGAGCGCTGCGCCAGCGAGCGCACCTCGGAGGCCACCACCGCAAAGCCGCGGCCCTGCTCGCCGGCGCGGGCGGCTTCCACCGCCGCGTTCAGCGCCAGAATGTTGGTCTGGAAGGCGATGCCGTCGATGACGCCGATGATGTCGGCAATCTTCTTCGAGCTGTCGTTGATGTCGGCCATGGTGGTGACCACCTTCGACACCACCGCCCCGCCCTTGCCGGCCACGTCGGTGGCACCGATCGCAAGCTGGTTGGCCTGCTTGGCGTTTTCGGCGTTCTGCTTGACGGTGCTGGTCAGCTCTTCCATCGAGCTGGCGGTTTCTTCCAGGCTGGCCGCCTGCTGCTCGGTGCGGCGTGACAGATCGAGGTTGCCGGCTGCAATTTCGCGCGAGGCGGTGTTGATGGTGTCGGTGGCCAGCTTGATCTGGGTGATGATGCCGGTGAGCTGCGCCACGGTTGCGTTGGCATCGTCCTTGAGCTTGCCGAAGGTGCCCTTGAAGTCGCCCTGCACGCTCTGCGTGAGGTCCCCCTGGGCCAGTGCGCCCAGCACGCGGGCCACTTCGTTGAGGCCGACGCTGCTGGTTTCCATCAGCAGGTTGATGTTCTCGGCCAGCAGCCTGAAGAAGCCGTCCTTGTTTTCGACCGCGATGCGCTGGGTGAAGTCACCGTTGGCGGCCGCCTGCACGATGCTGCCCACCTCGACCTCCACCGCCACTTCGGCGGTGCGGTCCTTCCATTCCACCACCGCGCCCAGACGCTCGCCGGCGGCATTGATGATGGGCGCCGCGATCAGCGAGAAGGTGCGGCCACCGACCACGATCTGCGTGCGGTGCGTCTCGCGGAAGGTGGAGAGCATGCGCGCCTGATGCTCGGGATGCTTGTGAAAGACGTCGATCTTGGCGCCCTGCAGTTTGGCGGCGTCGAAGTGCGGCAGGGCTTTGCGGATGTCGGCCTCGGCGTGCACCATCATCTGCTGCACCGCGCCGTTCATGTAGATGATGTTGCGATCGTTGTCGGCAATCATCACGTTGGTGGTGACGTTGTCCAGCGCCATCTTGATGCGCAGGTTTTCGTCGCCCAGACGCCGCTCGGTGGCCTGGCGCTCGGCTTCCACCCGCTGCAGTTCCAACTCGGCCGTCATGTCTTTCCACTCAACCACGTAACCGAGGCGCATGCCCTGATCGTCGTTGATCGGATTGAGGATCAGGCTGAAGGTACGGCCACCCAGCACCAGCTTGGCGTTATGGGTATCGGTCATCTTGGCCAGCAGCTCGCGCTGGTAGGCCGGCTTCTTGTGGAAGGTGTCGATGTTGGTGCCGACAACCGCCTCGGCCTTGAAGCTCGGCACGTCCTTGCGGATATCGCTCTCGGCGGTCGCCAGCATCTCCTTGATGGAGTTGTTGACGTAGACCACGTTGAGGTCGGCATCGGCAATCATCACGTTGGTGACCACCACGTCGAGACCCTGTTTGACACGCGCGGTTTCGGCCGCCATTCGGCGCTCGCGATCGGCTGCGGCCAACTCGGCCGTGAGGTCCTTCCATTCGACCACGTAACCGAGGCGCGTAGCACCGTCGTTGATCGGGTTGAGGATCAGGCTGAAGGTCCGGCCACCCAGCACCAGCTTGGCGTTGTGGGTGGTGGTCATCTGCGCCAGCATGTTGCGCTGGTAGGCGGGGTTTTTGTGGAAGGTGTCGATATTGGTACCGACCACCGTGTCGGCCTTGAAGCTGGGCACGTCCTTGCGGATGTCGCTTTCAGCCGTGGTCAACATCTCTTTGATCGAGTGGTTCACGTACACCACGTTCAAGTCGGCATCCGCGACCATTACATTGGTTTGCACCACGTCGAGCCCCTGCTTGATGCGCTGGGTTTCGGCACTGAGCACGGCTTCACGGGCTTGAGCCGCCAACTCTTCGCGCTTCATTTCGGTGATGTCGGTGGCAAACTTGACCACCTTGACCACCTTGCCGTCGGCGCCCATCACCGGATTGTAGGTGGCCTGAATCCAGAGGTCGCTGCCGCTCTTGGTGCGGCGGCGGTAACGCGCAGCGTCAAACTCGCCGCGGCCCAGCTTTTCCCAGAACTGGCGATATTCCTCGGTCTTGCGGTAGTCCGGGTCGACGAACAGGCCGTGGTGCTTGCCGACAATTTCATCTCGGGTGTAGCCCAGCGCCGCCAGAAAATTGTCGTTGGCCTTGAGCACTTCGCCGGTGGGCGTGAACTCGATCACCGCCTGCGAACGATCGAGCGCGGCCATGACGCCGGCCACGGCCTGCAGAGACGCTTCGGTGTCCGCCAGTTGGCGGCGGTGGCGTGCGCCGGCCTCCTCGGTCTGGCGATAGGCCATCGCCACCGCGGCGATGGCAACGATCACCAGCAGCAGGCTGCCGGTGATCCAGGCCTCCATGCCCAGCGCGCCGTTCATGTGCGCCAGGCACAGCGCCGGCAGCAGCAGGGTGGATGCAACCGCCGCACCCAGCGGCAGCTTGGGGTTCAGCGGGGTGACGGATTTGGCAGTCATGAGAGGCTCCGGGAAGAACGGCAACGGGATCAGGCGGCAACAGCGGCGTCGAACAACGCCATGTCTTTGCTTTTGAATAATTTTTCGATGTCGAGGACGATCAGCATCTGGTCGTCACGCTCGACCAGTCCGGCGACGTAGTGCACGTCGATGCCGCTGCCGAACTCGGGGGTGGCGCGAATTTCCTCATCGACCAGCCGCACCACGTCGGAAACGCGGTCCACCACCATGCCGATGACGCGCTTGGCGACATTGAGAATCACCATCACGGTGAAGTCGTCGTACACGGCTTCACCGAGGTTGAACTTGATGCGCATGTCCACCACCGGAACGATGGTGCCGCGCAGGTTGATCACGCCCTTGATGAAGTCGGGCGCCGAGGGCAGCCGGGTGACGCTGTCGTAGCCGCGAATCTCCTGCACCCGCAGGATGTCGACGCCATAGGTTTCCTTGGCGAGGCAGAAGGTCAGGAACTCGGCGCCGGCGTCGTTGTTGTCGAGGCCGCGTTTGGGTTCCGACGCGCTTTGGCTTCCATCCATCGTGGGCTCCAGTGATTGAGGTTCAGGCTGCAATGGCCAGCGCCGAAACGGCGGTCAGCCTTGACACATCGAGGATCAGCGCCACGCGCCCATCCCCCAGAATCGTCGCCCCGGCAACGCCGGGCACCGATCGGTAGTTCTGCTCCAGGCTCTTGATGACCACCTGTTGCTGGCCCACCAGGGCGTCCACCATCAGCGCCAGACGGCGCCCGTCGGCTTCCACCACCACTGCAATGCCGGGGCCTTCGTAGGCGGTTGGCAGACCAAAGTGATCGGCCAGCCGCATGAGCGGCAGATAGGTGTCGCGCACCTTGACCAGCCGCTGCTGCCCGCCCAGCGGCGGCATCTGCCCCGGCTGCGGCTGAAAGCTCTCCATGACGCTGGCAATGGGCACGATGAACACCTCATCGCCCACGGCCACGCTCATGCCATCGAGAATCGCCAGGGTCAGCGGCAGGCGGACCGCCACGCGGGTGCCCTTGCCGGGGTTCGAGAAAAGCTCGATGCGGCCGCCGAGGGCGAGCACGTTCTTGCGCACCACATCCATGCCCACGCCGCGGCCGGACACGTCGGTGACGGCATCGGCGGTCGAGAATCCGGGCTCGAAGATCAGGTTGTCGATGTCGGCATCGGTGGCCGGGCGCTCGCTGATCACGCCGCGCTCGATCGCCTTGGCGAGAATCTTTTCGCGGTTCAGGCCGCGCCCGTCGTCCTCGATTTCGAGCACGATGGAACCGGAGGCGTGACGGGCACTGAGCTTGAGGCGGCACTCTTCGGGCTTGCCGACGGCGCGCCGCTCTTCGATGGTTTCAAGACCATGGTCGAGCGCATTGCGCAGCAGGTGCATCAGGGGATCGGTGATGCGCTCGATCATGCCCTTGTCCAGCTCGGTGGCCTCGCCTTCGAGCACCAGCTTGACGCGCTTGCCCAGCTTGTCGGCCAGATCGCGCACCACGCGCGGGAAGCGCGAAAACACCGTGCCCACCGGCAGCATGCGCACCGCCAGCACCGACGACTGCAGCGAGCGGGTGTTGCGTTCAAGCTGCTCCAGCGTGGAATGCAGGCGCTCGAACTGCACGGGGTCGAGGCCCGACACCGCCTGGTGCAGCATCGCCTGGGTGATCACCAGCTCGCCCACCAGGTCGATCAGCGCATCCACCTTGTCCACCCCGACGCGAATCGAGGCCGTGGGCAGTTGCGGCGGGGCGGCCACCGTCGCTTCGAGGCGCGCGGGCTGTTCGGCAACCGCGGTTGCGGCGACGGCGACCGGCGCCGTGGCTTCAGGCTTCGGGGGCGCAGTCGCCGCACGCTGCGTCACGGTCAGGGCACAGCAGTCATCGACCCAGGAAAACACGTCACGAATGGTCGCTTCATCGGCGTCGGTGACCAGCGTCAAATCCCAGGCCAGCCGGCAGTCGTCCACCGACAGGGTTTCGATGGCCACGTCTTCGCCCTGCGGCTCGATCAGCGTGCCGGTGAGTTCCCCCAGCTCGGCCAGGGCCTGCATCAACAGCAGCGG
>TARA_R110000822_G_scaffold106502_2_pt1 | contig 11896 bp, 11 predicted proteins | sample TARA_R110000822 | Tara Oceans TARA_R110000822 (sample SAMEA4397666) | marine metagenome | biome: Polar Biome; feature: [SRF] surface water layer (ENVO:00010504); material: water (ENVO:00002006), including particulate matter (ENVO:01000060) such as... | depth 5 m | reverse complement strand
CAAACTATCTTGACCCGATAGGCATAGGCCACCACCACCAGGGCAGGGGGTAGGGGGTAGGGGGTAGCTCTTAACTATAGGGGGGGATAGTTATCCAACAGGGCATAAATAGGAGGAGGATAGGCTAGGCATGTAGCGGAATACCCAAAGCGAACTTATAAAAAACAACGGATAGGCGGAGGGCCCCCCCCAATGTGAACCCGATGATGGCCACCATTATAGTTGATGCAAATCTCGGAAACAAACACAGCCCAAAAAATCTGCGGAAACATTGTGTTATGCTCTCCCCATGGCACTACCAGAGAAGAAACAAGAAGCACTCCGGCTACTTACAGCGGGGCACAGCATGGCTACCACTGCTGAGAAGGTAGGCGTCACCCGTTCAGCGATATGGAAATGGACTAAAGAGCCCGAGTTTTCCGCTGAGATGACAGTCTACAAGGACAAGAAGGCAGCAGGTGCCCAGCTTGCGCTCTCATACGCCGTGTACGAGGCTGTAGAGGTTCTCAGGACTGTTATGTCGGATGAGGACTCATCGGCCAGGGAGAGGACAGACGCAGCTAAGATAATCCTTGATAGGGCCAAGCTTGAGTTGCAGGGTAGCAAGGTGAAAGTGAAGGGTGGCTCAAAGGCAATGGAAGAGTGGTTGAGTGGCCAAGATGAACAATGAGATTGGTGATCTTCTAAAAGATCCTAATAAGTTCATTTCCCGTCTAACGATTATGCACAAGCAGCGTCAACGGTTGAGCCCGTTTGATTTGAATGAGCCTCAGCAGAAGCTGTTGGAAGTCCTGAAGACGAGCAATAGGGTGATTATCCTCAAAGCTCGTCAGATGGGTATCTCTACGCTTGTTCGTGGTTGGCACTTCTGGCAGACGTATATGGCCAGTGAGCCTAAGCAGTATGCTGTGATTTCTCATACCAGGGATTCTGCTGAAGAGCTTCATCGTATGGAGAAGACCTTCTATGATAATTTGCCTGTTCAGTTGAGAAGGCCCTTGTCTAAGTCATCTTCAAGGACGTTGACCTTTGAGGACTCAGGGGCAACGGTTCGGACTCACACAGCAAGCGGTAAGGGTGGTACTCGTTCGTTTGCAATGAATAGCGTTCATTTGTCTGAGTTTGCTTTCTATGAGAATCAGGAAGAGACAATGGCTACGGTTATGGCAGCCGTTGGTGAGGGCCAGATTATTATTGAGAGCACTCCAAACACGCCTGGTGATAAGTTTCATGAGTTGGTAGATGGTGCCATGAAGGGTGAGAACGGTTGGACGCTTGTATTCTTCCCCTGGTATTCTCATGCTGCTTATTCTGTAGAAGAGATTCCAGGCTGGTATATACCCACCGCTGTTGAAAAGCAGGTACAGCAAAGCCTACAGATTACGACTCAGCAGTTGTGTTGGCGTAAGAAGCAGTTGAAGACCTTGGGTCAAGAGAAGTTTATTCGTGAGTACCCTGCCACGATTGAAGAGGCGTTTAGGTCGAGTGGCGTACAGTTCTTTGATCCAGTGGCCATGGATAAGATTGCCCCTGTGGATATGGGAAGCCATGAGCACAGGCAGTATGCACCACCGGAACCTGGTGAGGCTTATGTCTTAGGTGTTGACGTTGGTTCGGGTCTTGGAAAGAAGACTGACTTCTCAGCGATTACTGTTGTTTCTGGCAGCACGCGCCAGCCTGTTTACCATTTCATTAGCAATACGACGACTCCTTCTAAACTGGCCGAGGTCATCGTTGGCGTTTGGACTCGTTACCACCAGCCAAAGGTGATTGTAGAGTCGAACGGTAATGGACACTGGGTTCTTCACAAGCTGAAAGAGTTGAAGGTGAAGGGCTTGTATAAGGACGATAAGGGCAAGCCGTTTAGAACGACAGTGGGGACAAGGCCCTTGTTGTTCCAGGCGATCAAGGAGGTTGTGGATAGCGGTATTATTATAAAGCTCGACGCCCACGTTTTAGAAGAGTTGAAGACGATTGTTTATATTAGAGATAAGCCCCAAGCAGCCAAGCGGAAGAATGATGATGTGACGGTTTCCATGGCTTTGTGCTATTACTTGCTGGAAAGGATGCCTTTGATGGTGTCTCATTCTGTGAAGAGAGCCATGATGGAGAAGCATATTGCTGCTATGAAGGCTAAGAAGTCAACGAGAACGCTGCCCTGGAATGTTCGGGGTGGGAACAAGACGGGCGGTTACTGATGAAGCCAAGAGATTTGCAAGTTATCCTTGATGCACACGAATTGTATTGGGGAGACAAGAGAGACGCTCTTGTTCGCTACAAAGCTGTGTATGAAATGGATTTCTGGGACACTGAGAACGACTCAGGTCTGAATCAGATTCGTATTCAAACGAATGATGGATATGGATACATTGAGTCATTTCAAGCTTCTCTCTTTGCAAAGAACCCTGCTGTCGTTGTAAAGAATGGCGTTTTAGGCAAGGGCGACACCAAGAAAAGCCAGAACATTATCAACCATTTCTTGCTCAACAGCCGAAATGAGATTGAGAACGCCTCTCGTATGGCGCTTATCTACCCAATGAGCTTTCTGAAGCTGACGATTACGGACAGAGAGAACCTATATGAGCGTGTTCTTCCTGTTGCTGTGCCTCCCTGGCAGGTGATTGTGGATAGGGACGCAACGCGGTGGGATACACAGCGGTTTGTTGGCCATGTTTACTACATGACTGTAGCAGAAGCCAAAGATAAGTTTGGTGGCAAGTTCGATGACATTGGTGGAGAGCTTGTTGGCTTTTTTGACCAAGGAATCAAGGAAGCAACAGGTGGCGCACGCCCGAAAGACCCACAAGAGAGCCCAATATCGCCAATGTTCCAGTATGTGAAGGTTGTTGAGCTTTACGATTTAGTGGAAGACAAGCTTTACTGGTGGTGTCCTGAACGTGGAGACAAATGGTTAGACCAAGCCCAGTTTATTCCGTTTAGGGACGCTGAAAACCGTGGTCACGCCCCTATTGTACCGCTTTATTACAACAGGATTCCAGATCAACCCATGCTTGGGTACTCAGCCATCAAAAGAATCTACGACCAACTCTATGAGATGAACATCATACGTTCATTCCAAGCAAATGCGGTTCGTAAGGCGTCGAGACAGTGGCTTGTGAAGAAAGGGGCCATGACTGATGACGAGATGGCCCAGATTACCAGTGGTATTGACGGATTGTTTGTTGAGGTAGAGTCTGATGACGCACTCAGCAGCCTAATCGTGCCTGTCCCACACCAGAATCTTCCCTCTGAAGTGTCGAGGTACATGCAAGATGTCATTAGGGACAAGGATGCGGGCTCTGTCACCGCAGCGTTTACTCGTGGAGAGGCTACAAAAGCTACTGCAACAGAGATTGCAGCACTGGCAGCGTACACAACGAGTGAGATTGGCCGCATGGCTCGTGAACGGGACGGTGCAATCGAAATGATGAGCCGTGTTTACTTGCTTATGGTGGCTTTGTTCATTGAAGAGGCCAAGGTTCCGACCCTTGTGCTGCTGGATGGAGAGGCTCAGACGGTGAAGCCGGACGATTTGACTGGAGACTTCCAGATTTTCGCAGCAGACCAGGCATCTACACCCATCTCTGAGGCGATTAGAGAGCAAAGATTGCTCCAGAACGCCCAGTTGTTGCAGTCTTTAGGTGTTCCTAACCAGAAGATTCTTGAAGAAGTGGTCAGAACAATGGGTCTTCCTGAAGATTTCTTGGAAGCGGCACCTGTTCCACAGCAACCAGGTGCAGGAATACCCGGTGTTGCCAACCCTGAAGAGCCTATGACTGGACAAGACCTTGTGAACAACCCTACTGCTGGTAATGTTTCGGAGATGTTGTTGGGCGGTGGCGTAGGGTTCAGTCAGTAATGCCGTTATTTGATTATTTCTGTGGTGAGCATGTACATGAGGCCCTCTTTCTACCCAAAGAAGAAGTCCCTTATTCTATCAAATGTCCCGAGTGTGACAATGAGTCCATCAAACAGATCTCGATTCCGGCCCATACGCCTGGCAGGTGGGGTGACCAGACGGGCAAGTACGGCGTCAACGGCTTTTTTGATCGTGGCCTTGGCGCTCGTTACCAGACGAGTATGCAGAGAGAAGCGCTCATGGATAAGAAGGGGCTCGTATCGACGGGGGACTTCGACAAACACCACGTTGAAGACACCTTACAGAGGCAGTGTGCCCACCAGGAACGACAAGATGCTAACATTGTGCGTTACAAGGACAATGTGAAGAAGTTTGAAGGTGACAAGGGTCGAGCAATCGCTGAGACTTTCACTGTCGCTGAGATGAAAAAGAATGGAACAATGGCGAAAGACGCCGCAAAGGAAGCATAATGGCCGAGTTATTACCACAAGAAGAAGCACTCATGTCCCGCGCTCGTGAAGCAGAATCCGCGAGGGAAGGTGCTTTTGAAGAGATGGCACCAACTGGAGACTTCCCTGCCGGTGACCTCAACGCAGTCGTTGACTCCTTGAACCAGGTTCTTCCAATGTTCAAGCTTCCTGCATACCCACCTTTTGCAGAAGATATTGACGGCCCCCTTCCTTCTGAGTTTGTCCAGTCGTTATCAATGGTGGCTGATTCCGCTGACGCTGCCGGTCTTGAGCGACTGTCTTTTGATGTGTCCACCGCGACTGACTCTGCTGGACTTGAAGACATTCAAGCACGCCTTGATACGCTGGCAGGCAACCAGTCTTTCAAAACCTTCCTTCGTTCAGAAGCACAAGGGGAAGTTCCCTCTGATGTTCCTGAAGACGCCCCACCCTTTGATGTTGCAGCAGCACAAGATGTTGCAGCAGTTGATGAATCCTTACTAATGGAGAGAATGTAAATGTCTGAGACAGCACAAGCACCACAAGAAACACCACAAGAAACAACACCTGCCGCAGTGGCAGCGCCTGTAACGGAGTCGGTCCCTGAGCAGGTGGCTGCCCCGGCTACTGAACAACCCCAAGAGGAGGCAACCCCTTCTATTGATGAGTTTGCTTCTGAGAATATTGATGACGAGATCTTCAAGTCAGAAGAAGACTACAAGGGTGTAGACTATAAAGCGGTCATGGGAAGCCTGGACCCTGAAGCTAAGAAGCTATTCCACAACCTACGCTCTTCTTTTACTAAGAAGACTCAGAACCTTTCTGACCAACGCAAAGCCCTGGAGAACGCCAAGTCTGCCCTACATGCTCGTGAGAAGGCTTTGTTTGAGTCTGACTTCTATAAGACTGTCTCTGAGAAGGCTGCTGTAAAGACAGAAGACTTCGACCCTTACGATGCTAAGTCCTTTGAAGGCCGTATTGAGCAGGAAGTTGCTAAACGCATGACTGAGATGATGGAGCCTATGCGCCAGAATCATGTCTTACAGCAACAGAAACATAAGCTTGATGCATTCAAAGCTGACCATCCTGACCTTGTGGATATGAAGTCAGCAGTTGTAGCTGTACTCCAAGAGCATAAGCACATGAACCTTGAGCAAGCCTACTGGCAAGTCAAGGGACGGAAGCTTGCTGAAGACATGAAGACCCAGGATGTTGAGGCTGCTGCCTATAAGAAGCTTGCCCGTGAAGCTGGGCTGAAAGTCGGTGGCGCCTCAAGAGGTTCTGTTGGTGGTGTTCCAAAGCACATCTTAGACCGTGATGATCCAGTAGCTATTTACAACTGGATTCGTGACAATAAGACCAAAGTGAAAATCTGATAGTTGCAATAGGGGTTCGTGTTTGCTATTCTCCCCTTGAAGACGAAGCCCCTCTATGGATAAGCAGAAGTCATCCGGCCCCGTTTTAGGGATAACTGCTAAACTTCTTTATTTCTTATCTATCTATCCATAGGATTCGTCTATCATGGCTATTCAAAACGATATTCTTAGTTCGACCGCTCGCGCTCGTTCCAAGAAAGCGTTGGACAACCTGTTCCAAACTGTACCTCTTCTTGATCATATCAAGAAAGCTGGTGGAGTTGAAGTGATCAACGGTGGTCAACGCATTACTCGCGCTGCAATTCTTGCAGAGCACTCTAACATTACGCAGCTTGCTACTGGTTACGAAGCTGTCTCCTCCTCTGTGGCTGACGTTCTGCGTTCGCCTGAGTACGAATGGTGTGACTTTGTTGCTCCTATCGTAATCACGAAGAAGGAAGAGCTTTCCAACCGTGGCGAAAATGCAATCATCTCGATTGCTGATTCTCGCATGAAGTCTGTCATTGGCATGCTGAAGCGTGAGTGGGAACTTCAAACCATCCGTGGAACCTCCACTGTTCTGACTGAGCTTGGCTCTTTGAACGGGGCGAACGTTGCAACGGGTTGGTTGCAGGATGCTGCGTTTGGAGCACAGACAACTAACATTGTCGGTGGTTTGAACAAAGGCACCTACGCAACAAGCAACTGGCAGAACCAAAGCTTTAATGTTGCTGGTAACTTTTCACTCAACGGCTTGAACGCTCTTGCTGAAGTGATGCTTCAGACTCAAATCTTTGCACCCGAAGGGTCCGTTGATTTGATTCTTGCAAGCCCCACCTCGTACCGTCTGTACAAGAACACCTTGCAACTTCAAGAACGCTACATGCCTAAAGAGACTGTGCTTGATGCTGGTCGCCTTGCTTTGGCATACAACGGTGCTTTGATGTACGTTGAAAACAACCTCGGAAACTTGGTTGGTGGTGGTATTACTCCATCGATGTACTTCCTCAACACCAAAAGCATGAAGGTTGTGTTTGATTCTGATGCTAACTTCTCGATGACTGACTTCGAGCACAAGAGTGGCTTTGCTGCTCGTGAAGCACAGATGTTTGTTCGCACCCAGATTGTTGCTGATCACCTTGCGTCCCTTGGACTCATTTACAACGCGGAGGCGTAATCATGTTTGGACACTTAAATCATGGAAAGCCGCCTCTTGAGGTATCGCAAGTAACTGGTGAAATGTCGGACATCGTGTCCTTCGGTTGCGCAGCAGCAGTAACTGCTGGTGACTGGGTTCAGTTGAACACAGGTGCCGCTGGAGAAGACCGGGTACGCCAGGTTATTCCTGGTACTGCAACCGGCGCCGTCATTGGTGTTGCACTTGAAACCGTCACGGCAGCAACTGTTGCTGCTGGTGGTGCTTTGGTGCGCGTCTGTGTTGCTGGTTATTGCGAGAACGCGAAATCTGCTAACGGCATTGCACTTGGCGCAGCGTTTGTTTCTGCCGCTGGTGAGTCAATAGCAGCGGCTGCTACTGGTTCTCTTACTCCTCTTCTTGGAGTGGCGCTGGAGCTTTCTGCTGGTCTTACAGTAGATTGCTACATCTTCCGCCAGTTGTAAAAACAACCCGCGAACTATGGGCGGGCACCTTTATCGGGTGTCCGCCCTTTTTTCTTAGGAGTCAGTGTGAACCTCTCAGAGATTAGAAACATGGTTGGGTCTATCGTAGACTACGACCCCAATGTTCAGACCTACATTGATGAGGTCAACCGTGTTGTAAACGAGATTTACCTGGACTTCTTTACCGACCGACCATGGAAGTTTGCCCAGGAGACTGAAGAGATTCAGGTCTACCGTGATGTGAGCGTTGCCAATGGTGTCATTGCTATTGGTGCCAACACAATTACCAGTGTCACCAACCCCTTTCTCCCCTGGATGGAAGGCCACATTGTTGAGATTGCCGGCGCCGCTGATGTAGACAATGCTGAATATGTCATTACCAAGAGCATCCCAGGAACCCTTCGTCTTGAAGGCTTTTCTGCCAGCGCAAACACTGTGGGGCTGACCATTACAGTGAAGCAACGCTTTGTTGATATGCCTGCTGACTGTTCAGAGGTTCTGTCTATTGGCGTTAGAAGCCCTACATCAGGAACCAACGCCCACTTCTCTTATCTTTCTCGTGCTCGTGATGAAGAGCTTTCTCTTCTCCTAAGCTCCACAGGACTGCCTACTAACTGGCTAATCTACGATGACGCAACGATGACACAGCCTGTTATCGCGCCAACTCTAACGCAGGGCGGTGCATCCACGCTAACCGTTGGGTCACACTCTTTGAAGTATGTCTTTGTCCATAAGGGCAAACTGTCTGCGCCATCTCCTTCAGCCTCAGTTGTTCTTATTGCTGGCAGGTCTATTGATGTTGCCGGACTTCAAAACACCGGAGCCAACTCTGGAGTGTTGAAGAAAGTGTACATCCAGACTCCTGAAGCAAAGGCTTACTACGCTTCTACTGCCGTGTTTGCAGCAGAGGTTGCGACTACAATTACAAACGCAACGCTGGCAGCCGACTATCTTGTTTCTGGTGAGCGTCTTCCAGAGAACAGCGGTCACTATAAGCGTGTTCGTTTGTTCCCACGGCAGGATACCGACTATCTAATCGAGGCTCGTTTCGTTTATCGCCCTGATAGATTGATTGAAGAGACAGATGTTCCTGAGTTTCCACCTGACCACCACCGCTACCTGGTCTATCGTGCCTGCCAGGAACTCTTCATGAAGCATGATAATGTCACGCACTCAGAAGTTTATCGACGCAAGTCAGACGTTGAGCTTCTAAGAATGGAGAACACTTATTTATCAGAGGGTGCAGGATATTGGATTAAGCGTGGGTATCGTGAAGGCGCGAGAAGCTTCCGAACATCAACTAATCTAACTACTCGGGGATAAAATGGACGCAAGGCTAAAGCTTGAAGTACCAAGAGTAGGCGGCATAGATGAACTCCTTCCCCAGAAGGATGACTCAGCCACTATACTTGAGAACTTCACTGTAGACCCTGCCTCTGGCGGTTGGGACAACCGGATTGGTTACGAGAAGTACTTCCCTAACGGGGCGCTGTACCAGCCGTTCACCCTTGAGAAGAGGATTCATAGTCTGTACATTTGGAGCACCCATAGTGGCGCTCGAACCTACACTTTATTCGAGTCTGAGAACGTTGCTTCTGCTCGCTGCAACCTTAGCTTCACTGTAGGTAATGTGGCTGGTGCAGGGCAGATCGTGGACATTGACACGTTCAGGAGAGTCCCAACACTTGATGAGCCAGTCACAGACTTTGAGCCCTTTGGTCGCTATCTTATCATCGTAAACGGACACGATAAACCATTGAAGTTTGATGGAGAGAAAGGTAACAACCAAGTATCAACTGTAGGTTGGGAGTCTATTCCAGGAACTGTCAGCCCCTGGACACCTGACATAAACCCTCTCAGCGGTGCTATTGGCGGCCTTGGTAAAGGGCAGGTTCAATACTATGGTATATCCCCTGTTGACCCTTTTGATGGTGGACCAAGCTTCAATAGCCAGAACGCCGGTGCCCCTATTGGTTTTCAGAACACATACGGGCTTGGCTTTAAGACGATAAACGCTAAGAATAATTACAAGTGGCGCGTTTCTTTTGTAAGCGAAACAGGAAGCGAAAGCCCCCTTTCTGCAAGTTCTGAGTTGGCAAAATGGCAAACAAGCGGGGCTGGAACACAACTAAGGCATGCTGTACTTTTAGAGAACCTGCCCACAGGGCCAATAGGTGTTGTCGCAAGGCGAATCTACCGCACTAAAAACCTTGGTGCTGGCATTTCAACTGATAATGATGCCTCATATTACTTTGTCGCTGAAGTAAAAAACAATGTAGAAACATCATATTCAGACTCAACGCCTGATCAGTTTCTTGTAACGCTTGCTCCATCAAGCACGGACAGTGTGCTTTTCCCGTGTCCCGGCGCTCGGTTCGCGGCGACATTTAAGGGATGTTTGTTCCTTGATGGCGGTCAGTCTGATCCTAATAGAATCTATTTTTCAAACCCACTGAATCCAGATTCATTTTCTGCTTCAGACTACTTTGATGTAGGCGCTCGTGATGGTGGCAACGTCACCGGCCTGTTCGCCTACTACAACAGCCTAATTATCTTTCGCGAGTCCTCGGTTGAGCTTGTTCGCGGTGACCAACTGAAAGGGTTCGTTGTTGTACCCTTCATTCAAGGCATTGGTTGCAGGGCTATAAACTCTGTGACCTCGGTTCCTGGCGTTGGCGTTATGTTCTTAGGCAACGATGGGGTCTATAGAATCTTTGGTGGCCTTGACGGTGGATCTGAAGTCAAGATTGAGAAGATGACTTCCAACTTGGTGAAGACTCAGAAGAGATTCAACCCAGCCCTACTGGCTCGTGCGTCTGCTACTTACAGCCCTAAGTGGCGTGAGTGGCACTGCTACATGCCTATAGACGGCGAGGAGAAGCCATCGTTTGGTCTGGTCTACCATGTAGATAAGAACACTTGGTCCACCAGAACAGGGTTCCCTGTCAGCGTTGTTGCCTCTGACCAGAACGGAGAGCTAATCTTTGGGCACAACACAGGCAAGCCATCAGGGCTTCCGTCTACATGGGAGACAGGACTGTTTGTTATCTCAAGAAAACGGTCCAATGGCTATACGGTTAATACTGTCCCCGGTGACCCACCAGTGGTGACAACCCAAGACAGGCCCGCGCCTACTGCCAAGTATCGCTCTAAATGGCATGACATGGGCAAGGCTGCACAGAAGAAGTTTGTGAAGTATGTCTACCTTCATGTGATGACCAAGGGAGACAACACGATTCCTTTGACATACTACAGGGACTTTGACTATACAGGCATCACCTCCTCTGGTGAGAAGATGCAGCGTGCTGACCATCCAGACCAAGGAGTCTTTGGCACTGCCGTTTGGGATACCGCTGTTTGGGAAGACCCCTTCTACACAACTGTTCGGTACCCAATTGCTCAAGGGGCAGCGTCCACCTTTGCCTTTGAGTTTGAAACTCAGAATGATATTGTCCTCGTGGGGTACTCCTTAGAGTTCGGCGCTAACAAGACACAGACAATCAAAGGTAAACGCTAATGGCTTTCAAGTGGACAGAAGGCGACCACCTAACCGGAAACATACTTGATGTTGAGGACTTCAACTCCTCCTTCAATAACGTTAAGGGAGAGATAAACGGAGGATTAGACAGGGAGAACCTGCCTAATGGCTCTATCTCTAATGATGAGTTATCTTCTAAAGCCTTTGTGAAGTACGCTGTGCAGCCTGGTATTCGAATGCAGTCTACCGTCCTGGCTCAAGCAGAGTGGCGGAATAATACAGGAGGTCTGGCTTCAAGAATATATGAAAACTACCGCTGCACAAACTACAATAATTATGCTGGTGGCTGGAAGACGAACTCGGCTCAAAAAGTAAGCTCTCTATTCCAAGAGGGAATGCTTCATATCGAATACAACGGGTGGTACTGGCTAAGAAACCACGTTGCTACAGGTAACCCATCCAGAAACACTATTGCCGCCCCACATTTACAGGGTTGGTGTCAGTTTGAATTACTTTTAGACGGGAACTCAGTGATTACAGGAGGCCGCCATTACCAAAATGTTGGGCAAACACATCTTGTGGTGGATATTCCAGTCTCCACTGGGGTCCATGAGGTTTCGTTGAGGTGGAGATTTTCTGCAAATCCAGATTCCACAACGGTCACAGTGCCAACCTCGGGATCAGATTTAGCAAGACCAATCTTTTACTATGACGGTGGTCAAATCACAGTCATCAACAGGTACCGCTAATGAGTACACTAACTACCACAAACTTTGTTGCCGGTGAGGCAACTGATGTTGCTGCTACGAACACAAAGTTCGCCGCCGTAGCTACTGCCACCGCCACAATCAATGAAGAGAATGTTCGCTCAGAAGGCATAGACAAGAGGCAGCTTGCAGCCCACGCTTATTCGACTGGGCGCATGGAGCCGTTGGTTTATATCGACACAGCCAACAACTTGAACTCAGGGTCTATTGTAGACACAACATATTCTGGCCAGAACGGTACTCAGAAGTTTGAGCTGGATGGTGGAGCTGGAAACCCGGCGCTTGTTCTCCCCCTCACCGGATTGGCTGGTGGTCATCTTGCGATTGCTACTGGTGACTTGATTCGCATTCATTACACAATCTACCTG
>TARA_R110000822_G_scaffold241128_1_pt1 | contig 11919 bp, 10 predicted proteins | sample TARA_R110000822 | Tara Oceans TARA_R110000822 (sample SAMEA4397666) | marine metagenome | biome: Polar Biome; feature: [SRF] surface water layer (ENVO:00010504); material: water (ENVO:00002006), including particulate matter (ENVO:01000060) such as... | depth 5 m | reverse complement strand
GCCAACACCAATGATGCCTGCGTTGCGTCCCTCATCTACTACTGGGCCAAACCATTCTGGATATTCCTCTGCCTGAACGAGTTCATATCCTTCTTGCCGCCTTTTATGGACGTTTGTTTTATCGTCATATTCCATCACGGATTCGCGAATCCAGCGATGTTGGTAGCCCAAGGGCGCTTTGGGAGCATCTAATGCTGAACCGGGACGCCATACTTTGCGCTCTTCAAGCTCCCGCGTTTTTGACTCGCGTGGCATACGATCCGACATATTAATTTCTCCGATTTTCTAACTTGGCAACTTCAGCGGCATATATTTCCAGAGGTACATTTAACTTCTGTGCTAAAGCGACTTGCCCCTTATTAAGCTCTACTTGCTTCTTCCGTCCTGATTTAAGGGTGCGATTTCCGCTACCCGCAGGTGTGACAGATTGGACGTTTTTTCTGTCAGCCTGAAACTTGTTCGGCATTTCTCGACGGATACGTTTGTCGATTTCTGCGTAATAATCGTCACTTGTAGGGTCATAGCCCTCTTCTGCGACCAAAGTATTGTGAATAGCTCTAGCAGCACCCGTCATAACCTTATCGCCATCTGGGCCAAACCAAGTGTTTTTCCCCATCCAAGATTCTAACTTCTGATCTCTACTTGGCGCTTGTCTCTGTTGAGCTTGTTGCTGCTGCTGTTGTTGCTGCTGTTGTTGTTGTTGTTGTTGTTGCGCAGAGCGTTGCTTTTGCATGCGCAAACGCTCTTTTTCAATAGCAATTTGAGAAATTGCAGACTGAGCTTCCGCAACTTTTTCGTACTCTCCCGCTTCATACGCTTCAGTCAATGCACGTTTTGCCTGAGCCTCTTGAGTAGTTACACGTCCTTCGTATTCACTCATGTAGCCTTTGTCTAAGCTTGATAAACGCTGCTTATATTGGTCGTTTTGTGCTTGGACTTGCTTAATGTACTGGACTGCCGCAGCAGCCTCTTCCTCCGCGTGGCGTCTCGCAGCAGTAAGCTTTCTAATACGCTTATCTACTTTTTTACTATAGCTGCCTAACTCGGATTCATCTTCGTCATCTTTACGAACATTTGTTCGGGTTGTGCTGTCATCAGAATCATCGCCGTCACTGTCGCTGTCTGAAGCAACATAGACCTCTTCGTCATCCAACTCAACGGATGTTGCAGTTTCAAAATCTTTTTGGTCTTCATCTTGCATAAGATTTTTTCCTTCTGTGATCTTTATACATAAGAAATGTCTTTGGGGTCAAGGATTGTTGCGATAATATTATCGTCATTTATCACACGCACCTCAAGTCCCTCTACTTTGAAGCGATTCCCAGCATATCGTCCTATAAGAACCCAATCTTTCTCCCTACACCAGTTACCTGTTGGGAACTTCTGTTGGTCTTTGTATGCGTCAGGTCCGAGCTTCACAACATACGCGGCTACAGTCGCAAATGCCTCTCTATCTCTAACAGCGTCAGGTACGAAAAGTCCGCCTTTAGTTTTTTCGCTTGGGTAGAATGGAATAATCAACATTCTGTACCCTGTAGGCTGTGGAAGACGATCAATGACAGATTTGCCAATCATTGACGGATCATCTTCATTTTTGCTCTGCTCTTTTGGCTTACCAAACGCAGTTTCCAAAGGCTTAGGGATGTCTCTCATCCCTTTAGGATTGTTTGCTTTTTTAGCAATGTGATCAGGAACGAAAAGTTTTTTATTCATCTGAATACTCTATGTTTTTCATTGAGGTTCTGATCTCATCCTCCATAAAGGTGAGACCTTTTACTTGCCCAACTATGTATCTGTATTCGGAAAAGTCTTGCACATTTCCGGTACTTAAAGTCACCTCTAAGTCTTCGCGCTTTTGACGCAATTTTTTAAACAGATAATCAGCTAAGTGCAGTGAGTCCATGCGTTTCTCCCACTGGAACTTTATAAGATCTAACGGGAAACACAAGTACATATCCCAATATTTTAAAAAACACCCATGAACTTCTGGGGTTTTAATATTGAGCTAAACCTACTTATAACTCTTGGCGACTGCTTTTTTCTTCGTAGCAAGCTTTTTATTGGCTTTTGGCTTTTCAACCCAAGCTTCGTTTTGTGGTGTGCTAGGGTCATCGGAGATAAAGTGACCTTCGTCATTTCTTGCCCTTACTTTTTCTAAAACTGGCTCGGCATAACGCCTAGATCTAAGTTTTTCTTTGTTAACACGAGCCATCTCTTCACGAACACTACTGGACATTATTCATTCCCTTCTGTCTTGTCTGGTTATTAAGTGCCGCAATGTCGCGCTGAGTTTGAACACGATCTTCAGCAACACGAGTTTTGTCTGACAACGCTTCTTGCTGCAAGTTTAGACGCTCTTGAGCCAACATCATGTCCGCTGCATCTTGCTCACGATCTAATTGCTGTTTGGCAGCAAACTCTTCAGCCTTGCGCTGCAAATCAGCGGCCTTTAGCTGAAGCTCCTGATTGCGAATATCTACAAGCGGGTCTGTGCCTTCAGGAACAGGCTCAACTGTCTGCGCATATTGCTCAGTAAGTTCAGCAATAAGCATAGCCGCTTGACGGTCTATAGCTGGCTTCAGCATCTGCATCGCTTCTGGGTTCTGCTGAACTTCAGGACCAGCCTGCTCCATAACCAACTGAGACGCTTGCTGTTCAGCAAGCAACCCAATGTGCTCCTGAATGTGACCTTGCAAAATGCTCATAACCTGTGGGTTCATCTGGACAGTAGGTGTAGACATAATGGACAAGTGAGTTTCCATGTGAGCCTTGTGATCTTGGTCCGGGAAAGCCTGTGGGGGAGCGCCATTCATAGCCATCTGGTTTTCCTTTGCAGCATTGGCTGGCTGTGGCTGCGGAGGTGGTGGCAATATGCCGTCAATGTTATTAACGCCAAGAGCTTCGTACATATTCCTGTACGCTTGGTACAAGCCCTGTGGCCCACCATGTATCTGCGGGTTTGACTGAACTAATTGCAATTGCGTTTGAGCAAGAGCAATACGCTGGGCCATAGAAAAGATGTTGGGGTCACTGACCGGAAGAACATCAACTCTGCCATCAAAGTCAGTCGCAAAAACTTCTGGGCCAAACTCATTAGAAGGCATGTAGGGGTAGGATTGTATTGTCTCAGAAAAAACTTTCGCAAGAAGTTTGAACTCAAGTTTCTGAGAATAGTGCATCCGCTTGTGAATAGCAGACATAACCTTTGTGCCACGCTCCATAATAGCCATTGTAGTGCCGACAGGAGTTTCGCCGCCCATCTCACCTATCTTCATATCCGCCATAGCAGCAAAGCGCCGCCCTGCGTCCACAAGAGTGCCTAGAAGGTTATAAAGGGTGCCAGATGGCTCCTTAAAGGGCAATGGCATTAAAGAGGTTCGTATGTCAGTACCAGCAACATCAATATCACGGAACTCACCCGGTTGAATTGGGCTTTCTTCATCACGGATACGCGCACCACGAGCCTTAAAGCCAGCAGGTAAATTAGACAACGTACCTGCATCAATAAGTTGACGCAGAATGGACGTAGAGGCTTGCGCCAATCCACCAATCATATGAGTTAATCCAAGCCCATAGAACCCAAGACCCGGAAGAAACTTGTAGTGAACAAAATAAGGCTTTCTGCGCTTCATAATGTCCATTTCGTCGTAGTTACGGCGAATCGACAAAACATCCCCAGTGTCGGCCAGTATAGTAACAATATAAGGAAGCTTTAGGCCACTTTCCTCGCCATCAGGCCCAATATCCTCAAACCCAGATATATCCAAGTCTGTATGAACCTCGTGAAGAGACAACTCAGTGGATGAATTACTAGGGTGAACGCCTTGAATCTCATCAATGGTTTGCTGAACTTCAGACATATCTTCTGAATTAGAGCTAGTCGGAAGGTCAATGTCGCTATAAAATCCAGCTAGTTGAAGCTTGCGAACTTCATTAGAATCCATCTTTATAACGTGCGTAATACGCGGCGCAGACGCCAAATCTGTTGCACCATAAGGAACAACTAAGTCTTCAGCATGTACAAACTGACTAACAGCGCGGCCCTTTAAGGGATCAAAGTAAACCTTTTTAAAGGTGGAACCAATCACAGGTAAATAGAAAAGCATCTGATCCATCTCAGGATCGTATTCCTCCATCTCATATGTCACCATGTAATTCATGTAGTCTTTGACGCGCTCTGCTTGCTTGATAAGCTGCTCGTTATTCGCTCCAACAACTTCAGCACGAATAGGTCCACTAGCAGGCAACATCTCACGATACGCCTGAGCTTGAAACTGCGTTACACTCTCCGCAAGTAACGGGTGAACAACGCCAGAAGAACCCTCAAAAGGCTCAGTACGATCTTCGTACTGCATACCAAGATACTCTAGTCCACGCTTGTATGTATCTTCCCAGTCCTGACGGGCAGCAAAATCGCTGTCAATGTCACCAGTTAAATCAGAAGCTATCCGCGATAAATCGCCGTCATCAATGTAATCAGCCAAATTGCTGTTGAAATCAATGTTTATAGGCTCAGAAACTTCTTCGTATTCACCCACAATCGCAGTGCCATCGTCAAATTCAAAAACACCGGGATCTTGAACCATATCTGGCAGTGTAACTTCTTGATCAACTGGAACTTCAGGAAGCAAATTTATGCCGCCAGCACCAATGTCTTGTTCAATAGCCATGTTCATTCCTTTTTAGGTGTTGGAGCGGATGGCGCTCAACCAGCTTAAAGCGTTTAACTGAGAACATCTGCGTTAAAAAGCCGGGAGAGGAACTTTTTAACACCCACCGCTCCAACCTCATTAGAAGATATCCTTAGAGCCGCCTTTAATGGGCGACTTATCTTCATGTTTATAATCAGTCACAGGCCCACCGGACTCATATGCGTTGCACACATTGTCACCAGAGCAAACAAAATCAAACTTCATGCAGTAACCAACCCCATCGGCATCTCCCATGCCGTCCTCAATGCAGCCAATCATTTCAGACCGAATGTCATAATACTCACATATGCCACATTTTTTAGTCTTTTTACCCATATTTGAAATAGATTTTTCGTATGAAAACTTATCAATAGCATACTGCTTGTTTGCAGAGTTTTCTTCCTTATCCTCTGTCACCAAAGGACAAGTAAATTCTTCGTTAAAATCGTCATCAACCATTTGATTGACGCCACCCTGAAGTTCTTCCATATCAATGTTGATAACGATTTTAGCCATTACTTAACTCCAACAAATTTGGTTCCGCTAATAGCAGCACCGCCACCACGAGAGTGACCAGAGTTTTCTAATTTTGTTGAAGGGGTGCCTTCTTTCGGCATTGCTTCCTTAACAACACCATCTTTTTCAGTTGTTTTGCCCATTATTTACATCCTTTAAATGTTCCACCACGACCAGCCATTACAGCGCCGCCGTGCTTGTAACCCTTAACCTTGCCACCGCCCATCATGCCTTTGGCAGAGCCAGAAGATCTCAAAAGAGTCTTTAAATCTTCTTCGCTGTAATTGTCACGAGGATCTATACCTTTAGTGCTGCCACCGGACATACCGCCGATCATCTTCGGACGCATTTTAGGACGCAAAGATGTCTTTGGTGCGCTGCCGCCATCTTCCATCGCTTCCAAAAGCGCCATCATAATTGCTTCTTTATTTGCCATGTCGGCCTCCTAATAGTATTCTCTGCGCTGACGAAACGCGGTTAAATCGTCCTCATCATAGTCACTTGAGGTGGTAATAAAACCCCCCTGCCTAAAACGCAGTATAGCCTGTGTCATCGAATCCGCCAAGTCATCATGTTCGCCATTGGGAAATGCCGCGCATTCTTCTATGACTTCATCCGCAAACTGCGTATCTGGTGCCCAAACCATACCACTTTCAAATACAGGAGCACAGGCGTGCATACGAGTAAATTTATCAGCGCCACGGCCCGGAGTAAATGGCGTTACAGGAATACCTAGCCTACGCAATTCTTGAGTTAAAGGCATGCCAGAACCCTTCTGCTCAATTAAAACCATGTCAGGATCATACTCTTTGTATAAATTATTCGCAGCTTCCTTTAATTCAGGAAACTCCCAACGCCCCCTAGTCGCGTCAAGCAAAACAATGTGGTCCTCGCCAGTTTCATCGTGATGAAAAATGCCCCAAGTTGTAATCGCGCTGTAATCTGCACGGTCACTTTTACTAAACGCAGTGTCATAAGATTGAATGATATAACTGCAAGACGGAGGAATATCCTTCTCCCAAGTGTTCCACCACTCACGCTTGATAATCGCACCCTCTTCAGCAGTAGGGTTCTGCATGTACTGGGCATTCCACTTGCCAACAGGAATAGACGCCTTAACGCCCTCCAACTCTTCAAGAGACCAGTATTCAGGCCACAAAGGCTTGCCAGAAGGCATGATCGCTGGAAACTCAACAACTTCCCACTGATCAGAGCTTTTGCCACTCTGCTTGTTTAAAACCTTCGCAGTTAAATCACGAATAGACCAACGCGTCATAACAATAATAATAGCCCCGCCGGGCTGTAAACGCTGACGAGGGCCAGAAGTGTACCAATCGTAAATATGATCTAAAGCAGTGGTACTTAACGCATCTTGCTCCGAAACAGGGTCATCAATGATCGCCAAGTCCGCACCACGACCAGCCAAAGCGCCGCCCACGCCGACAGCGTAATACTCACCACCGCCGTTAGTGCTCCACCTACCACTCGCCTTAGCGTCACTAGCCAAGCTGACATCCGGGAAAACATCTTTAAAATCCTCGCTCTCAATTAAATTCTTAATCTTCCTACCAAAACCAACAGCCAACTCAGCAGTGTGAGTCGCCTGAATAATTTTAAGGTCTGGCCTGCGGCCCATAAGCCAAGTTGGAAATAAATAACTAGCAAACTCAGACTTCGTATGCCGAGGAGGCATATTAATGATTAAACGCTTACACTTGCCGTCAGCAACATCCTGTAACTTCTGCGCATAAATCTTGTGATGGCCGCCCTCAATAAATTGAGGCCAAACATACTTAACAAAACTCATAAAACTTTCTTGTTTTATCTTGCGAGAATCAAGCGCCTTAATGCGCTCAATCATAGGAGCTACTTTGGAAATCTCATCGTCAGTGAGATAACTTGCAAAGTCTTTGAAATCGTCCATTAACCACCTAAAGCTCTCAGGAAGTTATCAGCAGCACGATTCAAACCTGCCATGCCACCCTGAGCCATAGGCTTGATATTAGCAGAAATAGGGGCAATCTTAGCTGGCCTTGTTTCAATACTTCTCAAAACATCATTAAAGCTACGGACATTTCCAGAACCGCCAGAACCAATATTCAAAGAAGCATTGCCATTACCCGACAATTCTTCCGCTATAATACAAGCATCAGAAGCTACATCGTAAACGTAACCAGCTTCGTTACAAATGCGGTTTCCGCTCTCATCTATCGTGTATCCAGTGTCAATTTCACTAACAATAGAATCATCGTCATCGCCATCGCCTTCGTCTTCGTCATCCAAAAGGTTATAAACATTTGAAACATTAGTCCCAGTGCCTAAGCCGTTGTTAAATATTCCAGCACCTGTGCCAACAACACCGTCGTTAACCTCAAGAAGCTTGCCGTCATAAGTAACAACAAACTCCCGGCCATCAGACGTAATAAACCCATTTTCCGTACTAGAACCGTTTGGATCAATTTCCGCAGCCTCAGATTGAACGTTATAAATCTGCTGAAAACGTGAATTGTCCGTAACAGGATTGCCTTCAGCGTCCGTAAAGCCACTAGCATATTCATTAGCCGAAGGACTATTTATGCCGCTCATATTAATCTGATCACCCAGATTTAATCCATCACCATAAACCGGAGAAACAAGATTGGTACGAGTGTCGGGCAGACCATCACCATCAAGATCTTTACCCTTCAACGTACTAATATTGCTGTCTTTGTAGAGTTTGTTTGTGGCGGCTAAGCTATCAAGATCATCTTGCGTTACCGTATAATTTAAATCTGGAAGTGTTGGAGGTAAAAATTCTTTTGCATCGCCAGCTAAAACCTTGTCAGCAAACGTTCCCATAGTGGACGTATCATAACCAATGTACTTGCCCTCTTCATTGTACTTAGGAGTCGCGCCTTCATTAATGGCGCTCATGTGCTGGGCTACAATGTTTGTTCTCTGAGCTTCAGTTTTATTAACTAAACCCTGAACAAACTCCGAACCAAGGCCGAGGAAAACACTCTGACCAACATTAGCCATGAACTTGCCAAAACCCTGAACAGGAACAGACTCGTCAAGCTGAGATTTAATATTGGCTATTTCGCCGTCAGAAGCGCCGGGATTTAAGTCGTAAACAGCCCGTTCAACCACTCTAGGGCTAACAGCAGGAGCGATAGAGTTGCCGCTCAAGCTGAAGTCATTTAACTGAATGCCCTGAAACTCATTGCCAAGAGCCTTCACAAACTCCTCTGGACTAATTCCCCCATCCAAAACATCTGGACCGTTTTTGCGGTTATAACCACGTTTTTCGTTGATAAGATAGTCACCAATCTTCTCTTGAGTCTCCTTATTAAACAAAGCGTTGGGCTTAACCACACCATCATCAACAAGCTCCTGAAGCGTGGACCCAACAACTTGGTACTTGCCAACAGGAGTGGATATCTTAGGAGTGCCATCTTTATTAAACTGGTTGTTTTTCTTATTAACGGTCTGGGAATAAGCAGCGTAAGAATCTTCGCCACGCCTTTTCTGGAAATCCAAAACCTCCTGTACAGTCATCTTGGTAGGAACAACATTGAAGTTCTTCTCTTGATAACCAAGAAGACGATCATAACCACCCTCGTCAGAAGTCCCCTCTACAATAGAAATCTCTTTTTTAATGTCCTCTAAACTCTTGAATCCAGAGCCACGGCCAAGACCCGCGTCAGCAGGACGAACATTTCCAAGATCAGTGCCTAATCCAGAATCAACAGTGGGCTTTGGTCCTGTATACAAAGACTGTTCATTAGAAGGCATTGTATTATTGTAGCCAGAGCCATCACCATACGTTAAACCAGTAGCCGCTATGCCGCCAGCCTTAGTGTCGCTGCTAGTGGGCCGTACCACATTCTCAAGCTGAATGTTGCTGGGAATAGCAGATCCGTCCGGTAATGCCATATTCGGCGCAGGGGGCGTGTTTGGATCAATAATGTCAGGCAGAAAAGATGGCAATCCGTTGCTGCTAGGGGAAGCAGGCGGAAAGTTAGTGCCAACTACAGGCAAATCAAACATGCTGTTAATAACAGGAGACTGACCTACATTAACGTTGCCGGGACTGGCGGGACTGGCGGGACTAATATTCATAACCTCTGGGCCAAGATTACGGGCAGATAAAGTACCAGCCTCAATGTCAGCAGCCGTATCAGCACGGCCCGGAAGCATATTGCCATTAGCGTCAATGCGGGGATTAAGACCAACAACTTGAGAAGCGTTTAAACTAATCGGATTGTTGAGATCAAAAATCTCGTCAGGATCAGAATAAGTCGTGTCCTTTGGCGGAGGAACAGCAAAGTCACTGGAAACAGCGTTAATGTCATAAAGACGCGCTGGCATAACATCACTGCCACGAGATAGCCTACCCGCCAAAGCCGCAAGACTGGAATTAGCTAGATCCATATTGCCTGCTTTGTTGTCCGCAACAGCCTTCTTTATCGCCTCGTCAGTGCTGTTAGGCCCAATGTACCTATTACCATCATCTGAATTTGGAAATACAGGCCTAGAAACGTATGGATCAGGGTTAATAACCTGAGGAATAATAACCTCATCGGTAACAAGCTCAGGAACGTATGGATCAAGATTAATAACATCATCAGTAGTAATAACCTCAGGAATAACAACCTCATTGGTAACAAGCTCAGGAATGTATGGATCATTAACGGGATTAACATCCTGAGGAATAATAACCTCATTAGTAACAAGCTCAGGAACGTATGGATCAGTAACGGGATTAACAAGCTCAGGGCCAATAAGCTCAGGATTAATAATAAACGTATCAGGATTAACAGCTAAGTTGTCTTCGCCATCCCCGTCGCCACCAAAATTCTTATTAGGATTAAAGTCAGGAATGCCTAAAGAATCCAGCAAATCATTCGTGCCAAACGGATCGCCCTGATTGAAATCATCGTTGTCTTCCCCGTCGCCCTCCCTTTCAGCTTCGCGCATAGAACCAGTGGTGCGACCAGTATCACGACTATAATCCTCATTCGGATTGTAATACGCAGGAATGCCGCCCGGACCCGGATTTCCAGAACCGCCCAAACCACGCAATAAATTCTCCTCTTCAGGATTAATATAAGCCAACATATGTGGCTGACCAGCTATCTCAGTCTGACGAGGGACTGAACTATCTGAAAAAGGGCTAGATGCCTCTCCCCCCATACGCATATTAGAAACATCGCCGTTAATACCAGAAGACATAGTTCCATACGTCGGAGTGCTTAACCAATTAAAAATATCAATGCCTACAGGTCTCGCAGGCATCTTAATCGCACCAATAGGACTCGTAGCAACCATCTCTGGACCGTAACTCGTCGTTAATCCACCCGTTACAGGATCAGTCATATACTGCGATACACTCGTAGGAATATTAAGCTTAGGACCGTAAAGAGCAAAGTTCTCGCCAGTGTTGCTGAATTTACCAACATCACCAGTAAACTGGCTGTAATTAATCGGATTGATCTCACTAGAATCAACAGCATCAGCAGTGTAACTGCCAGCACCAACAGCAGTGCCAGCGCCAGACTCAGCGGCGGTAATCTGCGTTATAGGCTGAGATACAACTTCCTCCGAGATAACTTCCTCAGGGGCAACAACTTCGTTAGTAATAACCTCAGGAGCCACAGTCTCAGGCTTTTTATACTGGCTGTAATGCTCGCCGCGCTTGTATAACTCCCAAGCAGAGCTTGTATTAACAGGTAAACCCATCCCAATGCGATTTTCCTGAACCTGCTTGGAATACGCAACAACCGCTGGTAACTCCTCAACAACATCCTCAGTCAAAAAATCATCGTAATTTGTACCCATAGCATAATTACCAATGTCGCCAGTGGCACTGTTTCTAATACTATAAGTATTCGTGTCTGGGTCAAAAACATTAACAGAATCCGCTGACGCAGCAGCGTCAGGATTTGCCGCGCGATGCGCCTGAACAGCCGCAGAATAATCCGCTGAACTTATCGGAGATCCCTTAAAATAATACGTTCCCATAGCAGGGTCATAGCCGCTGAAATTACTACCTTGAGAAACTTTCTCAGCCATAAGGGCTTTGTAATCATCAACGCCTAAACCCGTCTGCTGACCATAATTATAAGTCCCAGTATCTTCATCAAACTCATCGTATAATATATGAGGATGCTCATGACCAACAGGTCCACCACCGTCATAACCCTGAACAATGCCGCCATTCATCAAAGGACGGGCCTGACGACTGTCAGGACGCATCGCAAACTGAGGAGCCTGAGAATAACGAGGGTCAACAGGAGGAGCCATCTGTGCTTGAGGAGGAGAAGGACGAGGCTGACCACCAGATAACGTGCTCTCTAAATAATCGCCAAAAATACGGCGACGTGGAGCATTCGATGACTGAATAACGCCAGCAGAAGAGCCAAGTCCAGCACCCATCGGTCCCATCGGGGGTGGAGGCATTCCACCCGCCATAGGAGGCGGTGGGGGCATGCCACCCATCGGAGGAGAAGGCATGCCAGCTAAAGGCATAGGAGGCATAGGAGCAAATGGATTAGGCGCACCCTGCATAGGTGACATGCCGCCCGGCTGAAACGGAGTAGGAGCGTTAGGTGGTGGAAACATACCCGTGCGTGTAGACATTAAAAGCCCCTCTGAAACATATGCTATGAATCAACCATAACAACAATCAATCGCTTAATCAACACACTCTAATAAACCGTTCCTAACCATG
>TARA_R110000822_G_scaffold13788_9_pt1 | contig 11964 bp, 16 predicted proteins | sample TARA_R110000822 | Tara Oceans TARA_R110000822 (sample SAMEA4397666) | marine metagenome | biome: Polar Biome; feature: [SRF] surface water layer (ENVO:00010504); material: water (ENVO:00002006), including particulate matter (ENVO:01000060) such as... | depth 5 m | reverse complement strand
CCCTCGCAAATGATGATGTCATTCCCATCTTTGTAGCTGTCGAGCAAGAAGAAATCTTCGCACTTGTTTTGCTGACTAAACCTCTTGTCGGTGTCGGCGCTACGCCACTTGATAGCTACGGTGTCCCCGCCGTCACGGTAGGGAAAGCCGATGGCCGGAGTGGGCTTTCCGTTGAACCGATAAGTGCCGGGGATGGTGTGGGCTTCGATCACCGACTCAGTAATGCCGCGCTCCATAAGGTACTCGCGGGCTATGTCAGCCACGGGTGCTTCGACGGGCACGATCCGGAGAGGAGTGATTCGCACCGGGACATTGGAGGAGGGGGAGAAGCGGGTCTGGTTCTCGTGGACCCAGCCGCCCTCTTCGTCGCAATGGTGACAGAAAAACCTCACACCCTTGGAGTCAACGCTTACCGACAAAGGCTTGTCGTTGCCGTTCTTGCTCCGGGTGTGCTGGCAGATAGGGCACGGCTTTTTGTACTGGCCTACCCTGAGATGCTTCGCCATGGAGACTATTCCCATGGGGATTTCTGCGATCCTCGTCATTCTTTTCCTCGCTTGTCTGGTGGTGGTGCCCGCACTGATCTGGGGTCAGTCCAAGCCCATGATGTACTCGATGGCATCCATCGTTCTGTCGAGAGGTGCGATGAAGAGTTCGACCCTTGGGTTCTCTTTGTCGAGACCCCAGTCAGCGAACCTTCGCTTCACCTGTCGGTCGTTACCATACGCTTTCCCTTGCAGAAGGTCAAGCACAAGTGTCTCACTGAGATCTGGGCGTCTCGTCCGGTAGTAGATTTTGATGCCCATCACTAGGTCACCCTCAAGCAACGACCCCCGCGCGGGGCATAGATACTTAAACTTCTCTGAATATGCTAATGCCTTACTACTCTTTATAACTCTAATCTTACCTCTTATTTGTACAATACGTCTACCATTTTCTTTACTGGTAGTTTCTCCTAATACAGTTTCTATAAAGGGATCTTGTATGGACATGTTGCTAAAAACCTATCGTAGGGTTATCGTATTGGGCTACGAAATTTAGGCGTAAGACCAAGCGTAGGATGAACAGTACCACGGCACAACATAAAGCTCAACCCCACCAAGGAGGAAACGTGTGAGCGATGCCGAATATCAAATCCATAGGGGTGTAGGAAAGCCGCCACCCCACCCAGGGAGACAGAGCAGGTGGGACCTCCCCCTGTCTAAGCTGAGAGAGGGGGACATGCTTCTTCTCCCCATGTCACTGGGGGATGCAAAGGAAAGAGTCAACGCGGCGCGAAGCTACGCGAATAGAGAGGGGAAGAAACTTGGTTGCAAATTTTCTGTCTTCGCCAAGGCGGTGGGGATCGAAATATGGAGATAACGCGATGAAATTCACCATTGAAGAAAACCTCCCCATCCCTAGACCGAACGTCCAATGGGATTTCCCGGTAGACAGCATCAAGGTAGGGCAAGCATTGGTAGTGATGTGCGAAGACGAGGACGAGTGCAAGCGGGGCACCAACGCCGCACGAGCCGTAGTATGGCGTCTCAAGAACTCTGGTGATTCAAGGAGATTCAAAGTGTCAAAAACGAAGGAAGATATCGGTTTCGGTATCTGGAGAGTCGAGTGATCCACACTAACGAATACGGAATACCCGACGCCATTGTAGCAGCGGTGAAGGCAGACCCTTACGACAGGGGTGACGCAGACTTCAGCGCCACAGGGCTACTCAAGCCACAACAGATCATCCGCTTGTGGAATGAACACGCAGACAAGATCAGTGTCGATGTGCGTGACGAAGTATGGCGCTTGCTTGGGCAAGGCGTTCACTCCGTCCTAGATAGAGCGGGCGAAGAGCACGGCATAACTGAGGAGAGGTTCTTCGCTGAGATAGGTGGCAAGACAATCTCTGGACAGATCGACCTTCAGGGTGGAAAAAACTCCAAAAAGATGACCGATTACAAGGTAACCTCGACGTACTCCTATCAGCTTGGCCTCAAGGCTGACTGGGAGCAGCAGATCAACATCTACGCTTGGCTCCGTCAGAGAAACGGGCACGAGACAGATGAGGCAGAGATCGTGGTCATACTGAGAGACTGGATGAAGTCTCGGGCTGGTCAGGACAAGTACCCCAACTCTCCGATCCAGACCATCCCGGTGCCGCTCTGGCTACCAGAGGTCACGGAGGCGTTTATTCAATCACGCATCGATATACACACTCAGGAGGAGGTGGCACCATGCACCGATGAGGACCGCTGGGCTCGTGGGGCTTGGAAGTGGAAGCCTGAGAAAGGGAGGTCAAAATCTTTCAACACTTTGGCCACAGCAACTATCGCTATGCAAGAGAAAGGAGGGGCCATCACAAGCCAAGAGCCTACGTATGTCAGATGCGAGGGTGACTGGTGCGGAGTAGCAAAGTTCTGCCCACAATGGGCAGCGCAAAATAAATCCACCACCGATGGAGAAATTACATGAATCACGAAAGCCTCATACGCTTCGCAAAGATCAGCCACTCGGATGCAATCGCAACGTGGGGTGACGGCGAAGAAGCGGATGCCGCACTAGGGATCGTAAGGAGCTTGCAAAACGCGCCATCCCGTCCGGTCACTGACATCGTTATTGACGCCCTGACTGCCTTCACGGACACACTGGCAACACGCAGGGATGGGATGCGCGTCGGAGGGGATAACCCTCGCGACAGACTGGACAGGGCACTCGCCACGTTCATAGATGAGAACGATCTCACGGACCTGTCCCGACCCGTACCATCCGTGGAACCAATCGACACCGACGTTCCTTTTTAGGAGAGGAAACATGGCCACCACCAAGAATCCCACGGCAGCGGAGATCTGGAACACGCTGTCCAAAGTGGATGTGAACGAACACACGCAGGACAAGGGAGGGCTCACATATCTATCGTGGGCTTGGGCTTGGGGCGTAATGATGAAGCACTACCCTGATCTCGATATTGAATGGCACGGAAACAGTGAGACGGGTACGGATGCGATCACCTATCCGGGGGGCACCGTCATGGTGTCATGCACTGTGACGATTGGCTACGAAGGAACCTCAGCAGTAAGACGAACCATGTGGCTCCCTGTCATGGACTACAGGAACAAAGCGATAACTAACCCTGACACGCGAGCTATCTCAGACAGCAAGATGAGGTGCATGACCAAGTGCTTCGCACTATTTGGGCTAGGCCACTACATCTACGCTGGGGAAGACTTGCCGCAGGGCGGCGGGAACGAAGCAGAGATAAATACTCTAATCAAGCAGGTGAAAGAGATTGGAACCCTCCTCAAGGAGACCGGGGCTGAGGTGGACCCCATGATCGGAAAGAGGGCGAACGATGCCATCAAGGGCAGAGATGCAGATGCACTCCGAGCAATCAAGCTCACACTAGAAACCCTAAAGCAAGTAGGTAGCAACAAATGACCCGTTATGCAGATGAGAACGCCAAGATCGACGGTGCCGTGTTCCCCATGAAGGAACGGAAGCACAACAAGATGCCCGAACTGACAGGTGTACTGGAGTTCAGCAAGACGATGCTCAAGTCCATGGTCGAGGAGGCAAAGGCAGGGAACACACCCGTTCGCGTCCGCTTGGCGGTGTGGCCAGAACAGAACGGAAAGAACCCACCCCACAACCCGTATCGGTTCGTGAAGCTAGAGCTTCTGTATCCATCCGAAGCCGTGACGGCGGAAACCTCATTATCGCAGCGTGATCGGGAGCCGGAGCCGTCGAGCAGCGACGACGCCGAACTTCCCTGGTAGTCAACAGGGTTTAGTGGTCTACTCAAAGGACCGGAAGGTGATGACGTTACGTGCCTTCCCGGATGTGATGCAGTGGCTCGTAGAGGAGGCCGAGAGACGCGGTATCTCCAAGAACGAAGTCGTGAACATCATCATCCGGGAAGCTCGTGACCAGATCTATACCGTTCACACAGACGAGGGGCCTAAAAAGCATGTCCCGAAACGCTGGTGGCAAAAGGATTAGATGCAAGACTACGGACAGGTATACCGGACAGGGCTACCGCCATTATCAGACGGATGGCCGCATAAGTGTTCGTGGCAGGGTACGGTCTGGATCTATGACTACAATGATAGGGCTAGTTTCAAAGAAACCCAGTACACTCCGACGCCGGAGGATGCTATGGACAAGCTTGTAAAACTAGGAAATAGTTTAGGTGTCACGGATTTGAGGCCCTGGTCAGGAGACATAAAATCGATATGAATACATCGCTTGCGCTGCTCGTAAAACCGTTACTTGTCTTGCTTATAGCAACGGGTGCTCTCGTGTGGATGCACCTTCTTGCCTTTCTTGTCTCTCCTCACTTGGCACCTGTAAGGAACGCTGTGCTGCAGTGGTACAGGAACGAAAGAACATGGAAGAGTCTCATGTGGACCATCGAAGACACACCTCTCTACATTCCGAGGGAAAGTTGGGGCAAGGACAAACCGATCTATATTCCGAAAAGAGAGCGCAATAGGGTTAGGCGCGATTAAGGAGCCACCACCAAGGGGCAAGTAAAATGAAAGACCAAAGGGAAATGTTTGATAACACACCAGTGCCATTACACGCCAACCCCCACGACACGGAGGTCGAGGCAGCGAAGAAGGTGCAGTCAGTAGCAGGAACACTCAGGCGATCCGTGCTAGACCTTGTAGCCGAATCCGGCACACGAGGCGTAACCCCGTGGGAGGCCATCGTTGCACTGGGTTACCAGGGCAGTGAGTACAGCATACGTCCCCGGTTTAGCGAACTGTCAAGCGAGAAGTTCAGGAGGGCGATCCACTCTACCCTACAGCGCAGGAAAAACGGACGAGGCAATAACGAAATCGTTTTCGTTGCGTCGAAACACAAGCCGAGAGAACCAGAGAATGACTGAGAAGTACATCGATCTTGTAAATAATTAATTCCTCAACCAGTTGAGAAAGTACATGGGCACACCAGACACCCGAGACGAAGCACTGTTGTCAGTCCAACATGACCGAATTGCATGGGACTATCTCGACTTCGTAGGGTCAGACGAGCAGCCGTCCGAGGAGTCTAAAGAACTCTTCCAAGGAAAACGAACGGCTCAAATGGCGTGGACCTTCCTCAGTCACCCAAAGGCTAGGTCGGGATGGCACATGGCACTCATGGAGGTGTTGCGGGCGTTAGCTGATCGCAAGTAGCACTGCGAGGCCACCCAAGGCCACGAGGGGCGCACCTTTCAAGATCTTCAACGATAGTGGGGGGTGCGCCATCACCTCAGCGGCATCGGCCCTCAGAGATTCTTGAATCCTGAAGGCTATTTCGTTGTCCCACCCCCTACCCCGCTCCTCTGCAAGCGCCATCCATATTGTCGCTCTAGCGGTCTCAGCCTCTCTGGCCCGCCTCTCGTCCGCCAACGCCATCCCCGAGGCTAACAGGGCCTTGTCGTGCAGTTCTGTGAGCCCATCCATCATGTTGGCCACCTCTTCGGTGACCTTGGCCCGAATCTCAGATTCGATGGAGTCATAGTCTAGGTCAGCAGCTACCACGACCTGCTCAGAGTATGAAGCAGACTGGACCAGCGTTGCAATTGAATCAGCATATACTGAGTCAAGTGCCTCGACCTCAGAAGTGTGCATCTCATCTAAGTAAGTAAGTGAGTCAGCCAGTGGAGAAAGTATTTCTATCTGAGCCCTGGCTTCTTCAAGGCCAACAGAGGCTCTTGCGTACCTCCACTGGGATAGGATGCCGTGCCCTAGCAGGATGGCCAACAATGCCCACAGGAAAGGTGCATGTTTCACAGATTAAGTATCCTTGTCGAAGGGGTCATCGTTCTCGTACCATCAGAACAACATCTTCACCTGTGTCGAGCGTATCAGCGATTAACCCATATACCTTCTCGTAAGCGTCCCTAGACGAGTTCACTACCCAGTTGCCGCTTGCTGTTTGTGTAGCTGTAGTGCCAGTGAGCAAGCACCCATCAGTGTCGTCGTCCGTGTTACCGATATGGATGTAGACGAATGTGAAGTCCACTACGTCCTGCAGCCATAGCATCCCACGGTGCCAGTCTCCGAACTTTGCTGCGTACCTCTGGGTCATGCCGCCCTCGTTGCGGTACTTAACCTGATAGACGCCAACAGGGATGCAGGTTTCTCCTGCCACCTTTGCATCTCTACGCTCGTCCTCAAGGATGTAGCATAACTCCCCTAGCTTCCGGCCATCTGGGACTAGATACAGCGTCCCTAAGGTCGAATCGTCCCCAAAGGAGTACCGATCCAATAGCAGCTTCATATGCGTTCGTCCTCGGTGTGGGTGCTCGCCGCAGCAGGGAAACTGCTAGGGTGGGCACCACGGTTGTATTGATCTACTGTGCTCTTAGCCCCTGCACCACCCATAATAGTCGTAGTAACGATCACAAAAGTAGACGGGTCTTTGAAGTACACAGCAAGAACAGTGGACAGGATGATGACATACGGGGCTACTATCCAGAACCTTGATCCGCCATGCCAGCCCATCACCTAGGCCGTGACTGGAGTCTGGCAATTGCGCTGAGTTGGCTCACCATCGCTTTTTGACTGGCAACCTGAGATTCCTGTATCTCAGCAATCTGTCTGAGCATGTCCCCCTGTTCAGAGATTCGGGAGTTCATCTTCAGGAATCGTTCAAACCCGTTGTCGTCACGAGATGCTAGGAGGTCGGTCATTTTTTTTACCTCGACAGCCATCTTAGTCATGGAGGCGCGGTCGGACTCGGTGAAGTCAATCGGGTGCGCGTCCTTGCCGTTCTTGTGCGGCATATAGCCTGTGATCTTCAGTATGTAGGCCACAAGGAAGATGCCAGCAAAAGCGCCCATTATGTACTGTGGGGCCTCCGCTCCAGCGGGCAAATCTCCCGCCCCAGGGATGCTTTGCGAGAACAGCCCAAGTACAATAGGCACTGGCGTATTTAATAATTTACCAACCATCATCGTCGTGCCTTTTATTACACAGTTTCTCAAGTTCCACTCTCATCTTCCCGATGCTGCTTCCTTCAGGGCTGGAACGACTGCTAGTACAGTGTCTCTATGCGCCTCAAGGACCTTAATTCTCTCCATCCTTTCCCCACGGGACATGGTCGTGTCCCTGAGAGTCCGATCTCGCGAAGCTCTCCACTTCATCATGAAAGTCCTGAGGCTATTTACCTGCGAACGTACCCCCAAGAGACCTATCCCTGCGTCTCTTCTCATCCTGTAACCTTCTACGTCTCCTTCCCTCTGGAGTTTGCCGAGGCTCCCAACGAGACGGTCCATGTCTTCCTGCAAGTCATAATACTGTTGCTGCAGCCCACCCCCTCCCTGCGTGACTCCGCGCACTAGGGGGATCATCCCACGCCTCATGGGATCGTAGCGACCGCCAGAGATATTTTTTCCTCTGGCCGCACGGATAATCGCATCCGTAGCGGACATAGCGTATATGCCCAACCCAGGGAAGTAGCCGTTTGCTAAGTACTCCAGCTTCATTGGGCTGACGTTGAGAATCTGCCCAGCTATGACCGCGCCTTCGTGCGTGTTGAAATTATACTGGTCAGACCTTTGCAAACTACTACCCATCCTAAATGGCACGATGGGCAACCTCGTAAATCCATCTTTATTGTTCATCACATCGATGATAGGTGACAAGAACTGCGGGACAATGCCGATGTCTCCAGTGTTCCGGATGGCCCGAACAAGAGATTCGCCAGTGCCGTCTAGGGACTTCTCCAGAATTGCGTTCAGGGCGATCTCTGGGATTGTCTTAAAGATCATCCCGGCCTCAAAGGGCACGGGCAGCTTCATGGGCTTGTCCACGAACGGCATAGGGAACAGCCAGTTGTCCTCCCTGACCTCCTTGCGGATGTTCTGGTACTCTTCCTCATCAAAGACGCGCCACATCATTCTGAGGCCCAGGGACATGCTCATAAGCAGGACACCCCTGCCGAGAGCCTGTCTCCTGATCTCCTCTGGCGAGAGGCTTTGACCCAGGGCCGAGTACTCACCCTTTGCGGTCCTGTAAATAACATCAGTACCCTGGATACGTGCGTTGGAAAACGGGATCATTGCCGTCATTAGGTTCATCCACGGATTCGCGCCACGCCTTGCGAAGTTTATGACCTCATGGGCCTGAAGGCGAGCCTCGTAAATATCTCCAGTCTCCTCCAAGACTTTGTCAAATACGGCCATTCGCGAACTAGCTTCTATCTTTTTGCTCGTCGTTCCGAGCATGTCCCATACGTGTTTGGCCGCTTCTATCCCAGAGTTCTCCTTGGTGACACGCATGGCTTTTTGGATTGACTGCCTCATGCGGTAAGGGTCGGCATAGGCGTCATACTCTAAGGTTATCCCTTCGTCTTGAGCCCTCTGGTATGCCTCCTCGCTGAGTATGTTACTAGCAGACTCGACGTACACATCTTTCAGACCCTTGAGCCCACCGAAGGCACCAGTCGTAAACCATGCAGACGCAGGATCGCGGATGAACTGCATGAGGTTGAATGTCGGCGTCCGCGTGATTAACGATCTCATAATGTTGGCAGAACCGATCATCGTTCTAGCGACAGGCCCGACGTTGATAGCAGAACTGGAGGCACTCAAGGACGCTGCAATCATCGGGTCTATTGTTTGGACAAACCTTTTTTCTCCCTTCTTGTGGTACACGATAACGCCGTTGCCTATGCCAGAGCCCTTCCCTTCTGATCTCACAAGATCCAAAGCCTCAAGACTATCCACCACACGCAGCTTGGTGATGTTCATTGAGGCATCACGGAGGATCGAATGATAGTTGGCCATTATCCTGTCAGCCAACGGGATATCTATCGGCCTCGACGATCCACGGCGTTCATTTTCCACAACTAGATTTGATTCTGACCGGACATTCTTCTTGTATCTGCCAGTAAGATATTCCGGCATCGTCTTGTCGGTTGTTCGGTAGAACGGAACGAAGTTGGGCATCTGGGTCCAATCTTCGTAGTAGTCCGAATCTGGATCCACTAATCCTGCGTCTACCATAAGTTTCAATGTATGGCCGTTCCAAGCCCTGAATCCCGTGGCGAACTTTAAAACATCCGGATTACGCTTTGCGTGTTCTGCCAAAATGCTGGACAAGGCCGCTTTTGCTTCAGCAATATTGTGTACTTTCCCCATCCCAGGGATGGATGATGACCCAGGGAATCCGCCTTTAGATCTAGCAATCCTGCGGCGTAGCTCTTTCTTTCTCGACTTACTTACGCCACCCAAGGCCAGTTCAGCCTGGGCTCGTTCCGCTGAAATGAGCGCATCCATGCCGCCCAAGCCGATCATATACTGATCGAAAATCTTCTCATCGATTTGATTGGGGCCAAAGTACTTGAAGAGATCAAAAAGACCTTTGTACTTCCTCCCATCTTCATCAGTAAATCCATCCTCTACGACCAGCCCCCCATCCAGGGCAGTTCCGGACAGCCTAATAGGCCCACGGGTCGTCGCGCTAGACATCGATCCTTCGATCTGGTCCAGCATGAGCGCAGCAGCACCGATGATGCTCTCTTTGGCTGTTCGGTATCCGCCTCTGGCCTTATTACTGAGCTTGTCTAACTCCCTGAGTGGTAACCATCTGTCCACTATCTCGTAATAAGAAGAGCGTTTGAACTTGCTTAGAAATTCGGACACTGCCCCCCATGTATCCGGGGAGTCAAGCATCTCACGAGATCGTTCGATGTTCCCTTTGGCCGATCCCTCGTAGGAAACAAATCGAATCTCCTCCTCCGTAATCGGGTCTCCCTTCATCTTCGTAGAGAACCGTGGTGCCAACTCCGGGGGAGCTTCAATGAAGCCGAACTGAGCAGCCCTCAGGATCTCCTTGGCAGCAATAGAGGAACTGTTTCCATACTTAGTTACGTAGCCGTTCGGGAGTGCTTGGTTAACCTCCTCAAGTGCCCTCATGTTGTCTAAATCTTCCTCTGTTTCTACGACAGGGGAAATCGCAGACATGGGGCGGAAGTAGGGTCGCTCTACTTTTTCTCCGGTCTGTTTTTCAATCGCCTGAGCAATCGGCTCGAAAACGTGACTGATCGCGGAGCGTTGTATATCGGGTGCCCCTCCGGTGCGAGGTAGTCTGCTAGGGATTTCGATGGTGCCGTCTTCGACAAGCTGTTGCGCCCAGATCCTTTTGTCTTGCTCATTGTCATACAAACCTTCCATGCTTTCGAGTGCGTTCTCGTAAGAATCGATCCCAGGATACGTAGGAGATTTCTCGTACTGGTTTAGCTCAACAAAGAACCCGTAGGGAATGATGTCGAGCCCAGCCATTTCGCTGGCCATGACCTCCGCAAATGCTATCGCATCGTCCTCTCCGTAGCTTTCGTCCATGCTCGTGCTATCTAGAATGACAAGCTGATCGCCAATCTTTTCTATGGTCACACTGTCACCGAAGGACTCAGCAATAACATTCCTCAGTCTCCTTACCCTAACTCCACTAGGGATGTCCAACACAACGCCAAAGATCCCGTCACCCACAGTGGCGTCACTCAGGACCACCTTCGTCTCTGCCGCAGGCATCCCTAAAGCGTCACCGAACAGCTTGGCGAGGCCCTTGATACTTGCATCCGACTCAGGGCCAGATAGGGTCATTTCGTAGACAGCTTCGACGCCTTCCGGGGTGGGATGTAGCACGGCCTCAAACCCAGCGCCGATGTTCAACTGATCCACGAAATCGAACTGTCCTGTCCCGTTGGTCGCGTCGTCTAGAACAAGCTGGAACATGTCACGCTGATCGACAGCGGACGGGGTGGCATCGCCGTACATCTCCGACATGGCCCTGCCACGGAAGTCTGCGTCTAGGTCTACGTCCTTGGTCGCGGGGGCCCCCTCAACTCCAAGGGATGTCTCTACGGTCTGCGCCTGCTCAAGGGCGTACCTGTCGATGATCTCCCTGGCGCGTTCCTCCGATGGCGCATCCCGGAGCAAGAAACGTGGTGCCCTAATCTCACCTTCTGGGTTAAGGTGGTCTCTCCCAGGCCCGCGCTCACCTATTTTCCCGGATTCGATCTTGCTGAATACAGATAGGGCTTCGCGCACGTAGGAGTCCGCTACAGATTCATTGGCCGCTTCAAAGATTTTCTTGGGCTTAGTGAACAAGGTACGAATAAGGCCCGCGCTCTTGCCTTGCTTAAGTGCTCCAGTGGTGAAGGCCTCAAACATCATCGCCATAGCTTCGGCTTCGATAGCCGTCTCGCTAGATGTACGGTTCTGTTGGTCCTTCTTGGCGAGGTCGTACCATGTCAACCCATCTTCTGCCGCCTCTAAGTCGTACTCTTTGGGGACAAGGGATTTCTTGGCGGAACGAGCCATCGCCTCCAGTTCACTGTCGCTGAAGTACTTGCGGACAATAAGTCCGTGCATGATCTCGTGCTTGTATGCCTTCATCACTGCATCACCAAGCTGCTTGCCCGACATCTCTCCATTTGGATCGATATTGGATGCAAATAGCATGATCTGATTCAAGGGGCCTGAGAACGCAGCGACTTGGTTGGGGTCGATCCCCGAGGACCCCGACTCCCTTAAGGCACGAACCATTCGCTCGCCCTCTTCCAGAGTAGCCAGCATGAAGTCTTCGTCCAGACCCTTATCAGTCATCCAATTACGGAAATCTAGGTGTGCTTCAGCGACGGCAGCCGAAGCCTCATAAACCCATTCTGATTTCTGTTCTGGCGTTCCGCCTAGCGTGGCTTCTTCGTTCTGTTCCGCTGTATTTAAGCCGAACTGTTGGAGGAGGTAACGCTTGTAGATGTCCTTGTTATCACCGTCGAGGTAGTTGGTGAGGTTGTCTATCTCTTCTTCAATGTTATCTGGAGTCCGTTCTTCAATGTTGGCCTTCCACCTTTCTTGCTTGACCTTAATAAGGTCGGTAGTGTCAACCACATCTGCGACACCGCTGATAGCTAAAGCATTGATAATGTCGTTGGACACTTCAGCCGAAAAGCGTTCCTCCGTAACTATCTCACCTTTCTCGTTCT
>TARA_R110000822_G_scaffold61319_5_pt1 | contig 11970 bp, 26 predicted proteins | sample TARA_R110000822 | Tara Oceans TARA_R110000822 (sample SAMEA4397666) | marine metagenome | biome: Polar Biome; feature: [SRF] surface water layer (ENVO:00010504); material: water (ENVO:00002006), including particulate matter (ENVO:01000060) such as... | depth 5 m | reverse complement strand
ATGGACACAAGTAGTATAAATTAAAAGGAAATAAAGATATGATTAAATTAGAAAAAGGTGGAAACATCGTAGAGGTAGAAGCAACTAATGAGTTTGCAATTGAAAGATACACATTAAGAGGCTATACAATAGTAGAATAAGAAAAATCTATACTAAAACTAAACCCCATATATAAAAAGTATGGGGTTTTTTACGTTAAATATAATTTCTATATACTTATACTTAAAGGAAAGGTAAAAATGATAAGACAATATATAGAGAAAAACTATATAGAGATACTCAACAAAGTAAAAGCAGTAACTCGTAACCACCAAGATACAGAAGATTTACTACAAGATTGTATCCTTAACTTATTAGAAAAGGGTAATGATTATACTAATCAGATAGTAGAAGATAATAAAGTTCAACACTACATCATTAAGATGGTGCACATTCAATTTAATTCATCTACCTCACCCTTTTATACTCAATACAAAAAATCATCTCTTAAATCAAAGGAAATTGATGCAGAGTTAATTGAGAGTTTAGAAGATAAACAAGAAATAATTGAAGATAGTGAAAAATTGGTAGATGATGTAAAAATATATATTGGCAACTTACCAATCTATAATAGAACAATAGCAGAAAAACACTTTGTAGATAATATATCTCAAAGAGAAATGAGTAGGTTTTATAATATAAACAGAATACACATTTCCAAAGATTTAAATTTAATTAAGAAAAATATAAGAATGACATTTAACAGAGATGAATATGGAAGTTATTAATCAATTGCTCCCTTCTATTGGGGCATTAACTCTTGGCTACGGAACTTACAAAGGAATTCGGTATATAGTATCCAAGATAAAAAGAAACCCTCTTAAAACGTATATACAGAAAGAGGTAATAAATTATTTAAATAAAATAAAAAATGACTAAACAAATTGAAAGTTATAGTAAATATACTATAAATGAAAGTGGTGAGGTAATCTCCCACCAAGGATTATACCCAAGAAAGTTAAAACCACAACGAGCCACTCAATCCAAGAAGGGATATTACCAAGTTCGTTTATATGATAATAGTGGCAAACTCGGTAAATTAAATTATTTACATAGATTAACTTGGCAAACATTCAGAGGACAAATACCTAAAGGAATGGAGATAGACCATATGAATGGTGATACTACTGATAATAAACTATCTAACTTACAATTATTAAGTAAAAGAAATAATAAGTTAAAGCATTCTCGAGAAACTCAAGAGTATCTATTAAGAGAACAAAGAGATAAGTTATGTCAAGATTATGATACACTTGGAACTTTTAAGAAAGTTGCTGAGAAATGGAGAGTATCTATAACTGCGGTAAACAGAGTAGTAAGAAATAGAACACATTATAAAACAGTAGATGGTAAGTTTTCAACAAGAGTTTACGATATAAATCTTTCAGATAAATGGACACTAAATTAGGATGTAAAATAAAACTTGGAGATTGGCTGGAATGGTTGATTGACAAGGTAACTTTCGGTAGAGGTAGTTATTGGTCTTATGTCATAGCAGTAGAATGGTTAGGTTATAAGAGTTGCGGATGTGATGAAAGAAAATATTGGTTGAATAAATTAACGTGTAATGAATACAAAGATGAGTAAATTAACAATAGAACAAGAAGCAAGAATACTATTCTATATAGAAAACTTTCAAGGTAAGAGTAGTAAACATATGGATAGAGGATTAATGTATGAGATATTTAATTTATTTAATCCAAAAGAAGGTAGAGGACCTCACGTTTGTACCTGTTTAGATAAAGATACATACGGTAAGGTAAACAATATGATTAGTTCATATACCTTTTCAGATGAGATTAGATTTACTCCAAGGTTCCACCAACTCTTACCTCAACTTGCATTATTTAAAGAAGAAGAAATCGAAGTAGAAGATAATGTTGGTAAGATGGATATGAGTATGTTCTTAAAGCCCGAACCTAAAGCAAAATCAGTACCTGTTAAAGCAGTACCAAGAAGCAGAAAGAAAAAGTAAGATGGCTCACACCAAAAAGAAATTAGAAGAACTTGCAATAAAGGCAATCAAAAAAGAAAAACTAACTTGGATTACTGAAGTGATTGGATTTATTCCTTGTTCTCGTTCTACCTTTTACAATAAAGGATTGGAACAATTGGACAGTATAAAAGATGCTATCGAACAAAACAGATTATCAATGAAAGCACAGATGAAACACAAGTGGTTTAATTCAGAGAATGCAACATTACAGATAGCCTTAATGAAGTTGATGGCAGATAATGAAGAGTGGGATAAACTCAACTCATCTAAATCACAAGTACAACAAGAAACAACAGGCAGTATAACATTTGATTTTAATTAATGATATCACCTTTATCTATCTTAGATAGTAGAACAGCTAAGTGGTTAAACAGAGATACCTATTGGAAATCACAAGGAGTGCAATCGGAGCTCGGTAGAGATGATACTATTACTAAGCTATCTTTTCTCCATCAGAACTATAACACTTCAGTATTTGACCCAGTCTTAACTGAAACTATGTATGATTGGTTTACTATTCAAGGAGATAATATATATGACCCATTCTGTGGTGGTTCCGTTCGTGGTATAGTGGCAGGAAAGATGGGTAGAAGTTATACAGGTATAGATGTAAGACGAGAACAATTAGATGAGAACATTAGACAAAGTACTCTCCTAGATTTACCACTAAATTATAAAACACCTTATGAAAAAGATACTACTGATTACGATTTTATATTTACTTGCCCTCCTTATTGGAATTTAGAAAAGTATTCTAACCAAGAAGATGATATCTCTAATATGAAAGAAGATGATTTCTTTTGTGAGTATGAAAAGATTCTAACCAATGCAGTTAGTAAATTAAAACCCAATCGGTTTATGGCCATTGTGGTAGGTGATGTAAGAAGGAGAGGTGATTTAAAACAACCTAAAGGTTCATATATATTATTACCACATAAGACGATAGAGATACTATCCAAGTTAGGCGTATTCCTTTACAATGATTTAATTTATATCAATCGTGGTGGTTCTCCTACACAAAAGAATCATTTCAATACCTATCGTAAAATCAGTAAGATACACCAGAATGTTTTAGTATTTAACAAAGGTGATTGGAAAAAAGCAAGTAAAAGAATCAATGTTATATAGAGAAGATAATTTAATAACCCTTAACCGAAATCTAACATATGATTACATCATAACAGGTCCTGCTGATTTCTCGGAGTTGGGTATAGATACAAAAGATGAACAGAGTTACTATGATTTTATGTGGGACAGGTTTTCTTTATTTAAACCTAAATCAGGATTAGTAACACTTATCTTTACCAATAGAAAGGCAAACAAAAGAATCATTCACAAACAAACTATCTACAATGATATAATGTTTAAGAACAATTTTGATTTGATAAGTGAAAAGGTATGGGTAAAGACGTTTAAGAAAGATGTAGTGTTCCGTTTAGGATTTGTTAACATTCTAACATATAGACATAAGAAACGAGAGAGATACAATACCTTACCAATTATGCCAGATTGTTTTCATTATCCACACAAACGTGGTAGTAATGGATTTCCACCCGAATTGATTAGTAAGTTTATAGAAGTTGTACCTGGTATTGTTTATGACCCATTTATGGGAAGTGGTACTACTGCTAATGTTTGTCATCAGATGGGTAGAGAATGGATAGGAAGTGAAATAAATTAATATTATGCAGTATAAAGGATTTAAACCTTATAAATTCCAGCAACAAATAATAGATGATATCATTGGTAAGGAGGATATGTTCTACACAATGACTTGTGGCAGACAGATAGGCAAGACCTTACTCCTTATCAATATGTTATTATACTACGCAATAAATAAACCCAAGAGTATCTCTCTATGGGTTTCTCCGTATTATAGTATGGCAGTAAAGGTTCTATCACAAATCATTGATGCAATTGAGGATAGTGGTATAGTTAAAGAAGCTAACAAGAGTGAAAAGATTATTACCTTAGTAAATGGTAGTAGGATATACTTTCGTTCAGCAGAGAAGCCAGAAACCATTAGAGGATTATCAGTCAAGTATTGTTTCTTAGATGAAGCACAAGATATAGATGATGATGCATTTAACAAATCAATCTTACCAACTTTAACTGCAGTAGGAGAAAAGTGTTTGATTGCAGGTACACCTAAAACTAAGAACTGGTTTTATACTTACTTCCAAAGAGGAGGACAACCTAACTATAATTCATATACAGCCCCTTCATCTATCTCACCATTTGTATCTAAAGATTTCTTAGAAGAACAACGTCAATCCTTACCACCTGCTATCTTTAACCAAGAGTTCCTTGCTGAGTGGCAAGAGGGAGATGGAGAAGTGTTTACTAATATAGATGGTGTTTGCATATTAGATGAGTGGATACCTACGAGAGAACGAACCTATGGAGGTTTAGATATTGGTACTAAAGGAGATTATACTGTCTTAACTATTATGGATAGAAGTGGTAGAGTAGTATGGATATGGAGAGATAGAGGATTAGAATACTCACAGATAGTAGATAAGGTAGTTTACTTCTGTAAGAAATATGATACACAATTACTAATAGAAGCAAACTCAATGGGAGATGCTGTGTACGAGATGGTGAAGAAAAAGTATAAGAACACCAAACCTTTCATAACATCTAACACAAGTAAGGAAAACATCATCAGGCGATTGATTTCAGATATAGCAGATGGTGGTTTAGAATTACCTTCACCTAATTTATTTAACCCACTATACAAAGAACTACAAATGTTCCAATACAAATACCTAGCAAGTGGTAAAGTTCAGTATGGTGCAATGAGTGGAGCACACGATGATACAGTTATGTCCCTTGCAATCTGTAACTTCAATAGGATAGATAACCCTACCTCCAAAAAACTACACATCGGTAGGCAATACTAAAACTTTAACAAAACTTTAACATTTGAGGTTTGGTATGTCCAATTATTATTCGTATCTTTATATAGTAAGGTTGAGAGATACTTAATCAACAATTAAAAATTAAAATATAAAATTATGCAAACAATGACAAATTTAGAATTAGATGATATTTTACTTTATCAAGAGTATTTAGAGAGAATTCATAATGGAGAAGTTCTTCCAGAAGATGAACAATATACATTTGAAGAATTACAAGAACAGATAGAAGAAAACTCCTAAAAAACTTTAACAAAACTTTAACATTTCAGATTTGGAGGAACCAAAAATTCTTCGTATATTTACTATATAAGATTAACATTAACACATAAAACTATGATTACAATTAAAACACACAACGGTTTACAAGCTAACAAAACGTTAAACAAGTTAGCAGACAAGTTAGAAAAAACTTACAAATCATCTAAAAACATAAAGTTTGGGTTTACACTCGGACAGTTTGATGGTATATGGGAATACACTATTAAGAATGTTAAAACAAACAGAGGTGTAGTTCTTAAAGAAAACCCAAGTTATGACAACTGTCAAATGGCATTTGTATATCTACGTTCAATTGATGATACAGATACTAAAACTGCACAACCTACTGAAGATTTAAGACAGAATGTAAGAAACTTAGATTTATTTAATTTCTGTCAATCTTGTATTACCGAATTTTCTAAATAATATATTATGACACAAGTAGAAAAATTAGTTAAGGAAGTAAATTACATTATGGGATATTCTAAACCTGCAAAAGATTGGGATAATTCTGAATATGTAGAGTGGGTAAGATGTTTTAATAATAGATATGATTAAAACTTTAACAAAACTTTAACATTTACCATTTGGTAGATACAATTATTATTCGTATATTAGCTTTGTAAGGTTGTGAGAGTTCAACCATTAAACTTTAAAACAAATAAAATGAAAAACTTTAGAAACGATTTGATTAACAAGATTGACGAGAGATTAAATAACACTAACTTTTGTGCTAGTGTTGGTGACCCTAACTATTTTACTTGGGAAAATTTAGAATCTGGTATAGAGATATCAGTTCTTTGGGATATGAATGATGATGATAAGGTTCAAGTTGAGATTGATTATTCTACTGAATTAGAATACAATTCATTAGAAGATGCGATTGAGAATATCGATGAGATTGTAGAATTCATTTTAGAAAATAACTAATTAAAACTTTAACAAAACTTTAACATATTAAGTTTGGAGATACTATAAATTATTCGTATCTTTATAAAGAAGATTAACATTAACACATAAAACTATAAACAATTAAAATTATGGCAAACAAAGAAAACTCAGTATCAAAAGAATTACTTTTAGAATTCCTTAACCATGCACTTTCTCTTCAAGAAAAAATAATGGAAAATCCTGATTCAGTTGAACACCAAAACAGATGTGAGGCTAAAATATTAACATATGAATCATTAATCAATATGGTTAGTGTAGGTACATTTGATACACTTTAACAAAACTTTAACATATTAAGTTTGGAGATACTAAAAATTATTCGTATCTTTATATTATAAGATTAACAATTAAACTATAAAATATAAACAAAATGACACAAAAATTCTTAAACACAGAAACAAACAATTGGGTAGAGTATAAAGAAGATAATACTCAGACTGACAACAATTTTTACAATACTAAGATTGAACAAATTAAAATGTTATTAAACTCGTATGGTTGGGTTGTTGAACAGCACCAACCGTTTTACGGACAACCAGACTTGATAAGAAATGTAAGAGCTTGGTTAAAAACTCCACTTAAAGGTAATGTTATTGGTAATGGTTATGAATGTGAGTTACCTTGTATATTATCTATAAACTATGACCAAATAGGACCAGATTATTTTTCTGCTACCTATTGGATACAAACTGCAGATAATGAGTTTGGTAATGATGTAAAAATTACCCAAAGAAATGCAACTAATGGTTCTACTGATTTAATTCAATCAGTTACAGAACAAATGAAGAATAACTTCAATTGGTTTTTAATAAACACAAATAGGTAACAATACAAACTTTAACAAAACTTTAACATATTAAGTTTGGAGATACTAAAAATTATTCGTATCTTTATATTATAAAGAAAAACAATTAACATTTAAAACACAAACATTATGGCAAACATTAAAACAAAACACGATTCAATTGTATTAATTAACAGAGAACTTAGAACTACAATTAAAATGCTTGGTGCTATTAAATACGAGGCAGAAATTCAAGGTAAAAGAGATACTGATGCATATCAACTATTAAATGAGTATCAGAAAAAATTGATGGACATGCATAACGATTTATTAGATTTAGTTTCTTATCCAGAACTTTAACAAAACTTTAACATATTAAATTAGGAGATACGAATACTTTTTCGTATCTTTATATTATAAGATTAACAATTAACAATTAAAATTACACAAAATGGCAAACACAACATTAACATTCAACGAGAACACTTACGAGTTTAAACTTCACGGAACTAGAAGAATTAACGAATCTGTTATCGTATTAAAAGATGGTTCAGTTATTATCAATGGTTCAGCAGAATATTTCTTAACCTATTCATACAATCCAAATTCAGATGATGATAGAGCATTGTATGAGGTATTCAACGTAGATGATACTGATAATTCATTCTTTTCACAATATGGTGAACAAGGATTCCCATTTTATATGGTTCAAGCTATGGTATCTCACATTATGAAACAAAAAAAAACATAAAAAGATTTGGAGATACGGATTTATTTTCGTATCTTTATAAAGAAGATTAACAATTAACAATTAACAATTAACAATTAACAATTAAAATTACACAAAATGGCAAACACAATTTCAAACCACGAAACACAATTATTAAATTATTTAGTTAACCAAATTAGTGACACATTAAGTTTTATCAAACGAGATGAACGTTCTTTAGAGATACTAACTGAAGGTGATGGTGAGTTCACCAAAGCAGTAGATGAGGTAATCCAATCTAAGTTATACGATATAAGTGTATACAAGTTTAGATTGATTTGGTTAGAATCACAACTTAACAAAATTAAATCACTTAACAATTTGTAAGATGACAGATACACAAAAACAAATAATCCGCCAATCTTCTATGAAAACGGCAGTAGATTATTTTAAAGTAAGAACAGATTTGAAACCTACCCTTATGGAGGTGTTAGGAGTGTGTATGGGGATAGAAGCCTATGCAACGAACGGAGAGTATGATTTACTGAAGAAAGTTCAGGAGAAGTTAGATAAACAAGAATCTCCTAAACAATCAGAATATTCTTCAATTGAAGAAGCATTAGATAGCTATTGGGATGAATCACGTAATCCTAATGGTAGTTATGATATAGATTACTCTTTACAAGAAAATGAGAGAACCTTTTGTGAATCAGAAGGTTTCCTTTGGGAGGAGTGGGAAAATGAGAAACAAAAACAAGGAGCTTACATCCATTAACAATCTTTTAGTTTGTATGTTTTATTTGTTGAATTACCCCTACCGAGTTTTGTCATAAATTTTATCGGTGGGGGTTTTTCATTTATACCAAAACCTAAATCAAAATATAATATCATATAAGATAATATTATGATTAAAGAATTTAAGATAGAAATACCAGAAACTCTCACAGTAGGTCATTACCAAAAGTTTGGAACCCTTGACCACTTAACTCAAACTAAACGAATAGTTAGAATTGTTTCTGCAATAGCTAACCGAGATGAAAGTGAAGTAGAGAACTGGCCACTAACTTCTGTATTCCAAATCTATAAAGACCTCAACGAAAGATTAGAAGATATACAATCTATATTCTTACCCATCTTTGAATGGAGAGGTACTACTTATGGATTCCAACCTATACACAAAATGAGTGTAGGTGAGTTCATTGATATGGAAGCAAGATTACAAAATGGTATTGATTCTATGCATGAACTATTAGCAATCTTATACAGACCAATTAAATCTAATAAGTTTGATGGGTTAGAATGGAAGATAAAAAGTAATGTAAAGTATGCCTTAGGTAAATCAGAATCGTTGTTTAAATACTACGAGTTAGAGGATTACGATACTGAGAAAAGAGATTGGAGAGCAGAACTCTTTAAAGAGTTTCCACTACCAATGGGATTGGGAGCATATAATTTTTTTTTGTTCGTAGGGATGGAACTCTCAAAAGATTTCCAAACCTCTTTCCAGAAGTCAGTAAAGAATCTGACGAAGAAAGAGAAGAAGGAACTAAGTCAGTTGCTGAACACTATGGATGGTTCTCAACCTTACATCACTTGGCTCAAGAAGGAGGCATCCTCCGATTAACAGGTGATAAAACTGTTACCGAGGTTAATTTTATTACAGTTCTGAATTGGTTATCTTTAGAAGAAGAGGTAAACAAAGAACGAGAAATGAAAGAAAGAAAAAGATTACAACAAATGAGTTGGAGAAAATAATATGATAAACTTTCAAGAAATAGTAAATTTATTTGAATTGGCAGTAGCACAAAACCAATACTACAAAGGGTTCGGTTTCGGTGCAATAGATAATTTAGATTCAGTAGTTAATAGGGGATATCCTCTGATGTTTATGAGACCATTATCATCACCAGGTCTTTCTGGTCAAGATGGTAGGGTAAGAACCTTAACTTTTGAGTTGTATTCGTTAGATGTCCCGAAGTTATCAGACCAAGATAGGAGAATATCCCTCTCGAACACAGAACAAGGGATATACGATGTGTATGGGTTTATTTTAGATGGACCGGTTCAATATGATTTCAGTATGAGTTTTTTAAATATAGTTCCTTTGATAGAAGCCTTCGGTGATAAAGCTGCAGGTTGGGTGGCTACAATTAATTTAGAATCAACAGCAAGTGGAATATCTTACTGTAATATACCAACATAATGAGTATGGATAGCAAGATTTCGTTTATAGGTGGGTTTGTACTCACAACAATGATGACAATTAGTTTGAATGATATATTGATGACTTCAGTATTAGGTTTAATCGGTGGGTTCTTTGGACTTGCTGGTAAAGAACTCTTTTACCAAATAAGGAAACTATGGAGGAAGTAAACAAAGTTTTAAAGGATACGGCAAGGGTTTTAGAAGAAGCCTTGGTAGATGGTATTCTCCAACAACGTTTACTTAAAACTGGTGAGTTGGCTCGTTCTGTTAAAGTTAATTTTGATGAACGAACAAGTGAATTCAGTATTCGTATGGAAGATTATGGATACTACCAAGATAGTGGAGTACACGGAACTAAAGTTAGACAACCATCTAACCCTGAATCATTATATGACCCAGGCCAGTTTCGTTCAAAAGTAATTGGTGGACCTTTACCATTTGCAGTTAGAAAAACAATTGCTGAAAAAGGATTTAGACCAAGACCATTTATCATAATGGCAGTAGAGAGAACCTTGGGTTCTTTAGAAGATGATATAAGTGATGCTGGTTTGATAGATATTGATAAAGATATAATAAATATATTTAAGAAAAACGGAGCAAAAGTATAATGGCGATTAATATAAGTTTTGAACCCACGAAATACAATGTAGCAAATGCACCCATACTGTATAATGTTACATCATCTTTATATAACCAACCACAATACCAATATGTTTGTGATATAAAGAATACAACAGGTGAATTATTAACAAGGATAAAACAATATCCCAATCCAAATAGTACTGCTACCTTTGATGTAGCACGTATTGTTAATGATTATTTAGAGTGGTCTTATAATTACTTTACCATTAGTGGCTCGTTTGGTTTAGATAAAACCGATGAGTATAAAGATTTTGAGATTCTGTTTGGTGAAGAGTATGGAACTTCTCTAACTTCTAATGTTACTCTTTACGATGGAAATGATGTTGCTGGTGCACCAATCATTACCGGTTCTAACTCTCCTATAAGTGCGTGGCAAGGAACCGTAGATGTTAACAATGGTTTAGGTTGGAACTGGGGAGATGTCTATCCTACATCATCTGCTACACCTTTAACTAACTATCCTAATTCAGGTGTTTATTCTGCAAAGAAAGAAGATAACAGAAATGTTGTAATGAGTGATTATGGAATTATGGGTATCTATGACCCATCTGATGTTGCTCCACCATATACTTACAAACTATATAATAGTAGTAACACCTTGATAACTTCATCGGTGTTAGATTTAACTAATAGTGGGTCAGTTCTAAATTATATACCAACAGGCCCTCAAAACTTATTAAGTATGGGATTCACTCAAGGTAATTTAGATGATACTTCATACTACCATATAGAATACGATACTGCTTTAATTGCTAAATATAATTTAACTGATGGTTGTAATTATGAAAGGGTTAATTTCTTATTTATAAATTCATTTGGTGTTTGGGATAATTATGGTATTAACTTACCTGTTAGAAAAACTACCGATATTGAAAGAAAAGAAATTACTAAACCATTTATACCTTGGTCTGAAACAACTCCTACTTATAATCAAAAGAATAGGGGTGCTGATTATTATAGAAGTATGACAACGGATAGATATATAATATCTACTCAATTCTTAACTGATGATACTGCTTACTTTGTTAAAGATTTAATTGAATCTCCAAATGTGTATTTGCAAGTTAACAATACTAAATTAAAATATGGATTTACTACCCAAGGAGTTGAGTTTGTGCCAATCAATATAACTAACTCATCTTACATTTGGAAAACCAATCCTAAGAACCAACGAGTATTCCAATACGATATAGAATACAAATTCTCGAACCAACGATATAGTATATAATGAACGGATTAATAGTAAGAGTTTTATTTGAAGGAAAGACCTACGATTTAGATGTAGCTGATAATATTCCATTGCGAATAGATATGTCAACTATTGAGAATACTTCGATAGGTAAATTTTATGGTATAGGCTCACAAACTTTTACTTTGCCAGGAACTAAAAGAAACAATAGGTTCTTTAACCACGCATATCAAATCGGTGTGAGTGATATCCCAGGCTTTTACAATACAGTTGATG
>TARA_R110000822_G_scaffold73327_1_pt1 | contig 11990 bp, 10 predicted proteins | sample TARA_R110000822 | Tara Oceans TARA_R110000822 (sample SAMEA4397666) | marine metagenome | biome: Polar Biome; feature: [SRF] surface water layer (ENVO:00010504); material: water (ENVO:00002006), including particulate matter (ENVO:01000060) such as... | depth 5 m | reverse complement strand
TAAGAAGCCGCTGAAGTAGTCTCAATAGTTAATGGACTCGGAGGAGCCGCAGTTCCAATTCCAACGCGGTTATCACCAGTCAATACCATAGGTTGAACTGTACCAGTAGTGGTTGCATTAGAAACCTTAAAAGCCATTGTACATAAAGTCGCATCACTACCACTATAATTATTAAAAATTTCATTACGATAATTACCAGCGGAATCATCAGTAAACATAATACCAACACCAGAGCCATTCGCAATGTGAAGCTCTGATAATGGACTCGCAGTTCCAATTCCGACATTGCCTGATGAGTCGATGTACATACGCTCTGTTGAAGTTGTGCCTCCATCAGCAGTAGTAGCAAATACCAATTCTGATGGTAAATCATTAGCACCAGGAGTCCCATTTACTCTTGCGAAAATTTCAGCACCGCTGTTATGCCTGTCTGTTCCATCCGACCCAACAAATACAATCTTGCCTAAAACATCATTATCTGCAACAGCAGTATCTGCATTTACAGAAGTTCCTTTCGATTTACCTAATATTAAATATGGAGGATTTATATCGTTAGAATTTCTAAACGCACTGATAGATGATGTGCCTGCATCTGTTCCTTCTATTTGTAAACGAGGTGTAACGCCATAAGGTGTTTCTAATGTAGACACTCCAATCCCAACATTAGATGTAAAATAACTATTTGTTTCATTAACGACAAATCTTTCAGTCCTATTTGTACTGCCTGTAGAAAACCCAAGAGTATCGCCATTATGCTTATAAACAATAGCACCTTGTACTGTGCTACCTTCAACAAAATCAATTATTGCATTTCGATTAGAGGTTGCTTTTAATTGAAGTATTGGGTCACCGCTTGAACTCGACTCAATAATTAATGTCCCATCCGCTAATCCAGAACTACCAACTGTTACATCATTATTTGTAGTATCAACTACAAATACATTTCCACCATCACCGTCCTTGCGAACTGTAAATGCTGTTGTACTATTTATATCTATTATTGATGTACCTTGAATAACCTCATTTGTTGTTATCGCACTATCACCCGTTACAGTTAAATCACCTGAAATGGTCAGGTCGCCAGATATTGTACCTCCTGCGAGAGATACATTTAATCTACTGTTTGTAGCATCTAAAGCCGCATTTAAGGCTTCTGATGTTGTGTGAGAAAATGCGCTTACTGCATCTCCCGAAGAATCAAGAAGTACCTTGTTTAATACTTCTTTACTTGTATACTTATGTATGTCAGCCATAATAATGACTCCTCATATTCCACCACCACCGCCAATAAAGGCATTAATTCTTATCTTATTGCAAAAGGGCCAGAAGGAAATGACATTGATATTTTCCTTTTGTTGCTCTCGTTGTCACCTAACTTACCATAAAACTCTTTTATATAATATTCTTTTCTCTGAATATCCCCCATTTTATCAGCTTCCATAGCTTTTAAATAATCAACTAATGCTAAACTTAACATTCTATTAAGATTAGCGTGAGATGTTTCATCTGGAGTTGCATCTTCTATTGGTATTTGAGTAATTGTAATTCTTCCCCCAGCTAATTCAACTGACGAAGCAGATGAGATAATTAAAGCATCCCCATTAGATGAAATTGATGATATTGTATAATCTGCGTCATTACTTGCAGAACCTTGAACTCTTATTTTATCTGTTGCTAAGAAATCTGTAAATGTATTTGTACCAGACACTCCTGCAAGTATAGCATTACCATTATTCTTAACAGTTATAGTTTGGTTAGATTCAAAACCTCCAATATCTTCATTAACTGTTATTCTATTATAAGTAGAACTTACTGCATTGACAGTATATGTTTTATTATTACTTCCAGTATTAGCCCCAGTGACAGCTATAGATTGGCCAACATAAAAATATTTTTGAGCATCAGTTAATCCGCTTATTGTATCATTACTACCACCAGGAGCTACAGATGAAAAATTTATTCCAGTAACATCTGTATAAAAAGCAGATGCAGCTACTTGAAAATTTATTGTATTAGAGCTAGCGACAGCAGTTGTTGTTTCTAAAGCTTCGGCTACAAATGGCTCATTAAGAGCAGTGTATTCAATTCTAAGGCCATCTTCAATATCTTCATTAGGATACATTAACTCATTTTGTTGAGTTTTAAATACACCCGATTGTGTTATTCTTTCACTAGAAGAACCACCTAATAATTTATATAAAAGAAGTTCTCTACCTCTTAAATAATAAAACCATTCTCTATCTACATAGCTACTCATGGAGAAGTATCTTCAAGTAAGTAATGAGGTTGAGAAATTATTCGTTTAATTTTTTTATATTTACCATCGCTAGTATCTTTAATACTAACATGCTCCAATGCAATCATATCAGCTGGAAATTTATATACATTATCATCATTGTCCGAAGACTTAATAATATCCTGTTTACTAACTTTAACTTTTTCTTTAGAATTTGATTGTATAAGATGAATAGCATCTTTTATATAAGCAATAGCAAGAGTAGTCTCTTTCATATTAGCTCTTTCCATTATTTCTAAAACTGTCATGTTATTCCCCTACTATTAAGCTACATTTTCAACAATAGCCGATACAGTACACCTAACTGATGTGCTACTATTAACAATAGCAGCTCCTCCAGCTCCCCTAGATCGACCAGTCATAATAAAAATATTTTGCATAATTGGGCCAGCTAAATTGCCCATCCAAGCTTCACCACTTTTAATTTCAATATTATCCGCAACGTTATATCCCGCTGCTGTCCCATCAAAACTAAGATATACACTATTAGTTGTAGATGTATTAGATATATCACTAGTCCCTGTATTTTTAACAAATAAAAACCATACCTTATCTGCTGAGCAATCTGCTTGAGAACCATTAGTAAAATCTACTAAATTGCCAACTGCCTCATTTGGCCCATTTGCTTGGTCTCCAGTGGCCCCAACTAAATCAGTTCTATCATCAACTGCCCCAAATAATTCATCACTAGTTGTTGTACATATTACATTTGGAGCATAAAACCAATTATCATCACCGTCCTGTACAGTAAATGTTAAGTCGCCTCCTAATGAACCATTAATATTATGATGTATCGCATCAACAGCATCCGCATCAGCATCAGCAGCTATTGTTACTATTGGAGTAAATGACACTGCTCCTTGTGCTCTATCTGCCATGTTTTATTTTCCTTATTGTGCGGTTGCTTGATTAGCCATAGCCATACTAATCATTTTAGAGTTATTTTTCATATAAGAACTTACTTCTAGCTGAGCCCAATCATAATACTTTTTACTTTCAGCAGAATAAAAAGACGCATTATTTGTTGATGAACCAAGTTTCTGAGCTTCTTGATTAACATCGGCTTGGTATGCGTTTAATTCAGCACTAAACTTTTGTAATTTAGCTGCGTACTCTTGATTTTCTTTCTGTAAAAGCAAACTAGCTTCTTGTTGAGATTCTGATGAATCTAATTGTGATTGCTGTTGGGCTTTCTGAGCGTTTATTTGAGCTTGCTGTATAGATTCTTGTAATTTTGCTTGATATTCTACATTTGCATCATTGAATTCATTTAGTCTATTTTGCATAGATTGACTATACGCATTTATATAAGTAGATATTTTTTGTAAAGTAGCACTAGCTAATTCTAAATCTTCTTCACCTTCTATAAGATGAGTAACAGTAGACCACCATTGGTCAAATTCTATTGCATTACCATCGAAATCATCAATAGTATTTTCAGTATCAAGTTGAGTCACATTGCTTAATTCTACCCCAGTCGAATCGCTAGCTACTGTTGGAGGAACATACGTTGGTGGGACTCCAATATTAGATAAAGTTGTAGACGCAACTGTAATTGAAGCCACAGCTGGAGTAGTAAAATTTGGAGACTCTGGCAATGATGAACTTACTTTTAAAGACCAGTCTGAAATCTTACTAGATGCTAGTTTAGTAAATTCACTTGAGGTTGCGTGATATACAACTGCGTTTCTTAAATCACAATCATCATCTATTTTAGTAAAATCTACATATAGTACTCTTGCAGTTGCAGAATCAGTTGGAGATGGTTTAACTATAACTATTGCTCCTTTATCATCAACTGCATTATCAAGATAATATTTTGGATATGTATTTGTTGCTAAATGCAAACTTGCAGAATTAGCTATAAACCCTTTCATATCATATGAAGATTCAGTTGCACTAAACCCATTTCTAGATACATCTAATATACTATCAGTTGCAGTAGGCATAACTATATTTATACCTTGTGATGCATTTCCACCATGACTACTTGGATTTGTAAGAGTAGACGCCCACTTTAATAAATTTTTTGGTATACTAGCTACTACAAACTTTTGAGCAGATATAATAAACTGATCATTAGCATCTGCAACTCCAGTGATGTTTTCTATATCTAATTCAATATTTGTTGTTGCCATATAAAATTTTTTAGTTTACATATAGGGGGGCCGAAGCCCCCCATATATTGTTTAGGTTACTTAACTAGTTATTACAGTTGTTACCATATGACCAGTTAATGTTGGAGCGTCGATTTCACTAATTAAACTACCACTATACACAATCAAGTTAGCTTGACCACTATAATAAAAGTCTAATACAGTTCCACCTGTTCCACCAGCAGCAGCTACAGTATCTAGATTAAATCTAATAGATTTAAACCCGTCACCTACATCTCCGATACAAGAAGCATGGTCAGCGGCTCCACCGACAGCTTCATTTGTATCACCTACGGCAGTTGCACCACCAATAAGATTACTAGTTACACAACCAACTGCGAAATCATCAGCAACAGCAATACCGAAGACTACCCTAATATGCATCCCTGCATTAGAAGTAGTAGCTTCTGGCAATTGGAGATAAGTCCCATCTGCTTTAGCTGCTGAAATGATAATGATTTTATCGCCTTCAGATTCTGCACTTATATCTAAACTTCCAGCAGCTGCACTCATAAGATGCACTCTGTTAGTAAAAGATTTTTTTGCTTCATCTAAAGCATCATCTACTTTGTTTTGTCCGTATAAAGGATTAGCCATGATTCATACCTCCTTATGTCCAGACTGCATGAGATTCTGGCATTTGCCATTCCATCCCAGCTTCTGTTTGGATTAAGTCAACCCTGCGGTCAACACCACTATTTTCAAGAGTCTGAACTCCAACGTATACTGCAGTATCACGATTCAATCCATTACCAACCAAAGGTCGATAAGAGCAATGACGCATGTTACAAGCAAATATCTTAACTGGAGAACCATCTAAGTGAACATTCCGAGCTACATTCATATCACCATAAGGTGTAGAAATAACTGTAACGTCAACTCCAAAAGCTCTTTTCTTACCAATCATGTCCATATTTGCACGACCCATTGATCTAGCTTCTGCTGTTCCTAGAGTAGTATTAATACCAGCTTCTGAACTAAATGGTTGAATTGCTCCAACATTATTAGCAAAGTATCCACTTAACTTATGCAACCAATTATATACTTCTGTAGAACAGAAGAACATTGTAGCTGCTGTGTTATTGTAACGTGGGTCTAAGAATACAGAGAGGTCTTCAAGGAAATCATCTTGGGTTTTAGTCGCTAAACTTAATCCAAATTGATTACCATAGCTCAATACATAATCTATGCCGCCTTGAGTAAATTGAACATTATTTCCATCAGTATACTGATTTCCAAACAATAGAGATGTTTCAATATCCCATTTGTGTTCAATTAGCTTTTCACGCCAGATTCTTGCAAACTCATTTGGTTCATACTTTAGAACGGTAGCACGTGTAGTGTTATCCATTGCCATAGACGTTTTCCAAATTTGAGTTAATCCACTTCCTGTGGAGAATGGATTATCTTTCCAAGTTTCTGGGTATCCAGTTCCTTGTCCCCAAGAATTACCAACTACATAAGCACGAGCTTTTTCAAGCTGATTATGGATTTTAAAATTCTTCCATTCAGCAGCTGAAACATCGTCTGTAGTCTCATCCAAAGGTTTATTTGCAGTTCCTCCAGCTCCCCAGCCAGATAGTTCGTTATTCGTTGCGGTGTCAAGAGTCCTAACAATACTGAGTTTTAAATCAACTGAGTTGTTACTAGCTGAAGCTGCTCCTTCTGTATTGTTTGTGTATTCTTCGACTCTTCCAACAATGTAGTCGTCTACTACAAATGCTAAAGCAGCTGTAGAGGCTGCCGCTGTTGTACCCTGCATAGGTATTTTTATTAATGCACCAGGTAAAAAGAAACCCGGTCTTGTTCCATTCGCACCTACTCGTAAAGAATTAGATGAACCATATACTTGTCCAATGTTTCCATCGTTCTTGTAATCGGTCATCATTCTTACATAATAAGTGTCAGCTAACGCAACATCAGTCGCTGTAACTGTGGCTTCAGCAGCTGACATTCCAGCAATACTAGTTCCATGTGCTACGACATACGCATAACGCTTATGATACGAAGGGCGCCTTTCTGTGAATTTAAACTGAGGGTCATCAGTCGCTTTCTTAGACAACTTAGACACAAACCGAAAAAACGGGTCTTGTGCAATTGCTAATTCGCTGACTCTGTCGCCAAAGTTATATTTTCGTCTAAGATCACCAGTACTAAGAGTACCACCTGGGTCAACTATCCCCGCAGTACTTTCAGTTAGTCCAGTGACATCAGATTCGCTAAAATAATCAGACATTTTATTACCTTTATTTTATTGTCATCAATGTACGACTAACCTTCATGGTTATTATCCAAACATTGAATCCAGTTCTTTGTCAATTCCTAAAATTGAATCAAAGATATTGTCGTCTCCTGACTTTTGTTGAGTCCCTTGACTACCTGCTCTGGCTGCTGATTGAGGCTTATTTCTTACCCTTTGCATTTGATCTTTCATCTCTTGACGAGTTGAATTTGCGACTTGGCTATCACGACTGTCTCTATTCTTTAAAAAGTAAATATCATCAAGACTAAGTGTCCTTGATTTACTATAATCAATGAACTCATTCCATTCTTCATTCGACATATTGTGTTGCTTTTTAAATGAATTTTCTGTATTTTTATTTTCAGCTACTTTCTGCTGATTCTCTGCAAATCCAGCTAATTTTCTTTGAACTGCACCATCAATTACCGATTGAAGCACTTTTGCCGAACTAGAGTCACCATCGCTGACAGCTTCATCTGGGTCAAAAATAAAATCTTCATCAAGGCCAAGCTGCTCTTTGACACTTTTTGGAGGTTTACCACCACCCTCAAAATAATCTCTCACATGAGTAATTAAATTAGGGTCTTGCTTCATTGCATTAAGAATAGGCACATAAGGTTCAAGTTCTTTTAGCTCTGTATTTAATTTTCGAGCTTCTACGCTTGAATCAGCATACCTTTTTTCCCAATTATGCTCTCCATTAGAATCTTCTACAGGGCTTGTTCCCAAGGTTTCCTGAAATTCTGATTGTTGAACATTTGTAGCTGTGGTCTCTTCTGGCTCCAGTATCCCTTCATTCACCTTTCGGTCAAGAGCTTCAAAAAAATCGTCAGCACTAGGACTTTGACTTTCTTCAGGGCTGTCTACAAATATATCTGTATCAAGGTTGTCTGTTATAGTTTCAGTCATAATTACTCCTTAATTTATGATATAAACTATAAATAAGTAAACTATTTTATTGATTGCTTTTTCTTAGCATCAGCAACCGCTAAACCTAGTTCTTTTATTTTTGTAGTTGTATCACTTTTTAGTTTATTCCGTAACATGCTTTGTGCAGCTTCGGTTTCAAGTAAGTCTTTTTGTATTCTCATATCAGCGTTTTGTACTTTGCTTTGTATTCCAGATTGTACAAGTTGTCTCTCAAGAGTTTCAATAGTACCTTCTCTATCAGTAACTACACCGCCAAGTTCTTCAACTTGATTCCTAAGTTGCATATATACGCTTTTTCTTTTAATAATTGATTCTTTATTTCTAATATCTGTTTCAGCTATCATTGCTATATCGTCAATTAATCCAGATTGATACCATTTAAAATATTCTTCTAGCAATGCCCATCTATTTAATGGAAGAGTAGAGCCACCAATAATTCTTATGTCAAAATTAGAAGTTGAATAATCATTCCATTTCTCTATAGCAGACCCAAAATCATTGAATATGGGGATATTAATCTCTACTGATTTCTCTTCATTCATATTATTTGGTTGTACAATTCTAAATACTTTATGAGCTTGATATGTTTCTTGTGCAAAGTCCTTGAAAATCTTTCCCAAATGCTCAAGTGACGGTTCTATAATATTTTGCATCCAAGCTTTAATTCTTCGTGTCCCATACTCATCCATAGCAAGCAATCCACGATATGTTTCAGGTGAAGAGCCAGTATCTCCCTGCATAGAAGAATAAATACCAGAAGTGTATTCCATATCTCTTTTAGCATTTTCAGTAATTCCGTAAAAAGCTGAATTCAATGGTAATGGTTGAACAGGTTGTGGAGGAGTAAATCCCTGCCTATATTTTAATAAAGCACCTGGCGATGATGAGTATTTCTCCCATTCTTCTTCAGGTACAGAGCCTTCTTCATACATCCATCTTAAATTAGAAGCTAGGTTAGCATTGTGAATCATAATCTGGTGAGCTTTATTTAATTCTCTTTGCTTTCCTACTAATGGAGAAACAGCTCCCAATGCATATGGGGTTCCTGTATGCTGGTATACAAATGGTACTATTGGATATTCTTTAACTTGTAAAATACTTTCATACAAAAGTTTATCACCAACAATTATACAGAGTTTAATTCTATTCTCATAAAATTTTACAGCATCGACAATATTTACTACTAAGTTTTCATCTTCTTTCATTAAGTTGTATTCAAATTCTGTTACAACTCTGTTTTCAACTCTTGTCCTAGATTCTTCCATTTGACTTAACAACATAACTTTTCTTTGTTGTAATTCGTCATTCATGGATTTTTCAGTTTTTTCTATCTCAAGTATTGCCCTTCCTTCTATCATTTCACCTTGTTCTACAGCTTGAGATAATTCAAGTTTTTGCTCTTCCAATTGGACTGACATTTCTTTTTTAAGACCCGATAAAGTCTCTCCTACTTCTTCTTGTATCTCTTTCATCTCTTGTGGAGAAGGAGGCATATTTACAAATAAATTGATGTAAGCAATTTTTTCTTTAAAGTAAGATTCATAATAATCTATTATTTCATCGTCTTCGCCTTCTTTAGTATATGCTGAACTTCTTACATCTGAATTAAATATTACTTCACTATCAGTTATATCTCTTTGACTATAATCATTATTAGAAAGATTGCTTGAATTTGCTTTTTTAATTTTCCTTTTATCATCTGGGAACAATCTCATTAATTGCTCTTTAGGCATGTCTTTTTTAACAAGTATATAACTAGCATCCCTAAATAAAAAATCTCTTGAAGTCGGGTCAACGTAAACATCAAAAGGGTTAACTGTATTAAATACCACTTCTCCCATACCTCTGTCTTGGTCAGGGTCGACATCTACTTGCATATACCCTATCCCTTTTACAAGAGCATCTTGTATAACGCTTGAATAAATGCTATTACCATTTGAATTATACCAACAATAATCAGCAATATCAGCATGAAGAGCAGCTACGTTTGAGTCACTTCCTTCAGACCCAACTGCTTGCCATCTTGGATTGTTAGCCGTAGCAAAGAATTTCATCATCTCAATAACGGGAGTTATTCTATTAATAACAAAATCAGGCATCCCTCCAGATTGTAAATCTTCTTTTTCAGTAGCGCTTAATTGGTCTCCTAAAAAAAACTCATAATTTTTTTGTGAGTCAGTTTGCCACTTTTGCCTTTCGCTTGAATTTGCTTTATTGAAAAGGCTAACAACATTATTTACTAATTTTTTAGATTGTTTTGACATTAATCTCTTATCTCCACGTGGACTAAATCATCGAAATTATTATCTGCTATCTCTCCATCAGAGTCCCAGTCCCCACCCCATCGAATATTTATGCCAAGTTGTTTTCCAATACCTCTTACCATACCACCCATATAATGAAATCTTTCTCTATCTTCCCAATCAATAGGATATGGTGCTAAATCTACAGCCTTTCCTTCCATGTGCTTTGAATATTTAACCTTCGTTGCCCCTTTTTCAAGGAGATCAGATTGTCGTTCTTCACTTCGAAGTCCTTCAATAATAGTAACATCCATTATTTTAATTAATTCATTTAATACATTAACAAGTTTTACGTCAACGCCTTTAAGCCTTTCTTTACTTCTTTTACCAAATCTAGGCATTATTTTTTCCTTTGTGAATAAAGTACATTAAGTTTTTTTGGTACAAATGATTTCATTCTAGGCATAAATGATTGCCAATATGAATGTTTTGGGCCACCAACATCTACTTCAGTAGAGCCTACATTAGCTCTTGTTTCAAGAGACGACTTGCCCATGCTTTTTGGATTTTCAATTCTATGTGTACTTTTATTTGCCATTTATGCTACCACCCAGTTTTTTGCTTTTTTTATAGTCTTAAACCACTTTTTTTCTTTATTTATTTTAAAATTTGGAGGAAAAGCATGAACTAATGCGTAAAAGAGGCTCTCTATTGTATCATCGTGACTCATTTTGGGCCCGAAAGTAACAATTTCGTTGATTAAATCAAACATATTTTTACGAACATGGACTGTTCCCATACTAAAACGAGCTGAAAGTCCACTATATATCCTATTCCTCTTTTGTTGCCCACCCGGTTTCTCTGGAATAACTGAAATGTGATACTTATTTTTAAGTCTTCTTTCTTCGTTTAATGACTGAAATATACTTCTATTCATTGCTACATCTTCTACAGTTGATGAAGTGCAATTGTATTTTTCGTGGAGTTCTATTATATAATCGACTACTCCCTTTTTTCCTAATATATCTCCTGTAGCTGGGTCTTTACTTCCAATAGTCGGTATACTTCGATGTCGCTCATATTCTAAAACGTATGCATTGTTATTGCCGTCTATAGCGACTACCATTATTACACTAAAATCCGAATGTTTAGTATCAATGTCTGTAGCTGGGTCGCATCCTATAAACACATTCACTGGCAGATCATTACCATTAATTACTAAATAATTTATATCGCCTTCTTTTTTAAAGTACCCATCCCAATATACAATATGTTTTCTTGTCCAAATCGAATCTTCTTCACTCATCACTTCCATCATATATTCTTGATAGAATTTCTGTGGTTGCCCAGAATCAGAATAAAACTTCTTTTTTTCTTCAAGTTTTTTCTTATTGAAAAAAGATTCCCAAAGGGGGTTTCCTTCGTCTGTAATAGCTTTATATGTAATCACTCTCCAAGAAAAGTCTTTTTTAGATTCCTTAGCTTTTGAATGATTAGTAAGAAGGTTATTAATAAAAGAATCATAATGTACGGGAGTCCCATTAACACGAAGCCTACCAGTGTGAGGCTCAAGAGCAGGGTATACAACAGCAGTAACAAGATTCGCATTTTTGTCTCTGGCTTCTGGGGTAATGGTATTTGCTTCATGCTCGAAGTCGTCAAGGACGATGAGATCGTATCTCTTGTGAAGTTTTGCACCGCCTCTGATTCCTGCCACATTGCTTTTACTAATAAGCTTACATCCATTTGATAATTCTATATCCTCTTCTGTCCATTTTCTTCCTCGCATAGAGCCAAAATAATATTTTATTCTATCATTGTTTTCTAAATGATGTTTTATATAATCCATGTTTCCGACACTAAGTTTTTGTGTAGCAGAAACCCAAGCGTAAAATAAAAAATCGCTTTTCCCTTTACAGAAAACAAAATCTTTAATAATAGAAGCTTTTGTTAAAACAGTTTTTCCATGACCACGAGGTATAATAACTGCAAGTTGTTTCACATTCTCATCGTCTATAGCGTCAGACATTTCATAATGAAAGAAAGGAGTCTCGCTTCGCATAAAGTCATCTGGAAGAAATAACTTCCCAAATGATATAAGGTCTTTATGAGCTAAATTTAAA
>TARA_R110000822_G_scaffold194194_4_pt1 | contig 12008 bp, 18 predicted proteins | sample TARA_R110000822 | Tara Oceans TARA_R110000822 (sample SAMEA4397666) | marine metagenome | biome: Polar Biome; feature: [SRF] surface water layer (ENVO:00010504); material: water (ENVO:00002006), including particulate matter (ENVO:01000060) such as... | depth 5 m | reverse complement strand
ATCCATTCCAACGTAGTGTACAGTTCTCATTATTATTCCTAAACTATTAAGTATAGTAAAGACTTACACCTGCAGCCCAAAGATTCTTAGCACCATCTGCAGTATCAAATCCATCCTCATCTGAAAAGTCCATTGAAGATGATGTAGCAACAGACCCATCATATCCAAACTCTTGAAGAAAATCGCAGATGGTCTTAGCTGTTGTAGCTACACCCAAAAGAGTATTGCTAGAATATATTTCAATGGAAGCATCGTTTGCTGAGATGTAGTCAATCATTTCTTTTCTCCTTGTTATACCTTATTGTACATGCTATTTGTACTAAGTGCAACTGTTATTTTCATTTTTAGTGACTTTTTTTACATATAAATACATGTAAATAGTATAACTGGAAAAAAATATGTCTGTATTAAATCCTAGTGTATCTGTAAATGTTAGTAATACTAATCCCACTTCAGGGTTAAATAACATAAACTTTTTACAGCCTACATCTTTTAAACTTACTGTTGACAGAAAGCATTTTGCTAACTTAGAGTTCTTCTGTCAAACAGTGCTTCATCCTAACCTTGGATTAAATGCAATAGAAGTTCCTTTTAAGAGAGTATCATCTATACCTTTTGCAGGAGATAAGTTGACTTTTTCTGAATTAACAGCTATAATCATTGTGGATGAAAACCTAAACTCTTATACAGAGATGTTCAATTGGATGAGTAGACTTGTAGAACAGAAGGATAGATTACCTACAGAGAGATCATCAGAGTTAGCTCCTACTTATTCTGATATAACTCTATCTATTCTTTCTAGTCATAACAATACAGTTCGCACTATAAAATATCTAGACTGTATTCCAACTGCGCTGGGGGATATGACCCTAGAATCAACACTGAGTGATAATACATTTATTACTTTTCCAGCTTCGTTTAGATTTTCTTCTTTTGACTTAAAATAAACAGCGATATACATTATGAGGATATATTATGGATTTACAACATATATTAAGCGAATGGGCGAATGATAGTATTATACAAAGAACCGGTCTAGACGAAACGTCTAGAGCTACCCCCTCTCTACATGCTAAATATTTACAGTGGTTAGCAGAAGCTAAGCTAGCCAAAAAGCGATCTGAGTTAAAACAGAAGACTCTTCTTAAGCAAAAATGGCTATATTACAATGGTAAGATGGATAGAGATACTGTAGAAGCTCTTGGGTGGATACCTGATCCCTTTGATGGGCTTAAAATTATGAAAGGTGAAATGGATTACTACTATGATAGTGATTCAGAGATTCAGCAAAGTGAAGAGAAACTTCAATACTGGAAAACAGTAATAGAAACACTCACTGAAATAGTAAACAATTTAAACTGGCGGCATCAAACTATCGGCAATATTATAAAATGGAAACAATTTGAGGCAGGTAACTAAAAATGTTTACCCACGTAGATCACGGTATTACTCTCCCTAAACTAACTAGAAAGACTACTGATGCAGGTCGTAAGTACTTTACTCCTGAAGGTAAAGCTTACCCTTCTATAACTACAGTACTAAATATTCTTAGTGTAGATAGTATTATGAAATGGCGTAAGCGAGTAGGTGAGGAGGAAGCTAATAAAATATCTCACCAGGCTGCTACAAGAGGCACCTCGGTACATAAGTTAGCAGAGGACTACTTAGACAACGTCTCTGATTGGGACAGCAAGGCTATGCCTAATAATCTCTACACATTTAGTCATCTAAAGGATATTATAGATAAGCGTATTAACAATGTGTGGTTTCAGGAAGAATTTCTTTATAGTGATAGACTTAAGTGTGCTGGTCAGGTTGACTGCATTGCTGAGTTTGATGGAGAGCTTTCTATTATTGATTTTAAAACATCTCGTAAACCTAAGAAGGTAGAGTGGATTACTAACTACTTCATACAAGCCTCGTTTTACGCAGCGGCCTTCTATGAGAGAACGGGTATCCCTATCAGACAAGGAGTCATTCTTATAACAGTGGACCACAATGAACCTCAACTCTTCACAATAAACACTCATGAATATCTTTCTCAGTTTTTAGATGTAAGACAAAAATATAGAGAATTAAAAGAAAATGGTTGAATTTAATGTACGTCTAAAAGATTATAGTATGTTATATGTAGACTGTGAAGCTGGTTTTGCAGCTGAGTTATCTGACTACTTCTCTTTTTACGTACCTGGTTATAAATTTATGCCAATGTATAAAAATAAAGTGTGGGACGGAAAGGTCAAGCTATTTAATCGCATGACTGGAGAGCTAAACGCTGGGCTATATGTTTATTTGTTAAAGTTTGCATCTGAGCGATCATATTCTGTTGACACAGAAGAATCGGATCAATACGGACTTCCGGTACCTCAACAACTTCGACCTGAGCATATGGAGGATTTATTAAAAGGCGCATCGCTTCCATTTCAGCCTCGAGATTATCAATACGATGCAATTGAAACAGCCCTAAAAAGAACTCGAGCAATTTTATTATCTCCTACAGGATCTGGAAAGTCATTTATGATTTACCTTATTATGGAGTATTTTCTAAAATACCTAACTACAGAAACTATTCCTTGTAAAGTACTTATAATAGTTCCAACTACATCTCTTGTAGAGCAGATGGATCAAGACTTTATAGATTACGGTATGCATCCAGATGTAACTCATAAAATATATTCTGGTAAAGATAAAGTAACTAATAAGATGGTTATTATTTCTACTTGGCAGAGTATATATAAACTACCTAAAAAATGGTTCGAGCAATTTGGGATGATACTTGGAGATGAATGTCATGGATTTAAATCTAAGTCTCTCTCTTCAATTATGAACAAATCTACCCTTGCTAAATATAGGTATGGGTTTACTGGTACATTAGACGGCACTCTAACTCATAAACTAATGCTAGAGGGTTTATTTGGACCTGTATACAAAGTTACCACTACTAAAGCACTTCAAGATAATAATACGCTAGCGCCTCTGGATATTAAAGTATTATTACTAACCTACTCAGAGGAAATCCGTAAAGATTTTGGAAAGAGGGATTATCAAGATGAAATTGATTTTATTGTGGGAAATGATTCTCGTAACCGCCTTATTCGCAATCTGGCTGTTAGCTGTAAGGGGAATAGTCTTGTCTTATTTCGACTTGTTGATAAGCACGGGAAACCTTTATATGACCTGATAAATAATAAGGTCGATGAAGATAGAAAAGTATTTTTTGTATCAGGTGATACTGACACAGTAGATCGTGAAGCTATTAGAGGGATTGTAGAAAAACAAAGTAATGCTATTATTGTTGCTAGTCTCGGTACTTTTAGTACAGGTATTAATATCCGAAATCTACACAATATTATATTTGCTTCACCGTCGAAATCTCAAATAAAAGTTCTTCAGTCAATTGGCCGAGGATTACGGAAATCAGATAATGGACAAAACACTACTTTATATGATATAGCAGATGATATACATTGGAAGACCAGAAGGAATTTTACTTTACTTCATTCTATAGAGAGAGTAAAAATGTATGAAAAAGAACAGTTTAATTATCAAATGGTGAAGGTAGACATAAAATGAACTATACACAGTTTAGATTAGCTAATGGTGATGAGATTGTTGCTCAGGTTATAGAAGAACCAGAAGGTGATGATTTTTATATTGTTGTGAAAAATGCTATGATGATTGTTAGATCAGAAAATCATGCAGAGGGGTATAGATATTATACTTTTAGACCTTGGATGGTATGTCAGCAAAGTGAATCCTACTACCAGTTGTTAAATTATAATCAAATTATAGGTGAAGCAAAACCAGATGGTACTCTACTAAGCCAATATTACAAAGCAATCGTTCATGAGCAAACAGAAGTTTCAGAAGGTAACCCTATGACATCTGAAGAGATAGAAGTTCTTAAAAAGATTATACATGAAACCTATGCAGATTCTGATTCTGATAATGTAATATCTATATTTGATAAAAGTAAGTTACATTAATGCAAGATGATAAAGCATATGTAAAATATCCACATCACTGGAAATGGTTTAACAAACTTTATGTTGCAGAGACCTTTGGATATAAGTGTGGGCCAGCTGGAGTAGATATTCCTAAAGATGGCACATATGTGATCAGGCCCATATACAACCTCTCAGGAATGGGGGTTGGAGCTTATGTAAAAGAGTTAAAAGCTGGTGATAGTAGATCTGTCCCTGCTGGGTACTTTTGGTGTGAATACCTTCAAGGTAAACATTACTCTGCTAATTATAAATGGGAATATGATAGAGATATGAAAACTGGTCAATGGTTAGATCCTTGGAAAGGATCTTCCTGCTGGGAAGGTATTAATATGCCTATCAATCTTACCAAGTTTATTGAGTGGAAAAGATCTGACTATATACCTCATGTACCAGATGAATTGAATTGTTTGAGAGATGTTTCAATAATTAATGTAGAGTTTATTGATAATAATGTAATAGAAGTTCATTTACGTAAGTCTCCAGATCCTCAATATAACCATATTATACCAGTTTGGGCTTCAGATCTAGGTATTAAGAAGCAACACATGGAAGATCATGGTTATGAATTCATATCATCCTATGAAGATGCAGATGGACAATTAGAAGACCCTAGAATAGGGTTCCTAGTTAAGTAACATATCCCCCCTCCCCATATCGCTATATGATTATATACACTTTCGCGAATATGGCAACTAGAAAAGAACAGTTGCACAGAATAAAAAAATAGTGTATTATAAGGCATACTGAAGGAATATATTATGGCTAGAACTAAACGCGCAAGCATTCACTATGTAAACAATAAACAGTTTTCCCAAGCAGTAGTAGACTATGTTTATATAGTCAATGAAGCTAAGGCAAAAGAGATTACACTTCCTATAGTGCCTAATTATATTGCATCTTGTTTTCTGAAGATAGCAGAGGGGTTATCCCACAAATCTAACTTTATTCGGTATACCTATCGAGAAGAGATGGTTATGGATGCTGTTGAAAACTGTCTAAAGGCTATCTACAATTATAATGTAGAAGCAGCTACACGTACAGGAAATCCTAACGCGTTTGCATACTTTACACAGATATCCTGGTATGCGTTTCTACGCCGCATTGCCAAAGAGAAAAAACAACAGGATATTAAAATAAAATATATAACTTCATCTGGTATAGAAGCTTATGTTACCTCTGAAGGAGATGCAAACTCTATATCTGTTATTAACCAATACGTAGATACTCTAAAAGATAGAATTGATAAAGTAAAAGAGAAAGATGATGCTTTCAAGGTATATGCATCTGAAGAAAAGAAAAAAATGAAACGAGGTAAAAGTAGAGCTAAGAGACCTGAGGATTCAGATCTTGGGGACTTTTTAGAGTGAAGGTTTGTATATTAAATGACACCCATTGTGGTACTCGCAATAGCAGCGACATATTTCTCGATAATGCAGAGAAATTTTATTCAGATGTATTTTTTCCTTATCTTTTGGAACATAATATTAAGCATATTGTGCATCTTGGTGATTACTATGATAACAGGAAGTTTATTAACTTCCGCGCTCTTAACCGCAACCGTAATCACTTCCTTAAACCGTTAAGAGAGAATGGAATGACCATGGATATTATCTGTGGTAACCATGACACATACTATAAGAATACTAACGAACTAAACTCTCTTAAAGAGTTATTAGGTCATTATATGAATGAAATAAACATTCTCCATGAACCTACTGTTATGGAATATAGTGGTTTCCGATTAGGGTTAGTCCCTTGGATCTCAGCTGAGAATGAAAAACAGTCTTTAGAATTTATTGCTAATGCTAAATGTGATTGGTTAGGCGGTCATTTTGATATCGAAGGGTATGAGATGATGAAAGGTCGTAAATGTGAGCATGGACTTAACCGGTCTATCTTTAAACGGTTTGAGAGAGTATTATCCGGTCACTTTCACACTAAATCAAACCAAGATAATATTGAGTATCTTGGTTCTCAAATGGAGTTCTTTTGGAATGATGCTCACGACAATAAGTACTTTCATATAATCGACACTGAGACTAGAGAGCTTACTCCTGTAAGAAACCCTCATGTATTATATCATCGAATTATATATGATGATCGCGAAACAGACTATCTACAATATAACTTAGATCAAGTAAATAATAAGTTTGTTAAGGTAGTAGTGATTAATAAAGCTGACACATTTATATTTGATAAGTTTATTGACCGTATTCAGAATCGTAATATTCTAGAATTAAAGATCGCAGAGAACTTTAATGAGTTTATTGGAGAAAATGTCGAAGATAGTGAAATATCAGTTGAAGATACCTCTACTTTATTATATACTTATATAGACGCTGTAGAAACAGATCTTAATAAAGATAAAATTAAATCTCAAATGACTGATCTTATGTTGGAAGCACAAACCTTAGAAGTAGCATGACAACAACTACATACATTAAGCAGCATTGAGGTATTATTATGAATAAGAAAACATGTGAATCTTTTTTTTGCACTAACAGAGTTCCTGCTAAGTATCGCTATTGCTATGACTGTGCTAAGAAAAAAGGCCTTTTCGGTAGTGGGTCAAACTGGGCTTGGTGGGCATTGTTTCTCATTCTCGTTATTGTATTATTTGAGTGATCTAAATGATAATTTTTAAGACGTTAAAATGGAAGAACTTCCTATCAACAGGTAACAGCTGGTCTAAGTTAAAATTAAATCAGAATAATACCACCCTTGTTGTTGGTTCTAACGGTGCTGGAAAGTCTACTATGTTAGACGCTCTTAGCTTCGCTTTGTTCGGAAAAGCGCACCGTAACATATCTAAGCCTCAGTTGGTTAATTCTATTAATAATAAGAATTGTGTTGTTGAAGTTACATTTAGCGTGCACGGATCTGAATTTAGAATCGTACGAGGTATAAAACCTAATATATTTGAAATCTGGCGTGGTGAAACGATGATTAACCAATCATCTCACGCTAAAGAGTACCAGAAGATCCTCGAGCAAAACATCTTGAAGCTCAATCATAAGAGCTTCCATCAGATCGTAGTGCTGGGCTCCTCCTCCTTCATTCCTTTCATGCAGCTAAGCTCTATGAATCGCAGGGATGTTATCGAGGATCTTCTGGACATTAATGTATTCTCTAAGATGAACGGTATTCTAAAAGAGAAGACTGGGTTATTAAAGGATCAAGTTAAAGATGCGATGCACACGATTGAAGTCAACAAGACGAAAATTGAAAGTCAGAAAAAGTACATCAAAGACATTAAGGCAATCAACTCTACTCAGCGGGAAGAGAAGCTCCAACTTATCACAGATATCCAAGATGAGATCAAAACAGCGCAAGGACAGAACGGGGAGCTATCTAATCGAGTTCAATCTGCACTTCCGAATGCAAATGAGGAGCAGAAGACGTACGAAACAAAGCTCAAAGAGCTCGAGTCATTTAAAGCCAAGTTTTCCGCAGATATTCGGAAGCTCGTTAAGGATGTACACTTCTTCGAATCCAACGATACATGCCCAACATGTTCCCAGACAATCACTGAAGACACAAAAGGGTCCCATATCCTGGAGAGTAAAGCAAAAGCAAAGGAACTCCAGAGTGCAAACGATCAGGCTCAGCAGGCTATTCTTGCAAGCAATGAACGCCTGCGATCAGCCAACGAAGTTGTTGAGCAGTGTCGTCAATGGCAAAGTGAGATACACGCGAACAATCAATCAATAACTCAATTCCAAGCAGCTATCAATCGTACTCAAGATGAGTTATCACGCTTAAATCAAAACGTCGATCTCGACTCTGCTAATGATGAGCTCAATGAACTTATGAGTATTGGTAATACGACCGTAGAAGAAAGGCTTGCACTTAGTGAGCAATTAAACTATAATGTTATTATGAGTACAATGCTTAAAGATACTGGTATTAAAACTAAGATTGTCAAGCAGTATTTACCTGTTATTAATAAGCTGTGTAATCAGTATCTTGATATTTTAGATTTCTATGTTTCGTTTAATCTTGATGAGTCTTTTCAAGAAACTATTAGATCACGATTCAGAGATGCCTTTTCATATGATTCTTTCTCAGAAGGAGAGAAGCAGCGTATTGACTTGGCATTGCTATTCACATGGCGCATGATAGCTAAGATGAAGAATAGTGTTGCAACTAATCTTCTTATATTAGATGAGACATTTGATTCATCATTAGATCACGAAGGTGTTGACAATCTAATGAAAATCATCTATACTCTAGGAGATGACACGAACATATTTATTATCTCACACAAAAGAGAGTTACTGGATGATAAGTTCGAGAATAAACTAGAAATGATAAAAGATAAAAACTTTAGTAGGATTATATAATGGAAATAAGCGCTAATACAGTAAAGGTATTACAGAACTTTGCATCTATAAATAGTAATATAGTTATCCAACCGGGTAATACTATTATGACTATTTCTGAGGCTAAAAATATTCTATCTCAAGCTACTTTAACAGAGCAGTTTGATAGCGTGATAGGTATATACGATCTTCAGAACTTCTTATCAGTATTAGATTTAGTAGATAATGCGTCTGTGCAATTTAAAGATAATTACATGGTAGTGGGTGGCAATGCTGGTCGTTCTATGTTAAAATATTATTACGCTGATCCGGAGATGCTTACTTCTCCGTCTAAGCCTATTAATATGCCGAAAGCTGATGTGTCGTTCACACTTGATCAACCAACATTAAATAATCTTAAAAGAGCTGCTAATATTCTTAATCACACTCAATTAGTGATTGAGCCTGATGGAGGATCAATTAAGCTATCTATAGTTGATATAGAGAATACAACAGCTAATACATATTCGATTGTAGTAGAGGGAGAGTATAATACAGATAACTTTAAATTCGTATTAAATATTAACAATCTAAAATTAATTACAGATGACTATAAAGTAGATATATCATCTAAACTTATATCACAATTCTCTAGTGTTACCCATGACGTTAAGTATTGGATCGCATTAGAAAAGACATCAATTTATGGAGTATAGCATGTCAAAAGAAGAAGAAGTACAATTGGCTCATGAGTCTCACGCCCCTGTTTACGATTTAGCTAATCGTGTTTGCCGATCTACAATCGCTGTTATCGATACTATGGTGCAGCGCGGCGCTGTAAAGGGTGAAGAGTTGTCTACTCTAGGCCAATTGCGTGACCAATCAGCGCAGTTGATTCAGATGTCAGACACATATCAACAAGATCAAGCAGCAGAAAGCGAATAATGAGCAAAGATTTCCTCTGGGTAGAAAAGTATCGACCAACTAAACTTGAAGATACTATTCTACCTATCCAATTGAAAGAGACTTTCCAAGCCATGGCAGATGGTGGTGAACTTCCTAATATGTTGTTCTCCGGTACTGCTGGGTTAGGTAAGACTACTGTAGCTAAAGCTCTATGTAATGAGCTGCAGCTAGATTATATTATTATTAACGGATCTGAGGAAGGAAACATTGACACTCTAAGGGGTAAAATTAAGCAGTTTGCCTCTAGTGTATCATTGCAAGGCGGGTATAAAGTTGTAATACTTGATGAGGCTGACTATCTAAACCCTCAGAGTACTCAACCCGCCTTGCGTGGTTTTATTGAGGAGTTCTCTAATAACTGTAGGTTTATTCTTACTTGTAATTTCCGTAATCGTATTATTGAACCTCTTCACTCTCGCTGCTCTGTATATGAGTTTAATACATCTAAGAAAGATATGGCAGAACTAGCAGGTATGTTCTTTAAACGACTTACCACCATACTTGATCAAGAAGGTGTTACATATGAAGGAAAAGCTGTTGCTGATCTAATTATGAAGCATGCTCCTGATTGGCGGCGAGTATTAAATGAAGCACAGCGATTTTCTATTAGTGGCAGTGATATCTCTACTTCAAATGAAAGCAGTACTATTGGATTTGATGATCTTGCACAACACTTAAAATCTAAAGACTTTAAAAAGATGAGACGTTGGGTTGTAGATCATGTAGATCTTGATCCAGTTGCTATCTTTAGAGGAGTATACGATAATATGTATACATATGTTGTATCAGGTAGTATACCTCAGCTTGTTCTTATACTTGCTGACTATCAATATAAGAACGCCTTTGTTGCTGATCATGAATTAAATACGGTAGCTTGTTTAACAGAAATTATGGCTAACGTGGAATTTATCTAGGAGATATCCATTGCTTAAATTGTACACTCAACCTAATTGTCACTATTGTGATAAGATAAAAGGAATACTGGATGAGTGTAAGTTTAAATATATTACCATAGATATACAATCTGATAATACTGCTTTATATTTTATGAAAGAGAGAGGACATACTACTGTACCTCAGCTTTATTGTGATGGTATTCACATTAATAAAAGGAATACATATGATTATACCAAAGAACAACTTACCACTTTAATCTTAGAAGCTCAAGACGCACAATGGCCTTGGCAAGATAGCGGAATAGAGCAAGAGATATAATGAACCCCTTTGATTACTTAAATGCTATAAATTATAGTAAAAAAGATATTATGCAAGATGAGGTAGATGAGCGTAGTTATAACGCTTTTCTCATTAATCGTAGTCTTTCCTACTTCTATGATACTGTTAGTATTGCTAATATCATGAATAGATACCACCACCTTGACAATAAATATCAATTTCACTTTCTTATAAATATCATTCGTAAGCGTAAAAGATTTTCGAAATGGATGAAACCAGAAACTGAGAGTGATATTGAAGTGGTTAAGCAATACTATGAGTACAGTAATGATAAAGCAAAGCAAGTATTGTCCCTTCTATCACCTGAACAATTAAATATAATAAGACAGAAGGTGAACAAAGGTGGAACTAAGTAACATAGTAGAGTGGCAACCTCAAGACATGCTTGAGATAGTCTTAAACGAACCAGATGATTTTCTTAAAGTGAGAGAAACATTAACCCGAATGGGAGTAGCATCTCGTAAAGATAAAAAGCTATTCCAATCTTGCCATATTCTTCATAAACAGGGTAGGTACTTCATAGTACACTTTAAAGAGCTCTTTATGCTAGATGGTAAAAAAGCAAATTTAGAGTTATCAGATATTCAAAGACGGAACACTATTGCCACCCTAATGAGTGATTGGGGGTTAGTTGAGATTCAAACAAAAGAACAGCTTGAATGTGCACCTCTACGACTTATTAAGATTTTACCATTTAAAGATAAGAATGAATGGGAATTATGTCCCAAATACAACATTGGTAATAAGCAGTAACATACTAAGCCCTTGCATAGATGTGTGTCAGATTAACAGACAAACACGTCTATGTGATGGGTGTGGTAGAACTATAGATGAGATAACCAATTGGTCTAAAATGACTGATGATGAACGGATATTAATTATGAAAAAAAATATTAATAAATAGTTGCCTTCTATAAAATAATAACTATATATAATGTAGTGATGCGGAATAATCTGGTCACAATATAATCTTGCTTGCTCAAAAGGAGATAACAATGACAGGCTTACACACACTTTTCCCGCGGTCATCTTTTGTTGGTTTTGACCATCTGTTTAATGAACTAGAGTTCACAGCTAAACATGCTCAAGACCACTATCCCCCACATAATATTATCAAGAATGGCGAATCAGAGTATCTGATAGAACTTGCCGTTGCTGGGTTTTCAGAAGATGAAATTAACATCGAAGTTAAAGACAGAACTTTGACAGTAAAGGGAGAGCACGTCTCTAAAGGGAGAGAGTTCATCCATCGTGGCATTTCGACAAAGAAATTTAAACGAACCTTTAGGCTGTCCGAACATGTAAATGTAAACGGAGCAGATATTCAGGATGGTATTCTGGCAATCGAATTGCACTATATCATCCCAGAACAACTGCGTCCTCGTAAAATTCAAATTGGAAAACACGAGGAATTAACACATGACTACAACAGTCAACTACTTACCGAAACTGATGGTAATCACCCCAGTCGTACAACTCTTTAAGGCTGTATTTAACA
>TARA_R110000822_G_scaffold36734_14_pt1 | contig 12016 bp, 6 predicted proteins | sample TARA_R110000822 | Tara Oceans TARA_R110000822 (sample SAMEA4397666) | marine metagenome | biome: Polar Biome; feature: [SRF] surface water layer (ENVO:00010504); material: water (ENVO:00002006), including particulate matter (ENVO:01000060) such as... | depth 5 m | reverse complement strand
ATTAAACCCAGATAGCGAAGAAGCATTCTCCGAACACATCTATGAGGAATATCGTAGACGTAGGGAGGGTATCTGGTTTATGAACAATGGAGAAGCGGTATATCTTACAGGAGATACATATTTTGCGTTACAGCATTGTAAGATGCGTGATAACGGTGATTATATGGATTTTAGATATGCACAGTTACACATGTTCTATTTTATACGAGCATGTTTCTTAGACCCAAGATGTCTAGGACAGCTATTTATAAAGTCAAGACGTACAGGATTTACGTATATAATGCTTGCCATAATGTTAAATCACGCTACATCCACACGTAACGTGAACATTGGTATTACATCCCAGAGTGATGAAGATGCTAAGAAAGCCTTTATCAAGTTCTCGTATATGTTCCGTAACCTACCATTCTATTTTAGACCTGTTGTGCGTGGTGCATCAGATTCCGAAAAGATAATAGAGTTTGCACTTCCACCAGATAGAAGTAAAGCAAGTAAGTTAGGACGTAAGAACAAAGGTGCAGATTACTTGAATACTATTGTAGATTACCAACCAACTAAGGATGGTTCTTATGATGGTCAGAAAATGTATATCTATCTTGGTGACGAGGCATCCAAATGGAGGAAACCTGCTAACTACGAAAACCATTGGGGTCGTATATCGCCTACCTTTGATGAAGGTGGTATGATTGTAGGTAAAGCCTTTATTGGTTCTACAGTCAACCCTATGAGACAAGGTGGTGCTGAATTTAAGAAACTATACTTCTCGTCAATATTGGAGAAAAGAGATGAAACAACTGAACGTACACCTTCTGGTCTATACAGTTACTTCTTACCTGCTCACAAGAACATGACGAAGTTCACAGACAAATACGGTAAGTGTTGGACAGAAACACCATCTACCCCTATATACAACGTACACGGACAAGCAATTAAGAGAGGAAGTATTGAGTTCCTAGAGGCTAGAAGAAAAGCCAAGAAGAAAGAGAGCGAGATTTCATATAATGAAGAACTACGTGCTTTCCCTATGACTATTCTTGAAGCCATGCGTGATGAAGCTAAAGGAAACATATTCTCTATCGAGAAGTTAACCGAACAGATTCAATATAACGAGACACAAGTAATTCTTGACCAACACCTTACAAGAGGTAACTTCATATGGAAGGATGGTGTCAAGGACAGCGAGGTTCTCTGGTATCCTGACCCAAATGGTCGTTTCCTAGTATCGTGGTTGCCACCAGAAGGAATGAGGAACAGAATAACAAAGAAGAATGGTACATTCCACCCATTGAACGGTCATATTGGCTGTTTCGGTGCGGATACCTATGATATATCTGGAACAGTATCTGGTAAGGGTTCTAAAGGTTCTGTACACGGTGTTACAGGATTTACTATGGAGAACGCACCAAGTAATACATTTTTCTTAGAATATATCAATAGAACAGCTTTAGCAGAGACCTTTTTTGAAGATGTTTTAATGGCATGTGTATTTTATGGTATGCCAATTCTTGCAGAGAATAACAAACCTAGAATGCTGTATCACTTTAAGAATAGGGGTTACAGAGGTATGTCTCTTAACAGACCAGACAAGCCTATGAACAAATTGTCACAAACAGAAAGAGAACTAGGTGGTATTCCATCTGCATCTTCTGATGTCATTACTACCCATGCCTCGATGATTGAAAATTTTATTGTTAACTTTGTAGGAGTTTATGACGAGCCAGAGGAGAAGAAAAGAGTCCGTGAATTTGGACAAATGGGTAGCTTTTATTTCATGGAAACATTGAATGACTGGTTAGGATTCGACATTAAGAATAGGGAAAAACATGATGCCTCAATAAGTACTGGATATGCTCTTATGGGATTACATAGGTCTAAATTAATGCCTATACCAGAGATTAAGCCAATAAGCATGGGCTTTAGTACATTTAGTCAGAGTGGAGGACATAGCACTTTAAATAAACAACAATAATGATGCAAGACAAAACTAGGTCAGAACTAGCGAAGGATTTATTTTCTTCTAAAGGTTTTCCTGACCCTCTTGACCCAAACAAAGGTTACAAGGAGTTTGGACTACAAGTAGGTAAAGCTATTGAAAATGAGTGGTTTAAACGCCACCAAAATGCTAATAGCAGATACTACGACAACCAATACAAATATCACAGACTTAGATTATATGCTCGTGGTGAACAACCGATTGCAAAATATAAGAATGAGATGGCTGTGGATGGTGATTTGTCCTACCTTAACTTAGACTGGACACCAGTACCTATTCTACCTAAGTTTGTTGATATTGTTGTTAACGGTATATCCAATAGGTCATTTGGTGTGAAAGCTGCTGCTATTGATAAAGTAGCGAGCGACAAGAAGTCGCAGTATATCACGGAAATGGAGAAAGACATGGTTGCTAAGGAAATGCTTATGCAGGCACAGGAGCAATTAGGTGTTGATGCTTTTAGCAATGATTCCACTAAATTACCAGAGACTTCGGAAGAACTACAAATACACATGCAACTTAATTACAAGCAAAGTATTGAGATTGCAGAAGAAGAAGCTATTAACTACGTATTCAAAAAGAATGATTTCCTAGAAGTTAAAGGAAGGTTCGATTATGATATGATGGTTCTTGGTGTTGGTGCTATGAAGCACAGCTATAATTCATCAGATGGTGTAAAACTAGAATACGTAGACCCTGCATATCTAGTGCATTCATATTCAGAAAGTCCTTATAGAGAAGATTGTTATTACTTCGGTGAAGTAAAGAAAGTACCTATTGCAGAACTTCGTAAAATCAACCCAGACCTTACAGATGAAGAACTTAAAAAAGCAGCAGCGAGTACGTCAGATTGGGATTTATATCATAGGGTATCTAACGACATTAGAAGCGAGTTCGATGGACATGTGGCTAACGTATTGTACTTCAACTACAAATGTACTCGTGAAAAAATATATAAAAAGAAAACAAACACCAACGGAAGGGTAACCTTAATCAGAAAAGAGGAAGGTTGGAATCCACCTGCAGAAGAAATGGCTGAACGAGGATATGAAAGATTATCTAAGTTTGAGGACGTATGGTATAGGGGCTGTCTAGTTCTTGGTACTAATATGTTATTGAAGTGGGAGTTAGAAGAAAATATGATTAGAGAGTCTTCTAGTAATTCTGCTATTTCAAATTATGTAGTGGTAGCACCTAGAACATACAACGAACGTTCAGAATCGCTGTTGTCTCGTATGATACCGTTTACAGACCAAATACAAATTGCATCATTGAAATTACAACAGGTTGCTGCAAGAGTAGTACCAGATGGTGTATATATTGATGTCGATGGTTTAAATGAAATTGATTTAGGTGATGGTAGTAAGTACGACCCTAAACGTGCCTTACAGTTATTCTTCCAGACAGGTTCTGTTATTGGTAGAAGTCAAACTGGTATGGGTGAGTTTAATCACGGTAAGATTCCTATTCAAGAACTACAGCACAACTCTGGTCGTTCTAAGATTCAAGGACTTATAGAACTTTATAACTACTACGTTCAAATGATTAGAGATGTATCAGGTCTTAATGAAGCTAGAGATGGCTCAACACCTGACTCTCGAACATTGGTTGGTGTACAGAAACTTGCTGCTTTGAACTCAAACACAGCTACTAAACATATACAGGATGCAGGTATATACGCTGTAAAGAAAATAGCAGAAGCTACTTCTTTGCGTATTGCTGATATCCTTAAATACTCTGACAGCGCAGATGAACTAATAGAAGCTATTGGTTCTGCAAATGTTGCCGTACTTGATGAAATATCCAACCTACCTAACCACAAGTTTGGTATATTCATAGAAATTGCACCAGATGCACAAGAGAAAGAATATTTAGAACAAAATATACAACAAGCTATACAGCAAAGTGTTATATATCTTGATGATGCTGCATTCATACGTGATATTAAAAACGTCAAGTTGGCAAATCAAGTAATGAAGATTCGTAGAGAAGCTAAAGTTAAACAAGAACAAGAAGGTAAAGAAAGATTGTTGAAAACACAATCGGAAGAACAAAGCAAAACAGTACAAGCAGAAGCTGCAGCAAAAGCCGAACTAGAACAGATAAAGGCTAAGATGAAGATAATGATTGATACTAATATGAAGGACTTAGAGGATAGAAACGAACAAAACTCTATCGCACGTAAGGAATACCTTATGGGTCTTGAATTTGACTTCCAAGCAGAACTAGCAGGATTAAGTGCCGATGCAAGCGACATACTTGATGCAAGAAAAGCAGAAAGAGCAATGAAGCAAAAAGCACAAGAAGGTACACAGCAATCAGCTATTGAAGCACAGAAAGCAGAAACAGGTAGTAATGCACCAGTTAATTTCGAGAGTCAATTCGATAACACAAATGCTACAGATTTAGGTACAACTGACCCATCTTAATAGGGGGGGTAAGATGTATTTTTAATTATTATTAACTTTGTACTAATATTATATATCTAATTAAAATTCAATACAATGGCAGAAGAAAAGATGAAATTCACGTTTCTTGACGACAACGGGAAACCAGTCGAAAATAAAACACCAGAACCAGAAACAGAAGAACAATCATCAGAGGTCGGAGCAGATGATGCAACAGATAAAACAGAAGATGCAGGAGAAGCTACAGAAGACCAAACAGATGATGGACGAGAAGATATCGATGATACTTCTAGTACAGAGAACACAGAGGGTTCGGATGAAGGAGATAGAGATGAAGGAGATGGTGATAGTGAAGATAACGTAGATAACAATGACGAAGAAGATGATTCGTCAGAGGAAGAAGATAATGATGTAGTCGATTACGCTGAATTGCCTGATAGCGTTCAGAAGTATTTAGACTTCATGGAAGATACAGGAGGTAGCTTAGAAGACTTCGTTAATATAAACCAAGACTTAAGTAAACTTCCACAGGATGATGTAATAGGTAGATTTCTAAAATCAAAATATCCAACGCTAGATGCAGAAGATATTAAATATGAAATCGAAAGTAGATTCGCTCCAGATGAAGACGATTCTGATGCAGATATCCGTAGAAAGAACGTTGAGAAGAAGAAGTTTTATGCAGAGGCGTTAAGTAGCTTAAAGAGCAATAATGAGAAATACAGGACTGAACTTGGGTCAAGCGCAGTTCCTCAAAAAGCGAAAGAAGCACTAGACTTTGTAAAGAATTATGAAACTCAACAAGCACAGCAGAATAAGCAATTAGAAGCTGTAAGAAGTTCATTTGTTAAAGAAAGCAACAAGGCACTTGGAAAGAACTTCAAAGGTTTTGAAGTCAAGGTCGGTGATGAAACCGTACTTTACAAGCCAGAAGATTTCGTTAAAACAAAGGAACAAAACATGGACGTTAACAATTTCTTAGGTAGATTTCTAGCTAAGGACGGAAGCGTTAAAGATGTCACAGGATATCACAAGGCACTAGCTATTGCCTCTAACCCAGAAGCGTTTGCGCAACACTTCTTTGAACTAGGAAAAGCTAAAATGGTAGAAGAAGATACCAAAGACTCTAAGAATGTTCAGACAACAAGAGGCACACAGCCAAATGTAAAGTCTAAACAACCAAAATTCAAGTTCTTAGATGCTGAAAGTTCTTCAAACAATGGAAAAATAAAACTAAAACATTATTAAAAAAACTAAATTATGGCATTAGCAACTAGCCCAACATTTAGCTTGACCCCTGCGCCAACACAACAGGTATTATCAAGCAACTATATTAGCACGTTCGATTTCACAGATACCGAACTGCCAGACACTTATAAGGAGAACTTTGAGATTTACGGTAACCGTACAATCGCATCTTTCCTTCGTGCTGCAAGTGCAGAATTACCTTGTACATCTGATTTAATCAAATGGACAGAAGAAGGTAGACTTCACACATTGTACACAGGTGCAACAAAATCAGGTAACGATGTTACTGTTAACAGTCACAACTTCCGAGTTCGTCAAACTGTTATTATCTCTGATGGCTCTGTCATCGAGAAAGGTATCATCTCTGCCGTATCAACAAACACATTTACTGTTCTTTCTTTAGAGAATGCTGACTTAACTGCAGTAGCTGATTCTGGACTAAGCGTTTACGTTTACGGTTCTGAATTTGCCAAAGGAACAAACGGTATGAGTGGAGCATTAGAAGCTGTTCCTTCTTTCCACGAAACTAACCCAATCATCATCAAGGACAAATACGCAGTATCTGGTTCTGACATGACTCAAATTGGATGGGTTGAAGTTTCTACAGAAGGTGGAGGAAGCGGTTACCTATGGTACTTAAAATCAGAACACGAGACAAGGTTACGTTACGATGATTACTTAGAAATGAGTATGGTCGAAGGTGTACCTGCCGAAGCAGGTTCTGCTGCTGCATCTACAGCAAACGGTACTAAAGGTTTATTCTACGAAATCAACCAAAGAGGTAACATCTTCAACGGTGTTATGGAAGCGAAAGCTGACTTTGATTCTGTATTGAAGCGTTTAGATAAGCAAGGTTCAATCTTGGAGAACATGTTCTTCGCTGATAGAGACCAAAACTTAGCTATTGACGATTTCCTTGCAACTCAAAACTCAATGGGTGCAGGTGGAACATCTTACGGTGCTTTCAACAACAGCGAGAAAATGGCATTGAACTTAGGATTCTACGGATTCCACAGAGGTTCATACGAGTTCTACAAGACTGATTGGAAATACCTTAACGATGCCTCTACTAGAGGTTCTATCGAAGGAACTGGTAAAATCCGTGCAGTAGTTGTACCTTCTGGTACTAAGACTGTTTACGACCAGATTCTTGGTAAGAAAATACGTCAGCCGTTCCTACACGTTAAGTACAGAAAGTCTGCTACAGAAGACAGAAAGTACAAGACTTGGTTAACAGGTTCAGCAGGTGGAGCATCTAACAGCGACCTTGATGCTATGGAAGTACACTTCCTATCTGAAAGAGCGTTAGTTGTTATCGGAGCAAACAACTTTGTATTAGTTCAAGACTAATCAATTTTATATACTAGGGAGGTTTAACCGCCTCCCTTTTTATTTACTATTTATATATAATTTTATACAATCAAAATCATGGCTACAACAGCAAGAAAAGGTAAGACAGACGTAGGTGCTGCAACATTAAAACAAATTTTCCCAAACTGGGAAGTTAAAGAACGAATTTACGTTCTAAAGCGTAAGGCTACACCAATTAGCTTTCAATTACGTTCAAGACACACAGACCACAGAGCATTACAATGGTACGATAAGGATTATGGATATCCTCGTTCCATGCGTTATGTAACAAATCAATCAGCAATCTTTACCGATGAACAAAATGAAGACAACCTTAGACTAGGTGGTGTTTTATTTGAAGATGGTAAACTAGTTGTTGAAGCAACAAACACAATACTACAACAATTCTTGGCTTTACACCCAGATAACTTAGCAAACAAAGGTGGAGTATTCTTTGAATATGACCCAGATGCTGCTGCTAGAGAGGACTTAGCCAAAGAGATGGATGGATTTAAAGCTGTTGCAATCGCTATTGAAATGCCAATTGAAGATTTAGAAGCTATCGCTAGGGTATTGTTCCCTACAAGAGTAGACTCTATGACTTCTGGTGAAATCAAGCGTGACGTTGTTATGTTCGCTAAGAACAAACCACAGCGATTCAATGAGGTTTCAAACAACAGCAACATTAAAATGGTTAACTTAGCAACTAAAGCTATTAGCTTAGGGTTGATTAAGATAGCTGATGATAACTCTACTGTAAAGTGGGCTATCAATGGTAAAGAAATTATTAAACTACCGTTCTCCAAAGAACCAATCGAGACATTAGCTGTCTGGATGAAGACCAACGAGGGAATAGTGTTTATGGAGTCTTTAATAAACAAAATGACATAGAGCATACATATTTTCATAATAAAGAGCAATCAGCAACGGTTGCTCTTTTTTTGTTATCTTTGTATAGTATTAAACTATTATACCTATGATTAACGAAGTACGAGACACAGTACATGACTTCCTTGAAAAGAACAACAGGGGTTGGCTCAAACCAGAGAGGTTTAACAATTACGCATATCTCGCTCAACTAGAGATATTTGAGTCGTACTTTTACGACTATGCAAGATGGTTGACCATGCAGACTAACCGACAAGGAGGGAGTATGTACGCAAATATTCCACGCTTGTTGCGTGAGAAGCTAGACAGATTCCACAAGGATGGTGTAATGACGTACAGTACAGACAGGTTTACAATACCTGTTGATACATATAGGATAATGGATTTATACTATGGAGGAGACTTTATAGATGAAGTAAATCAGAGAAGATTAATGCTGTTGAATAAGAGCAATCACACAGCCCCAAGCACGGACTATCCAGTTTTTGTTAGAGAAGAAGATGACTACGTTATATACCCTTCCACAATTGTTGCAAGCGTAACATGTAGTTATATTAGAACACCAGAACCACCTAAATGGACATACAACGTAATAAGTGGTAACCCAGTATTCAATCAATCAGCAGGTGATTATCAAGACTTTGAGATACACCCTTCGGATGAAGCTAGGTTAATAGTTAAGATACTAGGATATGCAGGCGTAAGTATTAGGGAAGCAGATGTAGTACAGTACGCAGAAGCACAAGAAGCACAAAAGAAACAAAACGAAAGTAGAGTATAATGGGAGCATTAGGAACAGGAGTTACACAAGAAGATTACTATGGTGACAGCGACCTATGGGGTGGATATCAATTCACGTCATTGGCTGACATTATTAACAACTTCCAATTAATGTATATGGGTGACAATCAGCTTATCCCTGCTACAATGAATAGAGATATTATAATCTTTCACGCTAAGAGAGGATTACAGGAACTCAATTACGATGTACTAAGAAGAATTAAAGGTACAGAAATTGATGTAGACCCTGATACCCTAACTCTTACATTACCAGAAGATTACATAAAATATGTCAGAGTATCATGGATAGATAACGCAGGTTATTTTCATCCTATGATTACAAACGAGGACACAAAGATTGCAGAGGCATACTTACAGGACAACGACTACGCTATACTTTTTGATGATGCAGGTAATGTACTTAAGGCAAGCCAGAACAGCTATGACCAGACACTTGTAACTGACCAGTACAGTTCTTATAGATTTTATCAAGGAGATAATTCAAGTGGTATAGGGTCTGACATTAATTACGGTAACGCTAGGTTTGGTATGGACACAGGTAAGGCTAACTTTAATGGTTGGTTTACTGTGGATAAAGCTACTGGTATTATGAAGTTTTCATCCAACATAGGTAGTAATTCAATAGTGCTTGAATATATATCGGATGGTTTAGAGAGTTCTACGCTGTCAGATATCAGAATACATAAGTTTGCAGAAGAAGCACTTTATGCTTATATGGAATATGCTATTATATCTAGGTTGTACGGAGTACAGGAGTACATTATAAAACGTAAGCAGAAAGTAGCACATATTCAGAAAATGAAAGCAAAAACAAGATTGGATGGACTTACATTCGATGACTTGTACCAAGTATTAAGAGGTAGAGATAAACGCATTAAATAATGAAGCTATACAATAACTTTACAGGAGGCGCAATGAACAAGGACTTGGATTTGCGAGTCTTCCCAAAGGGTATATACATTGATGCCCAGAACATTAGGATTATGTCACCAGAAGGACAGAATGCCAGAGCAGTTAGTAATGTTCTTGGTACTGTACAAAGGTCTTTATTGACTTTTGGTGCTAATGCTGTATGTGTAGGTTCTTGTACAGACACCTTTAGAAATATAATATACTGGGCGGTAGCTAGTGATAGTGGTTCGTTTGTGTGTGAACATACAATATCTGATGGTCTTGAAAATATTATTATATCTGACAACAGAGCAGGTGAAAATAATGTATTAGGGTTTACAGCAGGTGATTACGTAGAGATGCGTGTTATCAACGACAACGACAACGGTAAGAACTTTTTAGTATTTACATCAGCAAACTCTAATGAACCTAAGTTCTTCGAGATTGAAGCAGCAAAGCTATTAACAGACAACTCATTTGTCTTAGAGGATATATCGCTTATTAAAGCCCCACCTTTTGAATCCCCTTCTATTACATTGGGTAATACAGCAACCAATGAAGAAAATAACATAGAGAGTAAATTTCTATCCTTTGCCTACAGATATCAGTATCAAAATGGCGAATATAGTGCATTGTCTCAATTTTCAGTATTTGGTTTTATGCCAGATAGTTTTTCTTATAACTATAAAGCAGGTACTAATAGTGCTATGTACAATAACTTCTCTAAAATAACATTAGGGTTGAATACTGGTACTGCAAATGTTAAGAAGCTACAGGTTATAGTAAAAGAATCAGGGAGCAACACAGCTTTTATTGTAAACACTTACGACAGAATTGATGAAGGTTGGACTACTGATGATGCTACTGTAACAGTTGATTTTGACAATTCACGTATTTACAAGGCGTTGGATGGTACTCAATTGTCTAGGATTTATGATAATGTTCCTATCAATGCAGCCACAATGGAAATTATAGGGAACAGAATAGTTTTTGGAAATTACACCGAAGGTTATGACCTTGTGTATGGGGTTGACGATACACCTATAAACCTTACAATGTCTTTGGGTTATACAGGTGTTACAGGTACTGCAGGTAACGTACACGAAACAGTAAAAACTAACAGGGATTACGAATTAGCTATATCATACTCTGATGGTAAAGGACGTATAACAACTCCCCTAACATCAGATGAAAGCACAACTTTTATCCCTTATAGCGAATCAGAAAAGAAGAACAGCTTAACCGTTACCATAGACAAAGATTCAAATCCACCTTCTTGGGCAACAAGCTATAGGTTCTATATAAAACAATCTAAAACTAATTACGATGTAATAGCACCAGTTATATTTTACAGAAAAGGTGTATATGCATGGGTTAAATTAGAAGGTAACGATATACAGAAAGTAGGGGAAGGTGATTTCCTTTATGTTAAGTCAGATACTTCTGGTCTTAAGGCAGCAACGGTAAGAACAAAGGTATTGGAAATATCTGTTGAGGAAAGAAACTTCTTAGAAACAGACCCTGTTATTATTGATGGTGATGAAACCTTACAAGAATCAGGTGTATACATGAGACTACAAGTCGATGGTTATGCCCTTTCTTCGGAAGCTGTTACAATAAGTGAATGGATAGGTTATTCTTTCCGTACAGAAGCTACACCTAATAACTTTTTAGGTAACGTAACATACAATGAAACAGTATATTATGATGGTTCTGCATTAGATGATTTAACAGTATCTGGTTCTGCATCGGGTAGTGAAGACCTTAGAATAGAAATAGAGATTGATGGTACTGCGCCAGATACTTTCAGATGGAGAGTATGGGAAACATCATTAGACCCTAATACAGGGTATGGTGCATACACGAGTCTTGTTGCAATTACAGGTGCAGCACAAGTAATAACAGGTACTGGTATATCAATTACATTTGGTGCTACAACAGGACATACGGCAGGTGATAAATGGTTTATATCAGCTAAGGCTGCTGCTCGTGTGGATGCATGGGATGGTGGAGGTTCTGTCGATTCGGATGGTCGTAAAGCAATTGTTTTACTAGAAGGTAAACAACCACCAGATGAATCTATAAAAGCAGGTGCTGTAATAACAATAACATATGACGATGGTGCATCTTCATTAGGAAACGACAGTCAAGTGTTTTTTCAACAGCTATCATTGACTTCATCAAAAGATTACCCTAACTTAGAGGAATGGTTTTATGGTGATAGCATCATAGATAGTATGGGTGTGCTAGTTACTGATGTAAACGATGTGTTATTTAGGAGAGGTAATATTTTAACAAAACCTGATGGACAGCAAATGACTGTTACAGGAAATGTTACCGATAAGATGTATATGGCTTTTCTATCTCCTGCAAACTACACAGGTGGTTCTACATTAAGAATAGACAACTCGTTGACACTTACAGAGTTCGACAATAA
>TARA_R110000822_G_scaffold2241_7_pt1 | contig 12058 bp, 13 predicted proteins | sample TARA_R110000822 | Tara Oceans TARA_R110000822 (sample SAMEA4397666) | marine metagenome | biome: Polar Biome; feature: [SRF] surface water layer (ENVO:00010504); material: water (ENVO:00002006), including particulate matter (ENVO:01000060) such as... | depth 5 m | reverse complement strand
TGATAAAGTAATACATAGAGCTAAGTTTTATTTAAAGAGGAGAAAAAAAAATACTAAGGAGGCTAATTTAAGTAAGAGCTTAGATTATAATTTAAAAGTATATCCCTCAGGAGGTTTGGAGTTAGGATTTAAAGCAGCTGATTATTTTAATTATGTAGAGGAGGGTAGAAAACCTGGTAAAATGCCTCCAGTAAGTGCTATAGCTAAATGGATAAGGATTAAACCTATTAAGTTAAGAGATAAAAAGAGCGGTAAATTTAAGGCTAAAACTGATACTAATATAAACTCTGCAGCGTTTGCTATTGCTAAACATATAGGAGCTTATGGAGTTAAGCCTACCTGGTTTTTTAGAGATGCTTTTAAGATGCACTATAAGAGAATAAATAAAGATATAATAGCAGCGTATGCTAAAGATGTAAGTAAATTTTTAAAAATAACATTAAAAGATAATATAAAATAATGGCAATAACACTATTACAAGATGTAGCACATAAAGAAATGCCTGCTGGTACTGACTGGATATTTACTATTAGTAGTACTAATGTAGTAGGTAATTATAAGTTTAAATACTTTGCTGATTTAAGTATAGATTTAGTAGGGGGAGCTTTTGCTATAAGAGTTAAATTTTCTCCTAATAGTACTGGGAATGGTATTATAAATTTATCTAATATATTAGAGCAATATGTAAGCTCTGATAATTTAGGCTCTTATCAGAGTGGAGTACAGAGCTCTTTTAAAGGTATACACGCTGCACAAGGCTCTGAGATGCCTATACATTGTATAGATAAACTATCTTTAAACACTAAAAATGCTCAGAGATTAAATATAGTCTGGGGAGAGGAGTATAGTGTTAATTCTCTAGATGCTCCTACTGAGTTTCCTAATCAATTATATAGTAGTGATTATATGTTTTGGAATGGAGTAGCCTATAATAATGAGCAGGATTTGGCCTCTGGGGAGTATGGGATTAATCTTAGTAATTGGGCTGGTACTAATTATATTATTAATAATATACAGTCTGAAATGCTTACAGATGCTCCTCCTGGTGATAATATATCTACTGGGCAATTAATAGGAGAGTATGATTATGCTACTCTATCTTTTATAAATGGATTTTTAAGTGTTGGACATAGTAAACCAGACTCCTATAAAGTAGAGTTTTTTAATGATTCTGGCACACTACTATCCTCTAATTTTGTTAATATAAATAATGCAAATGGCGGATATAATAGTACTAGTGATACTTCTTTACAAGTATCTTATTATTTACAGCAGTACATAGGAGTAGGCCCTGCTAACTTCTTAGGGGCTGGAATAACAGTACCTACAACCTGGAGTACTTATGAGGTTAAATTACTTACATCTGGAGCAACAGTATCTAGGGTTTATAAGTATAAAAGAAGGGATGCAGACTGCAAAGGATTTGAGAAAATCAGGCTGACTTGGTTAAATAAATATGGAGTATGGGATTATTATAATTTTACTAAAAAGAATACAAGGGCTACAAATATTAATCGTAAAGAATATAATGCTATTAAGGGAGATTGGAATAGTAGCACCTATACTAAGTATGGATATGAGAGAGGTAGGGGAGTGCTTAATACATCTGCTACTGAGACTATTAGTCTTAATTCTGACTGGTTTAATAATGATACTGAGGCTGCCTGGATAGAGCAATTATTTATTTCTCCAGAGGTTTATATTTTAAATGATTATAATGTACATGATAGCGCTCCTGCTAATTATGGTGAGTATATGACTCCAGTAATAGTAACTAATAAAAGCTATGATAAATATACTAGAGCTAATGATAAGCTGGCTCAATATGAGATAGATATAGAGTATGCACACAATAAAAGAATACAAAAAGCCTAATGAATAGCCAGCAATTAATAGCATACCCTCAGGGTACTACAGAGCCTTTAACTTATCCTACTGGAGAGGTTATATTAGACTTATTTAAAGATGAGCCCATACCTCTAACTCTTAATGTAGATGATTTTACTAATGTAGCTGAGGCAGATGCTAGCTACTCTAAGAGTTTTGATATACCAGGCACTAAAAATAATAATCTATTTTTTAATCATATATACGATATTACAGCTGATAGTAATTTTAATCCTCATATAAAGACTAAGATAATAGTAAAAGAGGGTAGCTTTAATACTTTTGAGGGATACCTACAGTTAAATGATATAGTTATTAAAGATGGTGCTATTACCTATAATATTACGCTTTACTCAGAGGCTGTAAATTTAAAGGATATTTTAAGTGATAGAGTTTTTAGAGATTTAGATTTATCAGAGCTAAGCCATAGCAGAAGTGATAGTAATATTAAAGATAGTTGGACTGGAAATTTAGGGCTATTAAATACACTACCAGCTAATAGTTTTGCTGGTTCTGGTACTACTACAGACGTATTAAAATATCCTCTAATAAGATGGAATAATAAAAGCTATTATAATAGTAGTATAGCTATTCCTATTAAAGCAGATGTTATTAGTGATTTTTTTAGACCTTTTTTAAATGTAAAATATTTAATACAAAATATATTTAGAGATGCTGGATATACTATATCCTCTGCTTTTTTTAATACTGCAGCTTTTAATAAACTATTTGTAGATTTTAACTATTTAGGTATAGGGTATAATGAGATATTATCTATGCCTATTGTTGTCTCAGATACTCCAGCCGCTACTACTTACTCAGGAAATACTTGGACTAATTTAGATTTTACTAATGTTACTGTTAATGGCTCAGGTGCTCCCTCTAATTATAATACTGCTACTGATATTTTTACCCTACCAGTTGGTGCTGCTGTAACTGTAAATGCAAGTTTAGATATTGTAGTTAGTGTAGCATCCACTATATCAGTTAGAATGGTTCACAATGGCTCTAGTTGGTGGACTAGTCCCTGGCCTATATTTGTTACTACTACTTTAGCTCCTGGAACTCATAATGTATCTTGGTCTAGCTCATTTTTTCCTATAACACTAGGTAATAATGGAACTATAGAGATGGAAATAAAATCTGATAATTCAGTTTCTTTAGGAAGTAGTAGTAATGTAAAATATACTAATGCTTTAATTAGCTCAATAAGTGCTAATGATATATTAGCAGAGTATAGAGGCGATATTAATCAATGGGATTTTTTAAAAGGAATGATAGATATGTTTAAACTTGTAGTTATTAGTGATAGTAACGATAAAAATAACTTAATAATTGAGCCATATAAAGACTGGGTAGATGCTGGAAATGTTATTAATTTAACTAATAAAGTGGATGATGATGATATTAAATATACTTCTATAGATGGACTATCTAAAGAGATTTTATTTAAACTAGCTGAGGATGAGCCAGACTGGATAACCATAAACCATAATAAACCTAATGATTGGAAATATCCACATAAGGAGGTTAATAATATTGAGATATTTGATAATGATAGTGATAGTGTAGAGGTTAAAGAGTTTTCGGCTACATATGTTAAAAGTCAGTTTGGTAGTGAGTTATTCGCTCCTCAGATAATTGATGAGGCAAATAATGAGAGTTGGGAAAATAGATTAAGGATGCTCTATGATAATGGAGTACAGACAATGTCTAATGATAGCTATGATTTTAATAATGATAACTGGACTACTACTAATGATTATCTGTTATTTAGTATGGTAGATAGTTATCCTATATCTGCTAATAATTCTAATTCTTATAATTTTGGAGTAGTTAATTATTATGGGCCTGGAGGCGCTGTATTAAATAGCCTTTATAATGTTTACTGGATGCAGTATATTGATGAGCTTTATCATAAGGATACTAGAATAGTTAAATTAGTTGCTTATCTTACTGCTAATGATATTAATGAGCTTAATTTTAATGATATTATACTTATTAAAAATAAGAAGTTTAGACTTCATAAGATAGAATACAGAGCTGGAGCAATGAGTAAGCTAGAATTAATAACTATAAAAGATTTATAATGGATTTTAAAATTGGATATAATGTAAAACCTAAAGAAATTAATAGCGTTAATGAGGTTATTTTTGAGGAGTATTCGGTAGAAGGTATTTATATAGATGTTACTCCTACAGCTGATGAGTGTAAGGGTTATGGGTTTACTTTTGCAGCCTCTAAGTGCTGGGTATTAGCTAGCTCTACTGATTTTATTAGTCAAAACTCTATATTAGAGGCTGGTAAAATGAATGTAATAGGCAGTAAGTCAGATGATAGCTTAATAGTAGGAGTTAATAACCTATTAAAATACTCTAATAATAATGATTTAATAGTAGGAGATAATAATAGAATATTAGATAATGTAGATAATTCAATAATCTCAGGAACTAGTGGAGAGGCTACTGCTAGTAATTCAATCGTATTAGGAGGCAATAATTCTACTGATGCTTTAGGATTTAAACAGACTATTAATTTAATGTATGGAGGGCAAACAGTAACCTCAGGATGGATATCTAGTTATCTAAATAACACTACAGCAAGTTTTTTAAATGTTCCTGATAATACTGCTATGTATTTTCATTGTGATGTATTAGCTGTAAGGGTTGGAGGTACTGCTGCTGGTAGTATTGGTGATTTTGCTAGTTGGGTTGAGAGAGGGGTTATTATAAATAAGTCAGGAGTAACAAGTATACAAAGAGAGAGAGATGCAATTAAAAGCTCTGGAACAGTTACTGGCTGGATGCCTTCGGCTGCAGTATCAGCAACAAATACAAACTTTTTATTAAATATAAAAGGAGCGGCAGATGTAACAATAGAATGGGCTAGTAATATAAAATTTACACAAATAAAAACGGGAGTAGCTTTATGATAGATAGATTTAAGAGGATAAAAAATGATATGATTATTAATTTAGAATATACTAAGTTAGTGATTAATAATTTAGATAGTATTAAAATTAAAAGTAATAAATTAAAGACTAAAAAACAATGGCTGAAAAGGTTATATTAAAAGTAGTAGCAGATACTGGTAAAGCTAGTAAAAATATGAACGCTCTTAGTAGTGATACTAAAGGAGCTACAGCGCAAACTACTCTATTAGGTGGCGCTATGAATATGGTTAGAGGTGCTATGCTTAAAGTAAAGGCAATGAGTAAGCTACTATTTGGCTCTATAAAGGCTGGATTAATTAGTACTGGTATTGGTGCTTTTGTAGTTATTATAGGCTCTTTAATATCATACTTTACGAATACTAAAAAAGGTGCTGAGATGCTAGAGAGAGCTTTGGCTGGATTTGGTGCAGCTATCTCAGTTATTACTGATAGAGTAAGCGCTTTAGGTGGTATTATTGTAGATGCTTTTAATAATCCTAAACAAGCTATAGCGGATTTATGGAGTGCAATAAAAACAAATATAATAAATAGATTTACTGGGCTTGTAGATATATTTACGTCTACTGGAAAAATATTAAAAGCCGTTTTTACTCTAGATTTTGATGCGCTAAAAGATGGTTTAGCAGAATATGCAGAGAGTATTGTGCAAGTAGCTACTGGAGTAGATGACTTAACTGGTAAAATGGCTAAAGGATTTAGCTCAGTAACTGAGGAGATAAGTAAAGAAGTAGCAGCTGCTATGAGATTAAAAGAGGAGCTACAAGGTATAGCTGATGCTACTAGAGAATTTAATATTGAAAAGGCGCAAACTAATCAGGAGATAGCTAAGGCTTTATTATTAGCAGAGGACGAAACTAAAACTAATGAGGTTAGACTTCAAGCGCTAAAAGATGCTTTAACTTTAGAGGAGAAAACTACAGCAAAGCAATTAGAATTACAAAGGAGGAGAGTAGCAGCAATAGAGGAGGAAGTAGGACTTGGAGAGAGTATGGCAGAGGACTTAGATAGATTAAATGCTGAGAAAATAAGGTTAATAGAGCTAGAAACTGCTAGTATTAAGCAGAAGAAAAAAGTAGTAACTCAGGTTAATGCTTTTGAGTTAGATATAGCTAACCAGGAAAAGGCTAGGCAAAAGGTAAAAACAGATGCAGCGGCTAAAGAAACGGCAATAAAACAAAAAGAGGCAGATAAACAAAAGGCTATTGATGAGAAAATATTAGCAGATAAAGAGGCTTTATTATTATCAGAGGGAGAAAAACTATTACTGATACAACAAGAAAACGCTCTACTATTAATAGAGGATGCTAACGAGAGAGCTTTAGCTCAGATAGAAATTGATAGAGAGAACGCTTTAAATGATGTAGCAGATACTGAGCATAGTGAGAGTATGAAAGCAGCAATTAATGAAAAATATAATAAGAAAAAACAAGACCAAAACAAGGCTACATCTGATGGTGAGCGTAAATTAAGATTAGGAGATTTAGGCTCTCTAGCTAGCGTATTAGGTGATATGGCTAGTATGCAGCAGGAGGGTACTGATGGATGGAAAAAAACAAAAGTAGCTGAGGCTAGGATTAATAGCTTTATGAGTGCCAGTAGCGCATTTTCTGCTATGGCTGGTATACCTATAGTAGGGCCTGCTTTGGGTGCTATTGCTGCAGGGGCTGCTCTAGTATCTGGTCAAAAACAAGTTGATAGTATTAATGCTACAGAGATACCTAAAATGGCTAGAGGAGGAGTAGTAGGAGGGTACGGCACTGGTACTAGTGATAGCGTAAATGCTAAGCTATCTAAAGGAGAGGTAGTAATTAATGCAAAATCTGCTAAAATGTTTAGAGGTGCTTTATCTGGAATGAATGTAGCTGGAGGTGGTGTAGGATTTGCTAGAGGAGGAGCTACTACTCCAAGCTCAGGAGCTGGATTTACTGGTTTATCTAATGAGCCTCTTAAGGCTTTTGTAATTACAGATGACTTATCAGATAGTCAAGCTAAATTGGCTAAAATTAGGAGAAGAAGTAAACTATAGTAATATAAAATATATTTAATTAAAAGACTAATAAAATGGATATAGTAGAGCTGATAATAGATGAGAATAATAAGGAGCTAGCAATAGATGCAGTATCTTTAGTAGAATTCCCTGCAATAGAGAGTAACTGGATTTTTATGAGTAAAGATAGTAACCTATCTCTAGCTAAAGTAGATGAGGCTAAGAGATTAATTATAGGAGCTGCCTTAATACCTAATAAGTTAATCCTAAGGAGAGATGAGGGCGGTAATGAGTATCAGGTTTACTTCTCAGAGGCTACTATTAAGCAGGCTAGTGAGCTCTATTTAATGAGTAACAACCAGAGTAGTGCTACTTATGAGCATAGAGAGGATATTAATGGTATTACAGCTGTAGAGAGTTGGATAGTATCAGATACTAAGATGGATAAAAGCAATATTTACGGCTTAAATTTACCTAAAGGTAGTTGGGTTTTATCTATGAAAATTGACAATGCTGAGGTATGGGATAAGATAATTAATAAAGAGGTAAAAGGATATTCTATAGAGGGGCTATTTTTAGATAAAATGGCTGAGTTATCTAAGCCAGCTGATACTGATGAGGATATACTAAATGCTCTAGCTGAAATAATGAAAGTACAATAAACTAATTAACTATATATTTATTAAAAAAGACTAAAAATGGATTTAAAAAACAGATTAAGAGTAGCACTAGGATTGGAGGCTGATGTAGTTTTAGCTGTACAAGAAAAATTATTAGATGGTACTATAGTAGTTAGCTCTGCAGAAATGTTAGAAGTTGGTGCTGATATTAGCGTACTAGCTGAGGATGGAAATACTATTTTATTAGCTCCAGGTTCTTATGAGTTAGAAAATGGAACTCAATTTATAGTTGAAGTAGAGGGTATAATTTCTGAGATTTTAGAAACTGAGGAGGTAATTGAGGAGGTTGAGGAAACTGAGGAAGTTGAAGTAGAGGAGGAAGTTGAGGCTAGTGCTGAGGTAGTTGCTCCAGCTCCTAAAAAGATTAAAGAAACTAAAGAATATGAGTTTAGTAAAGAGGAGGTAATTACTGAGATAACTAATGTAGTATCTGAATTACTAGCAGAGGCTCAAAAAGATGTAGATAGTATTAGAGCTGAACTAACAGAGTTAAAAGCAATAAATACTAAATTAAATACTGATTTAACTGAGCTATCTAATGAGCCAGCTACTGAGGAGATTGTACTAAATAAATTCTCTGATAATACTAAGGTTGAATTATCGCAAATAGAATTAAAAAAACTATCTACAAGAGATAGAGTAAAGTACAATTTAGAGAAATTAAGAAAATAATAAATTAATAATTAAAATTAAATAAAAATGGGAAATCCTATTACAACAAGTAGCCTTTATGCTGGAGAAGCAGGAGGTTATATTGGAGCTGCTGTAAAAAGTGGTAAAACTTTAGCGGATGGTAATGTTACTATCTTAGAAGGTGTTAAGTACAAAAGAAATTTAACTATCGTAACTTCATCTGGCTTAATTGCTAATGCTGATTGTGATTTTGATGCTGGTACAATGACATTTGCAGATAGAGTTGTAGAACCAGTTAAAAAGAAATTAAATTTAGAGCTTTGTGCTACTGATTTAGAGCAAGACTGGCAAGCTGCACAAATGACTCCAGGAGCTAATAACTCTGCAATGAGTGGAGATTTTTCTGCTTTTGTAATGGAGTATTTAGGAGCTGAGATTGGTGAGAATATTGAAGATAATATCTGGGCTGATTTTAAAACTGGATTATTAGCTGATGCGACTGCTATTGATGTAGTAGGTGCTACTTTAACGGCTGCAAATATTATTGTTGAGCTTGGTAAAGTTAGAGATGCTGTACCTTCTGCAGTATATGGTAAAGAGGATTTAAAATATTACTTAGGTACTGATGCTGTAAGATTTTATATCTCTGCAATGTCTACTATGGGCTATATGAATGCATACCACGCTGGAGATGTACCTTTAACTTTTGAAGGTGTAGAGATTGTACAAGCTCCAGGATTGGCTGCTGATACAATGGTAGCTGCTAGAGTATCTAACTTATTCGTTGCGACTGATTTAGTATCTGATGCTACTAGCTTTAAAACTTTAGACCAAAGAGAAACTTCAGGAGCTAATTCAATTAGAATCGCTGCTAACTTCTCTATAGGTGTAAACCACGCGGTAGGTGCTGATGCAGTACTTTACTCTTAGTAAATAACAAATTTATAAGGGAGGTGTAAAAGCCTCCCTTTAATTAAAAAATAAAATAAAATTATGGCTTGTGATTTAACAGCTGGGAGGTTATTGGACTGTAAGGATGCAGTAGGGGGTATACGCTCTGTACTATTCCTAGAGGTTGCTGATTATACTCCTACATATACTGGTAATATCTTATCTGCTGTAGCTGCTGCTACCGCTTATAGGTATGAATTACCAAAAGGTACTGGCTCTCTATCTGAGGCTATTACGGTATCTACTGAAAATGGTAGCCTCTTTTTTGAGGATACTTTAACAATAAAACTACATAAATTATCTGCTGCTGATAGAGATGAGATTAAATTACTAGCTCAGAATAGGCTAGTATGTTTTATTTTAGATAATAATAATGATCAATGGTGTATAGGTGAGGTTAATGGAGCTGATTTAACAGCTGGAACTGCCTCTACTGGTATGGCTTATGGTGATATGTCAGGTTTTGAGCTTACTTTTATGAGCCAAGAGGCTGAGCCTATGCGTAATGCTGGTACTTATACTACTAATCCTTTTGATAATATTACTGGATTGTCAGTATCTCCTGCTTATTAAGTAGATTTATAGAGGTTTTTAATACTTTTAGAGGGTATAGCTTAGGTTATATCCTCTTTTTTTTTAATATTTAGTAGGTTTTTATACTTATATAAAAGATATACAATGACAAACTATAAATTAAAGGCTAAATATAAGGGCTGTACGATTAAGCCAGGAGCAAAAGAGATAGTATTAGAGTTTTTATCTGATTCTCAGGTTGAGTTATTGATTAAAGCTGGCTATATTGACTACTTTACAGAGGTTAAAAAGGCTAAAAAAGAGGATAAATAGTGTTATATTTAAAGCAGGATTTTAGTAATGTAGTACTTATGAGCTTATTAGATAGGACTACTAATAGTATTACTGGTACTATTAACTGGAGCTACCTCTTTAGCTTTAAAAATGATATGACTAAAGAGAGCTTTACTATGATTAACTATCTAGGAGGAGATATGAGTACTATTGATGGTAGTAACAACCTAATAGTTAAGATAAAAGATATCCAGACTGGATTTTTCAGCCCTTTAAAAGGTGAGATTAAGCTATATCCTAAGGGGTTCTGGAGTTATGATGTATATGAACAAAAGAGTCTGACTAATTTAGATATTACAGATACCTCTATTATAGCAAAGATTGAAACTGGCAAGGCTTATATATATGACAATACCGAGGAGGTGAAATATACTGAGCATACAGATACTACAGATACTACTAATTATATGTATATAAAATAAATAAATAAAAAATGAGTACACTAGACAACAATAACACATTATTGAGAGAGCAATTAGGAAAAGGAGATATAGAGGTATTTACTACAGCAGCGCAAACTAGTAAGGATTTTTATGCGATTAACTTCCCAGTTGAGAGCACAATTACTACAATAACTATTGCTAATTCTACTGGCTCTGGGCTTAATGGAATTACAGTACCAGCAGGGAGTACTATTTTTGGTAGATGTACTGCTATTACTCTTGGTTCTGGAGTGTGTATTGGGTATGTAGAGAATGATAGAGATATTACTGCCTAATGAAATTAGGTAATAGATTATCTTTAGGTAGTAGAGGGGTTAAGGGTACTACTTTTACTCCAGCTAATATAGCTAATGGGTACGCTTGGTATCAGTACGATACTGGTATTACTATTGATGGCTCTAATAAAGTCTTATCTTGGGATAGTCAAATAGTTAGTGGTAATCAATTAACTTCTACATCTGGTAATCAGCCTACTTACTCCTCTGGGGATATTATATTTGGTAATAATTTTATGGATTTTACAACTTGGCAGCCAGGCAGTTTTTCGGCTTATTTTGTATGTAAGGTTACCGCGGGAAGTATAAGTAATGAGGAGCTTTTAAGTTTTAACTCCTTTAATTTTATGAGAATACAAAACCCTACAGAATTAAGAGTAAGGATAGGAGATAGTACAAATAATAACATAACTTTTACAAATTCCTTATCAGTAAATACTTGGATGATATTAGGTGTAGAGTGGCTAGGTTCTGGCGATGGTACTATAAATATATACCAAGATACACACTATTCTACTCCTTCTGGTAGTGCTACTGATACTGGTACACTATCTGGTTTTGATAATTTAGGAGCTAGAACTAGCATACCTTTTGATGGAGATATGAGAGAAATAATTTTTATTAATAATGAGTTAAGTAGTAGTGATAGAAATAACTTAATGACTTATTTAAAAGATAAGCATAGTATATAAACCTTATAAAATGGCAAAGAAAAAATTAAATAAAACTAAAGATAATAAGCCTTATGTATCTCCTTTAAGAGAGGTATATTTAGCTCAGGCAGTAACTCCTGAGGCTTTTGAGAGTGCTGGAGATAGTTGGGTAAATTACGGCTCTGCAGCTCCTTATAAAAATCTCTATCCTCAGTTTATTATATCAATGTATAATGCTAGTGCTACTCATAGAGCGATAGTAGATTCTGCTAGTACAATGATAGCTGGGAAAGGAATGATAATAGATACTAAAGGTAGTACTGAGGCTGTTAGTAAGCTAAATGCTCTATTTAAAAATATTAATTCCAAAGAAACTATAGAGGGATTATTAAATAAGATAGCAAAAGATTTATATTTGCAAGGTGGGATAGCTCTAAATATAATTTATACAAAGGATAAAACTGGTATAGCTAGTATTACACATATTCCAGTAGAGAAAATAAGAATAGGTTTACCTAATGCTAATGGAGTAGTAGATACATATTTTATTAGCTCGGACTGGTCTAATTATCGTAAAAAAGAGCATACTCCTAAGCCTATAGCAGCCTTTAATCCTAATGATAGAAGTGCTACTAATCAAATACTTTACATAGCAGATTATACTCCAGGACTAGACTTATATGGAGCTCCAAGCTACTCAGCCTCTACTAACTGGATTTTAACAGATAG
>TARA_R110000822_G_scaffold44617_3_pt1 | contig 12069 bp, 8 predicted proteins | sample TARA_R110000822 | Tara Oceans TARA_R110000822 (sample SAMEA4397666) | marine metagenome | biome: Polar Biome; feature: [SRF] surface water layer (ENVO:00010504); material: water (ENVO:00002006), including particulate matter (ENVO:01000060) such as... | depth 5 m | reverse complement strand
CAGCGAACTACGAACTACTAAAAGAAAAAGGATTGCTATAACGTGGATATAATAACAGTAGACTTTGAAACTTATTACGACAAAGATATTTCTCTACGTAAGCTTACGACCGAGGAGTACGTACGTCATGAAGACTTCGAGGTTATAGGGCTGTCTATAAAGGTTAACGACGGGGACACAGCATGGCTAAGCGGACCTCATGATGCACTCAAGAAATACTTACACGCTAATTACGATTGGAAAGACTCTGCTGTACTTGCCCATAATACTTTGTTCGACGGCGCTATTCTTAGTTGGCTGTTTGATATTCACCCTCGCGTATGGCTTGATACTTTATGCATGGCGCGCGCACTGCACGGTGTCGAGGTGGGCGGATCATTAGCTTTCTTGGCAGAGAAATATAACCTTGGAGTAAAAGGTACAGAGGTACTGAACGCAGTTGGTAAGCGGCGCCTAGACTTTACCGAGCAAGAGTTGGCTAGCTACGGCGACTATTGTGTTAACGACACCGAGATTACTTACAAACTGTATAAGAAGTTTGCGAAGGGGTTCCCTGTAGTGGAGCTGAAGACTATAGACCTGACACTGCGTATGTTCATAGACCCCGTACTCGAACTCGACGTACCGAAATTAAAGAGGCACTTAGATTTACTCAAAGACCAGAAGGACGACCTGCTAGAAGAAGCGGGTATAGCTAAAGACGAGCTTATGTCTAACCCCAAGTTTGCTGTAGCTTTAGAGACGCTAGGTGTCACGCCACCTATGAAGACGAGCGCGCGCACCGGCAAAGAAGCGTTTGCTTTTGCTAAGAGTGACGAGGCGTTCAAGGCGTTACAAGAACACGAAGACCCTAGAGTACAGGCACTGGTCGCTGCCCGCATAGGATTAAAGAGCACACTAGAAGAGACGCGTACCCTGCGGTTTATAGACATAGGTAAGCGAGGTACGATGCCTGTACCGATTAAGTACTACGCCGCGCACACAGGGCGATGGGGCGGGTACGACAAGATAAACCTACAGAACTTACCATCACGCGGTCCGAATGCCAAGGTATTGAAATCAGCTATTTGCGCACCCGAGGGGTACTCTATAGTAGAGGCTGACTCCGCGCAGATTGAGGCTCGCGTACTAGCGTGGTTGTCCGGGCAGAACGATCTGGTCACCGCGTTTACCGAAGGCAAGGACGTATACAAGAAGATGGCCGCGTCTATCTACGGTAAGAAAGAAGAAGAGATTACCCCGCATCAGCGCTTCATCGGTAAGACTACGATCCTAGGGTGTGGCTACGGTATGGGCGCTGTACGGTTTAAAGATCAACTGAAAACTTTCGGTGTGGATATCGAGCAGGAAGAAGCCGCGCGTATTATTAAGATATACAGGCAGACCAACGGACAGATCATTAAGTTGTGGCGTGAGTGTCAGGTAGCACTAGAAGGCATGACTAAGGATCAAGCGTATGGACTTGGGCGTAGCGGCGTACTAGAGGTTTACCCCACACAGAACGGCATAAAAATACCGAGCGGATTAATGATGCGCTACGACGAGTTGAAGGCTAGCGAAGGGGAAAAAGGGCTCGAGTATTCTTACAAGACAAGACGTGGTGACGTTCGCATCTACGGTGGTAAGGTTGTAGAGAACGTGTGCCAAGCTATCGCGCGGTGTGTAATGGCAGAACAAATGTTACGCATCTCCAAGAAATATCGGGTACTTCTTACCGTACACGATTCTGTGGTATGCTGTGTGGCAGACGCCGAACTAAACGAAGCTGCTGCTTACGTGGCTGAGTGTATGCGTTGGACGCCCAAGTGGGCCAAAGGCTTGCCCGTAGAAGGTGACGTGCAGGTCGGTAAGAATTATGGAGATTGCGCAGAATGGGAGAGCCATTAGCGAAGCCGGACTTTGCCTGGTCGTTTAGTAGTATAAAATCTTTTGACCAATGCCCGAAGAAATACTACCACTTAAAGGTAGCTAAAGATTACGAAGAGAACTTTAAGACAGACGCTATCTTGTACGGTAATGAGTTCCATACCGCAGCCGAAGTTTATATTCGAGACGATGTCGAACTCGAACCAAGGTTTGATTACGCTAGGGGTGTTCTCGATAAACTTAAGAACATGAAAGGCGAGAAGCTTTGTGAGTACAAGATGGGGCTTACTAAAGATCTAAAGCCTTGTGGCTTCTTCGACAGGAATGTGTGGTGGCGCGGCGTTGTTGACCTTGCGATCTTGGACAGAGAGGCAGGCACTGCCAGAGTTATAGACTACAAGACTGGTAAGTCTGCTAAGTATGCAGACAAAGGACAGCTAGAACTCATGGCGTTAGCTATGTTCAGACACTTTCCAGAAGTTAAAACTATACAGGGTGGCCTACTATTCGTAGTCTGTAATGCGTTTATTAAAGATACTTATACGATAGATCAAGAATCAGAGTTGTGGGCTAAGTGGTTGAGTGACTACGCCAAGATGGAGAAAGCCTACGAGGTAGACGTTTGGAACCCTAGACCGACGGGGTTATGCAGGGCGCATTGTGTGGTACTGGAGTGTGCTCACAACGGAAGAAGATAGATTAAGAAGTAACGAAACATAACAAGAAGTAATTAGGGAGATGCCGACAGTGGTTTCTCTCTATTTCTTGACCTCTGGAGAAAGTGATGCGAGTGATTGATAACAAGGCGCTTGAGCTAAGAGTGCATAACCCTATGCAGATAACCACGGCTATACCGAATAGCAGATCATTGGGCGACGGTAAAGTACTGGTTAAATGGGGGCTAGAAGAAGCGCGAGTGCTTAGGAACCTTGGGGTAAAGAAGGTGCCTTCTCCGATACTAGGGCGCTATACCTGGACGGGTAGGTTTAAACCGTTCGAGCACCAGAAGACTACTGCTGCGTTTCTAACTATGAACCAACGTGCCTTTTGTTTTAACGAGCAAGGTACAGGCAAGACCGCTAGCTCTATATGGGCCTCGGACTTTCTAATACAACAGGGCGTAATAAAGCGCGTACTTATAATATGCCCACTATCGATTATGGATTCAGCATGGCGCGCCGATCTATTCTCTTTCGCTATGCATCGTAAGGTAGACATTGCGTACGGGGCTCGGGCTAAACGAGAAGAGATTATTAGGGGCGAGGCGGAGTACGTCATCATTAACTACGACGGCGTGGAGATAGTACGCGACGCGATAGCGGAAGGCGCCTTCGATCTTATCATTGCCGACGAGGCCACTCACTACAAGAACACTCAGTCTAAGCGATGGAAGATTTTAAACTCTTTGATTCAGCCACACACTTGGTTGTGGATGATGACCGGTACTCCGGCTGCTCAGTCACCAGTAGATGCTTATGGGTTAGCGAAACTAATTAACCCAAAGGCGGTTCCCCGCTTTGCGGGGGCTTTCAAAGAGATGGTGATGCGTAAGGTTACGCAGTTCAAGTGGGTGCCTAAAGAAACTGCTACGACGATTGTGTATGACGCGCTACAGCCTGCGATTCGGTTCACTAAAGATCAGTGCTTAGACTTACCAGAGATGACCTATGTAAAACGCGAGGTTGAATTAACTCCACAGCAGAAGAAATACTATAAAATGCTTAAGAGTCAAATGATTGCCGTCGCCGCAGGCGAAGAGATAACCGCAGCCAATGCGGCAGTAAACATGAACAAGCTGCTTCAGATATCTTGCGGCGCGGTGTACTCGGACAGCGGAGAGACGGTGGAGTTTGATGTTAAGAATCGATACAAGGTACTATCCGAAGTCATTGCCGAGTCCAGCCAGAAAGTTCTTGTCTTCGTACCGTTTAAGCACGTCATAGGAATACTCTCAGAGAAGCTTACAAAGGACGGCATAACTAGCGAGATAATTAACGGGGATGTCTCAGCCAGTAAGCGCACCGCTATATTTTCTCGGTTCCAAACTACCCCCGAACCTAGAGTACTTATCATACAGCCGCAGGCAGCGGCACACGGCGTGACTTTAACCGCAGCTAACACCATTGTTTGGTGGGGTCCGGTGCCCTCGTTAGAAACGTACGCCCAAGCCAACGCCCGAGTACACAGGTCAGGGCAGAACTACCCCTGTACGGTAGTGCAACTCCAAGGCTCGGCGGTAGAGCAGCGCGTCTACAATCTGTTAGACCAAAAGATAGGCGTGCATACAAAGATGATAGATTTATACCGTGAGGTACTTGATAACTAAACCCAACTAGAATACACTGCAATTCGCTAGACAAAACTAAAAACTAATATAGAGGATGATGAGATGAGCGACGCTGTAGCAGATCAGGCCCTTCTAGACAAGCTTATTAAGGTCTACGTGAAGATACGGGACAAGAAAGTAGCGATATCTAGAGAGCTAAAAGAGCAGGAAGAAGAGCTAGATGTGAAGCTAGATAAAGTAAAGGCTGCACTACTAGCGCATTGTAAAGAGACTGGACTCGAGTCCGGTAAAACAGAGTCAGGTTCGTTCTATAGATCTGTAAGGTCTAAGTATTGGACTAGTGATTGGGAGTCTATGAACAAGTTTATCCTAGAGCACGAAGCAGTAGACCTCATGGAGAAGCGCCTACACCAAGGCAACATGAAACAATTCTTAGAGGAAAACCCTGACTTACATCCGCCCGGACTCAACACAGATCGAGAGTTCACAGTAACAGTAAGGAGAAGCAAAAAGTGAGTGATGTTGAAACCTACCTACCGATCGACGACTTAGCGGCTACGCTGTCGGTCAAAGTAAATACCATCCGGACGTGGGTGCGGCAAGGGTTTATCCCTAAGAACACCTACATAAAAGTGTCTAACACCTATAGATTTAACATCCCCCAAGTTATCGACGCGCTGCGGGCGGGGAAAGACTTAGAAGAATACGTAGTAGACGAAGTTACTAATGTACCGAAGGAAAGTATATCCGACCTTGTCTACGAAGTTACAAGCGCGCCCCAAGAACGGAGTCTAGATACAGAACTAGACCTAGACGAAAACGAAGACTTTTAGGAGTAAATGATGAGCGATATACAATTGTTTGATAACATGCCCGCAGAGTACCGAGATCTTCTAGCGCAGCTACAGCCTGAGAATAACCTTACGGGTGGTGAGTACTCTAATAACCATAGGTTGAGCATCCGTGGTGGGGTGTTCCGCAAGATAGTAAACGGGAAAGAAGTAGCCGAGCTAGAAAGCCGTGCAATTAAGGCAGTCATTATAAAAGCTGCACCGATTTCTAGGATGTACTACGAAGGCCAATACACAGCGGGCGAGTCTAACCCTCCCAAGTGTTGGTCAGCAGATACTAGTACTGGTCGCCCTGCCGATTCAGTTATTGCTAGCGATCGCGGAGCCAGTAAGTGCGGAGATTGCCCTCAGAATATAAAAGGTTCTGGACAAGGTGAGAGCCGAGCGTGTAGATTCCAACAACGTGTAGCTTTATTGTTAGCAGATGACGCTGGTAACGTAGTATCTAAAGACGTGTACTTATTGTCCCTGCCCGCAACTAGCGTGTTCGGAGACAAGCAAGACAAGATGGCAATGCAGGCGTACGCCCGATTGTTAGATAGTCACAAAGCTCCTGTAGCGTCGGTGCTTACTGAGGTTAGGTTCGATACTGATGCTTCTACTCCTAAGCTGTGCTTTAAACCGGCGCGCCCTTTGGAGCAAGAAGAGCTGTTAACGGCTATCGATCTTCAGAAGTCTCCAGAAGTAACTAAGATGCTCGAACTTACGGTAAGCAAGAAGTCTGAGGACGCAGGCCCCGAGTTAGCTGCGCTGCCTTCTCTGTTCCCTGAAGCTGAAACCGTAGTTGCTCCAGTAAAAGCTGAAGAAGTTATCGAAGAGCCTACGGTTAAGGTCTCTAAGAAGAAAGCTGAAGCGCCTAAAGCAGACGAAGATCTTTCCAATCTTTTAGAAGAGTGGGACGACTAGCACGCTACACCTTACACTAAAACAAAAACGGGCTGGGGTTCTCTAGGGAACCCTTGACCCTCCAATAAAGTACTAAGAGATGTGATGATGAACACGACGCAGTTTCTGAGTACGGTGTTAGGCGACGACGGTTTCTATTGTGTATGTGGTATACGAACTAAAGACAACAAGCTAGTCCAGAAGTTTTATAGTTCGATAGATTCAGTGAATGACTCAGCACTAAACTTTGATCATGAAGGCTACGACGCGTACTTTGGCTTAGGAACTTTCGTAGAAGATACGAATAGGAAAGCCGAAAACGTCAGTCAAATGCGAGCGTTCTTTCTCGACATAGATTGTGGGGAAGGCAAGCCGTATCCAGATAAGGCGCACGGCATAGTCGCGCTACAGGGTTTCTGTAAGAAGTTATCCCTCCCTATACCTACGCTAGTGGTTGACTCTGGGCGTGGACTACATGTGTATTGGACTCTGGTTGATCCTTGCACGAAGCAAGCGTGGTTACCTGTAGCCACCAGATTAAAGATGGCCTGCACAGAGAACGGATTCGAGGTTGACCCCGCCGTAACTTCTGACATGGCTAGGATACTACGTGTGCCAGGCACGCATAACTTTAAGTCTACGCCCCCTAGTGAAGTAAAAGTACTGGGCGGTATAAACGCTAAGGTTACGCTCGAAGAGTTCTCGGCTTTGCTACCTCATGAAGGGTTGATACCGACACTACAGGAGCGAGAGTACACAAAGGAAGACCGAGAGAACGCGAAGAACTTACTCAATAATAATTTAGAGAAGAAGTTTACTAACATACTGGTTAAGACTGCCGCCGGTAAGGGCTGCGCCCAGATAGACCGCGCGATCAAACAACCTAATGCGCTGTCGTATAACGACTGGACTCACGTCTTATCTATCGCTAAGCACTGCGACGAACCCGAGGCTATACACATAGTATCTAGCAGGTACGCGCACTACTCGGCAAATGAAACTGAGAAGGTAGCGGACTCGCTCCACTCTCCACACCTATGTACTACGTTTGAAGCGGACAATCCTGCGGGCTGCGTGGGCTGCCCTATGCGCGGGAAAATAAACACGCCGATAAAACTAGCGTACGAGATCAGGGAAGCGACAGGAGAAGATAACGTAATCGAAATACCTTTAGGGAACCTACAACCTAGTGCCGTACCTGCGGACTCGGGGTTGTTTGCCGAAGGCGCGGACGAAGAAGAAATACCCACCACCGTTAAGTACACGATACCCACCTACCCTAAGCCTTATTTTAGAGGCGGTAACGGGGGCGTGTTCTTACGTAGTCGGAATAAAGACGGCGAGATAGAAGAGATCGAGATACACGATAAAGACCTTTATCTAACTAAGAGGATACTTGATCCGATTGACGGTCCGTCTTTTGAGTTTAAACACCATACAATATTAGAAGGCATAGTGACGTTCGTAGTACCGGGCACCTCTACTACTTCTAAAGAAAAGTTCCGCGAAGAGATGGGTAAAAATGATATTCACTTGATGAGGCCGGAGCTGTTAATGCACTACATACAAGCTTGGATTAAAGAACTGCAAGGCACTAAGGATTCTATAGATGCTAGAACTCAGTTTGGTTGGACTAAAGAGATGCAGTCTTTCGTAGTAGGAGATCGAGAGATATTCGTTGATCGTCTAGAAGAGAACCCTCCGTCTGCCTTTACTGCTAAGTATATGCACATGTTTAAAAAACGTGGGACGTTGGATGGGTGGAAGGATGCGGTTAAGTTTTACGAGCGCCCCGATATGGAGCCACATCAGTTCATGGTAGCGACGGGATTCGGTTCGCCGTTGATGAAGTTTATGCCTAACTCTAACGGGTTTATAAACCACTTCATGAGTCACTACTCAGGGTACGGTAAGACTACGGGTATGATTGTCGGTGCTTCAATATGGGCGTCTCCTGAAGAATACATTATGGTCGGTGAGTCTACGGACAATGGCATATGGAACCGAGCCGAGGCTATGAAAAACTTACCTATCTATGTTGATGAGATAACTAATCTCGACGCTAGCAAGGTAAGCAACATCTGCTACGCAATAACTGGCGGCAAGCAAAAGACCCGTATGACTAGCGGCGGACAGAACAAGGAGCGGTACTCTGGAGAAGCTTGGTCTCTCATCATGTCTACTAATGGTAACAAGAGTTTGGTAGAGATAATGACAGCGGAGAAAGAACTCCCTAAAGGAGAACTACAAAGACTGATAGAGACTGAGCTGTCTAGAATGGATATCCCCCAAGAGGATACGCATGCCCTTAACATGGGCATCAAGAAGAACTGTGGGCACGCAGGCGAAGTTCTTATGCAGGAGATACTTAAAAACACTGCCGCTGTAGAAAAAATGTTGTTTAAGCTACGCGCTATAATAATCAAACGCGTTGGTATGACAGACCAAAACCGTAACTGGTCCGCCGGAGCTGCCTGCACAGTAGGTGGAGCTATAATGGCTAAGCGATGTGGGCTATGGAACATAGACGTTGACGCGCTTCTTGACTGGACGGTCGAGCAAATGAAGACGATGATGGCGCGCGACAGAGACTTAGACTTAGACATAGAGAAGTTAGTTAAAGAATATTTCTTCGAGAAGCAGGGTTCGATTTTACGTATCAAGAGTACTGACGACGCGCGAAGAACTGATGGATCTGGGCTAGGCGTACTAATAACTCCAGACAAAACTCCATTCTATTCTTGGGTCGGACGTTACGAGGACGATATTCGTAGGCTGTACCTGCTCCCTACTCCGTTTAAGAAGTGGTGTAAGAACCGAGACGCGCCGTACCCTGCCATAGTTAAAGGTATACTCAGCGAACTAGGCGGGAAACACGAGCGCATCAAACTAGGCAGGGGCACTACAGTTCAAGGTGTGGGTAGTACTTACGTTATTAGTCTAGTGTTTGATTCGGAAGACGGCGAAGAGTACGACGGTACGCCAATGCCAGATAACTTAGAATCTTTGTATGAGTCACCGAACTAAAAAAGGCGAAGTAAATCCCGACGGAGTAGTCCTTGATATAGACTGGGCTAGGTTTACTCCGGGTACTTCTATGTTTATACCTGCCGTAAATACGTACAGGGCTGTGGCTCAAATAAGAAGGGCAGCTAACCTAGAAAGCAAGCAGATAGAGTACCGAGTTGTAATAGAGGGCGACAGGTATGGGGTACGGATTTGGCGGATAATGTGATACGCTACGAGTTCATCATTCTCTTAGTTGAGAACTTAGCCCCCCGCTTGGGGGGCGTTTTTTACTCTAGTCCCGCATCCCTTCTAGCCTGTAGTACTTTCTCTTCTCGCTTAGACGATATCGACACACCCCGTAGCTTTCTCATCTTCTCGGTAGTACGTTGATGTTGCTTTAGCGAGCGTTCTTTTGTGCTGTCGTCGATAGCTACTTCAGGATGCCGCGCATTAAACTCGCGCATAGCTTCTTCCACTTCGCTTACGCCGTCGGCATCGTAGTTTTTCTTAGCCAAATAATACTTTCGTAGTAGCTTAGTGCGACGTGAGCTTATGTTTCTATCTATGCGTTTATCAACCGAGTTCCTTTCGATCTGTTGAGTGTAGCTAGCAGGAGCCAAACCAATTAGCTGCGCCGCAACACCCATCACGCCTACGTCTTCCACAATCGGGTCGCCTCGTAGTGTAGTTACACCCTCTTCGCTATAGCGTAAAGACTTAGATATGTTACTAGCAAAGCTAGGCAGCACCTTCTCAAAGCCACGTCTAGTTTCACCTTCGTTTATTAAGCCAACTCCATCGAAGGCTCGAGCAAAAACTCCGTACACGGGACCGCCAAATAGTTCGAGACCTTGCATTATGAGACTATCTTGCTCTTTGTTAGGAAGACTACGGAATATTAGGTTAGTCATACCAATACGTGGCGCTACGTCTATTCCCATAGTCGCGTTTATAGCGCCGGAGTACATCCCTTCACCGAAGAACTCAGCCGCTAGAGTATCGAAGTCTTCCTCTTCGTCGTCTAGGAATACAATGTTCATAATAAACGCGACCACGCCGTACAGCGGTAGCCCTTGTACTCCTGCCATAACTGCGGAGCTAGCGAACAACCCTGCAATTTGTTTCTTAGCAATAGTCTTAGTTAAGTTAGCCGCTTCTTGAGCCTCTGCTCGGTCTTGCTCTGTTAACTGAGCTTGGTCACCGGCATACTTCTCGAAAGCTATGCGTTCTAGTTCTATAGGCAGCGCGTTATCTAGAGTCTGCTTAGCCATACGTGCTTGTAGGTAGAGCATCGATACACCGAAGCGTTTGTACATAGCTATTACACTGCCCCAGTTACTTTGCGCTAAACGCGGAGCAGTTTCTGTAAGCGCCCCACTGTTTGTAAGCTCGGTAGTATTCAGTGCTTCTTGTGCCGCAGCTTGTTGGTCCGCTTCGGTTATCTTATTAACGTCACCGCTGTATTTCTTATCTGCGATACGCTTAAGCTCTAAGTCGAAAGTAGCCATAGCACTTACTTGGCGGTTGAGTCGTTCGCCTTGGTGGAACAGGTACCCCATCGTAGCGTTTAATTTATTCCACACTCCGCCCACAGGGTTCCTTGTCTCCAACGCTTCCGATGTCATAGTAGTGTTAGATTGTCCGCGCATGTCTAAAAGGTTAGTTAAAATTTCATACTTCTTTAACTCTGGGGACAAGTTAGGGTCACTAAAATCTATGTTAGAGAGTGACCACCCCTCGCTAACGTCTGTTCCGTAGAGCTTACCGTTAAACCCTTCTCGCCTACGAGCTGTCGGCGCTTTAAGAAATTGCTTGTGTGCGTTGTATAGGGCTGCTTGGGCGTCTTTGTACCCGTACTTGCCACCAAGGTAAGGCAGCACTACAACTGGTATGTTAGTCCAGTTAACTAGTACAGAAGATACGTTAAAGCCCAAGGTCATACCAAAGCCGCCAGACTTAAGCGCCTTGCTCCACGTAGCTAGCTGTGGGTTCTTAGCAAAGTCTATGTACTCTTGTAAGTGATCCGCAGTTTGATTGACGTACATTCTTTCGTTGTCGTTAGGGGCGGCGTCTGCTGCGAGTACTTTAGCTTCGGCTATCTGCTCAGATAGAACGGACAGTTTTGTTTCGTACTGTAAGTTCACAGTCTGCGATACTATGTTCGGCATCCGCTCTCTGAATACTTTGACTGTGTCTCGCTCAAAGCCCGGCGTACCTTTACGTGTGCGAAGCGAGCTAGCTAGTGCCCGTTCGGGCATCGCATCTAGTAACATGTTTAGTACTAACTTCTCTGTAGCTGGGTCTATTCCTGCATCTTTAAGCCCTTTCATCATCTTGAACGTAGTACCGACATCTGCACTGCGGTTAGACCCACTACCGTTTCTAGCTGCTTTCTCTATTTCTTCTAAGGTTCCCTTTACTACATCCTTGTTGGCTTTCAACTCTAGCTTAGCTAAGTTTCTCTGAGCAATAGATGCGAACGCTTCGTAGTGTGGCTCGGTAGTTATCTCTCCAGTAAAGGGGTCTGCAACGCGGGCATTGTAAGACAGCCAGTAGTTGCCCTTACGGTGGAGTGGGAAGTACGGGTCGATCGCATCTTTACCGAATACTCTTTCCAGCAGCGTATCTTTTATCTGTTTGTTAAGCGCGGGGTTAGTCTCGAGCACGTCGATACGCTCTTCAAAAGTCTTTCTAAGTTCGGCGTACTGCTCAGCGTAAGCGTCACGCATAATGCGATACATCTGCTTAGCTTCCGGTTCTAGTTCTCTCCACGCAGGTTGAGACCTGTCCCATATACGTTGCCTTGCGCTGTCGCCCTCTCTATCACTCTTAAAGGCATAGGCCGCCCTAGGCTTGTCTGGGTCTACTCTTGATGTAGTGGCTTGAGCTATCACATCATCGAGCGCGGTTTGTTGTTCTGGGGTAAGCTTCTTGGCTAGCCTTTCTAGTTCTTTAGCAGTATCAGTTACCTTAGTTAATCCCTTCTGCCGTGAGCCTGCTTTGTCCTGTATTGTGTTGACTAGGGCTCTACCCAAGCGGCTGATCTCGGGCATCTTCGCTTCTATAACATTAGGTATAGCGGGTAGCGGTAGCGCAGATAACCAAAGCTTTCTAGCGGCAACAGAGGCTTGAGACATATACCCAGACACTGCGGCTATATCTTGTGGCGAC
>TARA_R110000822_G_scaffold93393_9_pt1 | contig 12082 bp, 15 predicted proteins | sample TARA_R110000822 | Tara Oceans TARA_R110000822 (sample SAMEA4397666) | marine metagenome | biome: Polar Biome; feature: [SRF] surface water layer (ENVO:00010504); material: water (ENVO:00002006), including particulate matter (ENVO:01000060) such as... | depth 5 m | reverse complement strand
GTCATAAGTCAACCCTGAGTCCACGAAGAAACAATCCTCAAGATCGTCAAACGCATTGGACGCCATCCGCTCAACATACCGAACTGAGTTGCCGTTGATTGTTCTCTGAACAACGACATACACATGGTCTTCGTTTCCTTCAGCGACAGAGGTACAACTTTCAAATAGTCCGTCCGTGTCGTGCTGATGCCAAGCGCCAATTTGCTGTTCAGGCACATAGGTTAAACCCAACAGCAAACCAGTTGACGAAACAAACCAAATCAGTGGGTGCGGCGACTTGCTGTAGCACATATCCACAATGTCGTAATTATCAAACAGATGGGCGGCGCGCAATGACAAATCGCCTGTGATGTATCCGTTTGATTGCCATGAGTATCCAAGTTCGCGCACATGACCGCCACGCGCAGCACAATAAACCATGCTGTTGTTGACAATTGATGGCTGCACATTGTTGGCGCCAATGTAAGACTGCGGCCGTACGCTGATTGTGGTTGGCGTAATAGCATCGCTGTTGACTGGCGATACACGCCATTCAGCCGTGCTAGTCAACAACATTAACTGTTGCAGTGGCACAATGTGTCGAATGGTGTTGGCTTCTCGCGCAGAAACCTTAAACGATATGCGGTCATCGTCTTTTACAGGAAGTCGATACGACATGTCGCTTTCAGTTCCTGACCGTGTCATCCACAATTGTTGTGGCGAGTTTGTAGTTCCTGCAAATACTCTGCGCTGCTCAAAGTACGAAACAGCGCCAGGGTAGTTGTATCCGCTCAAGACAGGCGTACCAAATGCGGCTGCTGATCCACCAGCCGCGCTAGTTACTGTGACAACTGGTGCCGTGTAGTTTTTGCCTGGGCTTGTGACATTTATTTTTGTGATGACGCCGTCATTTATTTCAGCACTTAATACGGCTCCAGTGCCAGTCGAATCTGTGACGCCAAGAACTACAGCGTCCTTTACAACCGCAGACAAAACAGGTTTAAGGACAGCCTTTGTGACAGGGCCAGCGCCTCCGTCTGCAAGCACAAATATTGGTGCAGTGTAACCACTACCTCCATTTGTAACTCCAATTGTTATAATTGCTGTTGCACTTAAAGTAACTGTAAATACAGCGCCTGTTCCAGTTGGGTCTGCAACCGTGAGTGTTGGAGTGGTATATCCACTACCACCGAAGGTAACAGTAACAGCGGAAAATGAACCGCCAGTGCTTGTCGTTGCGTACCCAGTTCCGCCGTTAGTTACTGGGACACTGACTATTCCGTTCTCATAAAATGTTGTGTCGTAGATGGGAGTCGTAATTCCCATGTCTGGCGCAATGTTGTCATCAGTAAATGACAGAGTCTCTGTTTGACCAATGTATCCGTACAAACCAGATTGAATCTTGTAAATGTTGTATCGAATGGCGCCAACAACTGACGACCATGTGATTGTGTTGAAAGCGCCGTTTACATACAGGTTGTTGGTTGCACTCACGCTTGTGGATGCAAGACTTTCGTCAATTCCGTTATCTCCAATAGCGGTGACAACATATGAGTTTACGATGTCAAATATCTTTGTTCCATATTCAATTTTGCCACCGCTTGTGTATGCGGTAAATGAACTCGTATCGACAGGCTCGCCAGTCGTGTAATCCTTTACAGTTAATGCGGCTGATCCTTCAGTATTCACAACATAAAAACCTGTTTCTAATTCTGTCATTCCACCAACATTGCTGATATATACAGAGTCGCCTTTGACAAATTGATGGTCAGAAGAACAAACAATAGATCCTGGATTTGCTCGCGAAATAGAAACAATGTCAAATCTTTCACCGAAGGATGGCGTGATTGCAACACTAGTTGGTGTTGTCACAAACGGAACAAATGGGATTTTGACAAGTGTCCATTGCGTGGCTCCAAGTCGTCGAAGTTCGCGTGGCGCGTAGTTTGGATGAACAATAGTTAACACATCTACGGATTGAACATGGTGAATGTCGAACAAGTCCGCTTCCAAGTATGGGCTTGGAATCTCGTATGCAGGGCTTGAAATTAAAAACCAGTATGTTGCATTGGTTGGCAAGTTGCCTGTTGATGCAAGAATGCAATAATAGTTTGATCCGCCGTAACTGACCATGTCGCCAACCACATATGGCGTTGCTCCGCTGTATGCGGCGCCAGTGCCAGCCAACAGTGTTGAGCCTTGCGTGTGGAATCGGATGTAGCCATCCCCAAATTCAAGAACCATCGTTTGCGTGGTGCTGTATGTGAATGGGATGAGTCGAGTTTTCTTGGTGCTAAACTTGACTTCGCGCACAAATGTTGTGCCAGGTCGGTTCACAGCAGGGCCTTGCGGCAACGCAATAAAGTTACGCAACTTGGCGGCGCCAGATTGAAATTTCGTGTCGTCGATTCGACCAAACATTTCTGGCGACAATTCGCCACCAGCAAATGATCGATTGAATGTGCGTGTTGTCGGCATCGTTAGCGTCCAGCCGTCCAAGGAACAATGTGTTCTGGCTTGATATTACGCTGATTGCTGTCAGATACTCGCGCAGTCTGCAAGTATCCACCCATCATTTGGATGCATCGCTTTGCTTCTGCGGCGCCAGCATCACCCTTGATGATTGGCCCTGCCAACATGCTTGCAAGGTGCCAACTTAAAGTGATCACAAACAATGCGTCAAATTTAGTTGGGTCTGTAATCAGTGCCTGATATCGAAGTGTTGCGTTCTCTTGATTTGTGTAGATCACTTTGTTGCCAACCGTGTCCGCTTCAACGCCGTAAGGCTGCGGCATATACATGCCAGCGGCAACTACAGGCGGAAAGTATGGAGTGTCGGTTGGAATCATTCGACCTGAGTAGTCATCAATTGAATCACTTGCAAGCACGGAAACAACAACGGAACAATCAGCAGGTGCTGCGTATGCATAGTCCCATTGCGTTGTTGGGTTAGTTACTTCCGCAAGAACAATGCGCTTACTTGCAAAGTTCCAATTGTGCAGTTGAAGCAGCGTGTCCCGCGCTATGGCGTAGAACCGCTTGCAGTGTTCGGCTTGAGCAGATCCTTCTGGCGGATCAATGCTGGAGACTGTTGCGTCATCGCCTAAGTGTGCGAGAGCGAGATTACAGATGTCTATTACTGAAGCCATGCGAAATCTCCTATTAAGAAACGAGGAGAGCAGAGGTCAACTGCTCCCCTCGCTTTGGGGCAACTTTGTAACTAGCGAGTCATTTCAACCCAAGTCTTCAGCATCGCGTTTCGCCTTTGGTGACCATTTCTGTTTCACCTTTGGTTCATCCGCCACCTCTGCGTTAATCGCTCCGACAAGAACGACATTCGTGTTTGGTGCGCCGTTGTATTCAAAGACATCGCCTTCTTCACGAATAGAGTTGTCGATGAAACACTTTGTAACTGCTTTGACTTGTGCCATAAGTGACTCCTTAAATTAAACGACAGTGAAACCAGACGCGTAGAACTTCTTGCCGTCTTGGATGTCAGTGACAACATCGGCTGTGATTGTTCCAGTTGTGTAATTGGAACCAGCAACGGTGTAGATCACACCAAGATAACGCAAGCCAAGTGAAGCAATTTGCGGATTCAAACGAACCGCAAACATTGCACCAGCGGTCAAACTTGCTGTTAATACAGCGCCAGTTGTACCAATGGTTGTTGGCGTTGAAAGAGTATCAGCAGCAGAAACAACAACAGCCATTGTGAGGCTTGTTCCAGTTGCAAACACGGTTCCAACAGTAAAAGCCACATACAATTCTTCGCCTTCGCCAATATCTCGCGCAAGAGAAAGATCAACAACATTGGTTGAATTTGCTGTAGCAGTAATGGTTTGGCCAGTTGCAGTACCAGCCGTTAGTGAACCAGACAATCGGAGAAAATTATCAGTAATCATTTTTTTTGTCCTTTCTTAGAGACCTGAATTAGGAAACAACGGCTTCTGTGTTGATCAAAGAATCAACCTTACGAAGTGGTACGCCAAGGAATGTCAGCCAACTGTGTGGTTGACCGAATTGCGTCAAGCCCTGGTTGATATTCAACACCGCGCTGCTCTTGTCCAACGCAGCCAAAGCCATGCCGCTGTGTACGGTACGGTTCATATAGAACGCGCAACGACCCATTGTCATGTTTGGAATACGGTAGATCGCACGAGCCATCAACTTGATAAGGTTTGTGGCAGCAGTTGAAGCCTGTGTGCCAGTTTGACCAATCAAATCAGAAACATCGATGTTTGGAATACGAACAACATAACGCCAGTCCTTTACAACAAGACCGTTCTTCCATTGGTAACGAGTCGCATACGCTTGCATACGATTTGAAGAGTCATACACGGTTTGCTCGCCAAGATCCTCGTGGATCAGACCAGCCTTGGAACCCTTAGGGAATGGGCAATACACAGTATTGTCACCCCAGCAGACCAAGAACACTGAAGTGTTGTCAGAACCAGAACCACCAGCGGTAATAACATTCGCTGCGTTTCCGCCAGACAGACTTGAGTATCGACCAGCCAAACCAAGGAACGACTTTGGTTCAGTGGCAGGGTTGCCATAGAACATTGTGGTCGCTTGGGTTTGGTTCATTGCTTCCAAGAACGCAGTGTCTTCTGACAAACGGAACTGAGCCGTGTTGCCATTCAACATTGCAAGATCCTTGTCAACTTCTGAACGCGCTTCCAGCATTCCACACGCTTCGTCAACTTGTGCAGTCGTTGACTTGGTGCTTGGAATACCTTGGTTCAGTGCGCGCCAGTAAACGGTTGGCAATCCTGTACGGATTACAACACGCTCGCCAGTTGGCAAGTTGCCTTCCTTGAAGACAGCGTCATCAAGAATTTCGTTGGTTTGCGACAGAAGTTCTGCGACAACAGGAACGCGACCATCTGGATCGGTTCGTTTCGCCCAATCAGCCAAAGTAAGATTTGTTGTAGAAAGAGTAGCCATGATTTAGTGTCCTTTTGTTAGAGTTACTGTTTGGAATACAGCAATGATGCTTGCGAAGCGAAGTCGCGTGGCTGACCCTTTGCAGAGCCAGCGCCGTTCGTTGCGCCTACGAAAGTATCTTCGCTGATAGATTTACCTGCCCTAAAGAAGAACCTGATTACTTCAGGATGATTCCCTAGACCAGACTGGTTTAGTAGCGTTTTCAGTTCAGGCGTACCAAAGGTGTCGAGTGCCTTCTTTGCGGTTGACATGTTTTGATCAATGGCATCGCCACCGAACTCTTTGTCAACTTTGGAGGAGTCAATCCAACCTTTGCGGATCGCTTCAAGTTCAGCCATTTGTCGTTCAACCATCTTTGGCCCAACTCGATCCAATACCTTCTGAGCGGACTCCTGGCTTAGATTCAATTCCTTGGCAACTTCCGAGAATGTGTTGATCACCTCGTTGTCGAAATTACGGCCTTCAGGCGCCTTAAATTCGTACTTTTCAGGAGCGCCATCTTTGACCTCTTCGGTCTTAGTGGTTTCCTTAGTGTCGCCATCGGTACTGCCAACAGAGGTCTCATCCGAGACTTGCTGGTTCTTTCCAGTCTCCGTGCTAGTGACATCTGCTTTCGCAGATTCTTGGGTGATGACAGCGGCTTCGTTAGTTGTTGTCGGCGCTTCGGTCATCATTGATTCTTGAGTCATTCTGTTCCTTGAGCATCACTGGGTAGAGTTCTGGTGCTACCGAGTGAATCATGTTTAGCATTCTCAATCCACTGTTGCGTGTGCCTTCGTTAAACGCCATCTGCATGGAGTTGTGGTCGAACGACAAACGGAACACGCCAGCCTGATCCAAAAGGCGCCACAGAATTCTGCGACCGCGCTTGTTTCCCATCATCCACTTCAAATCCGTTTCCTCGTTCTCTTTGGTCAGTTTGGCGCGCAGGTCTTTGTCTGCCTTGTCGCGTTCCTGACCTTTCAGATCGAGCGGATCGTAATTCGTCACATCAGAACTTTATCAATGTCAAAATTGATATGGGTACCGTCAATACAAAGCGATATAGTTTGCAGTGGCAGTTGTTCCTGTACTCAATACCTTTGTGCATCGAACAGGCAGAATAAAGTTAGTTGCGTGATGCCAACTAAATGTGCAGTTGTCGCCGTTAAGCATTGTCACAACTACGGAGCCATTTGCTGTATGAGACACATACAACGCCCGCGTTGCAGGAATGACGGTTGAATCGCTAATCGTTACAACGGTCGCGTAATCGTATGAATTTGGTTGACTTTCAAATGCCAGTGATGCTGGAATTGACATTATGTTTTCTTATTGAGGGCCGTACAAAACAGTTGAGAAATCATTTTTCTGCTCAACTTTGCTGATTTCCATGTCAGTGATTTGAAGTTCAATGCATGTTTCTTTGCCCATCATCAATTCTGTTTCTTCGTTGGATTTGACCACAGCCTTGGCGGTGATCATCATTACGGTGCCAATTTTTGGCATGACGCTAATACCCAACTTTGCAAGTTGATCAGATTCAAGTTCAATGCACAATTCTTCTGGATACTTGGAATCATTCATTTCCATTTCACCAGGCATTGCTGGTTCGCTTTTCATGCTGATCATTGGCATTGTTTGTTCCTTAAACTTGTGATGGTGACGGCGATGAGTAACCACTGAACTGGTTCATTACATCCATCAAAGCGTTCTGTTGACCGCCACCAGTTGGTGACTGAGCAAGATTCTTTGCGGTGGCTGATTGTTGCTGCATCATCGCAGCCTGTTCCTTGGCAGCCATTGCCTTGTTGCGGGCATCGCGGATCAGAGCAACTTGCTTGCCAGCGACGATCAAGTTTGGATCAACGCCAAGCATGTCGCTATACGATTCTGCCCACTGATCAGAGTCAAACTTGTCCAACACATCTGGCTTCATCTGTGCAATGGCGCCTAGATTTCCAACGAATCGGTCAACGCTGTTGGTTCCAATTGCGCGCTGTGCTTGCGCCAACATGGACACAAACTCAACACTCAAGTCCATTCCTTGCAGTTCTGGTGGCGCTGGAGGAATCATGTTCGCTTTGACCATGTTCTCAAATGTGATGTCAATCAACGGATCAAGTAGTTCGTTGTGGAGACGCTCTAAGACTGGGCCGAGCATCAGCAACTTCTCTTCATGGCGTTCCGCTACCTCCGTAGCAGTCATGCGAGTGTCTGTAGCGTTTGCCAGCATTAGGAACAGGTCTGCATAGAACGCACCGCGTACGCGCTCGCGCACATCCTGTATGTCACCCAGCAAGTGTTGCAGATTGAGGTTGACCTCAAACGCTGTCTTGATTCCCTGACTGCCACCATCAACAAACGAAATCCCGCCAGGAAGCGTCTCCACATCTCGATTCTTCATGCTTGTTGGCACTTGAAGCGGTGGCTTGGTTTGGTAGTCAATGCATTGAGCCTTGCGGAGTTGCTCGTGCTGTAGTTGCTTGATGTCGCCGAGCGCTTCCATGCCAGGTGAGTTGCCGTAGATATCGCCGCCGCTGACGCTCCAGCGTGGAACCAACGCAGGGAACTTGTTGAATCCGCTCTCGCGCAAGAACTTGCCTTGGTCGCCGCCGACCTCGAAGTAGCAAGATTTATAAGGCATGTTCTTGCTGTCCTTCTTGGTCGTGTCTCGATCTGTGCGCGGCTCAATTGCGTGGATAATGGGGATCCATTGGTCAAGACTGCCGCGATCAAATAGATTCCGCACTGAGTGCGAGCAGTTCTTGTAACCGAATTCCGTCACGATCTGGGATACAGTCTGCTCAAATTCACGGTAGAGAGTGGTTACTCGACCTTGATAATCGGTTGCGATAGCGTATTCACCAGTCGTGATAGGGTAATGATGTATGACATTGTTGAAGTCAGGCAAGACAATCGAAACTGCCGTGCCAAATGCTCCAAGTTCCTCATACATCGTGTGCAAGGCGCGGTAAGTATTTGACTTCTGAAATACCAACTGCATTCGCTTTGTGACATCGTCAAGCCATACTTTGACTGGCGCATACGAGTTTAGTTCTGGATCGCCTGTTCCAAGTCGGAACCATTGACGAGCAGGGCTAGTGGCGCCAGCCATCATGCCAGCGCCTAGCGTTCGCAGTGCGCGAGTGCCAGTGTTGTCATAGATCGAATTGTGTCGGCGATATCCTTTGTCGCGATCTTGTCGGAAGTATCGACCATTGCGCGGCAACACGAATGATGTGATTTCTTGCCAATGCGCCCACCATGACGCTCGCTCAGATTGGAGTTGACCCCAACGAGTCAACAACTTCTCGCGCTGTGGAGCGCCTTTATAACTCTCGTTGTTTGCTGGGTATTGACTCATCAACTTCCTAAGAGTGTTGACTTGCCCAGTGACAGAGCGTTTGGATTGACTCCGCCAGGGCCAGTCAGCATGGTGCCTGACGATCCACCTGCTGCCGCGCTAGCGGACTGCATGATCCCTGCAACATTTGGAGTTTGCTGATTTGCTTTGTTGATCGCCATTTCACTTTGTCTGCGTTGACCTTGAGCGGCGTTGGATGCTTCTGTTTGCGCCTTTTTTTGTCTCATCAAAGCATCTTCTTGTTTACGGCTTGCTTCTTCGCCAGCAGAAATTGTGTAACCAAGACCACCAGCGGCGGCAGCGGCGCCAACAACTGCCGCACCTGTAGCAGCGGCGGCAGCAGCAGATGCACCCAAAGCAAGTCCAATAGATGAAAATAATGGCATTACTTCGCTCCTTTGATGTATGTTCGTTCACTCATTTCGTAGCCAAGTCTGTTCAATGTCGTTCCTACTGGTTCGTGTCCTGCGATTACCAAATCGCACATAGCAATGATTTGAGCGCCTTGTTCACGCGCCCAATTCTCGTAAGCCTTGATCAACTTGATGGAAGCGATTGTGCCTCTATGCTCTTCGTTGACCCACCACATCATTTCGTGCGCCACCTTTGTTGAAGGCGAATACCACACGCTTGTCATCATCGCAGCCAATATGCCAACTGCCTTGCCATCAACATCGATGACAAAGATAATTCCAGACTCCAAGAACAGACGCACGGTGTGAGTGATCTCATCCGTGGTGTGCTTTATCAGTGATCCATGCGGAGCAAACGCAATGAACCTATTTGCCATCTCGACTATCTGATCCAAATCATCAATCGTTGCCTTGCGTATTATGCTCATTGTTTTTTCTCTATGGGTACCGTCAGTCGTTTCTGTTGTATGGGTCGTAGTCTTTCGCTTTGCCTAGCCGCAGTTTGTTTCGCACTTCAAGCGGCAGTCGCTTTCCAACTGGATATGCGAATGTCAACGCGAGCGCGTCAGCGATGTCGGGTGATGCTCCGCCTTGCAAGCGCTTCTTGATCTCGTCTTTGCTCTCAAGCATCTTGCGGCCTTGCGCGTCAAACCAGTATGTCGGCGTCGATAGTTCCTGTCGCAACATTGGATCGCTTGGTATGGCGCCACCGTTCTCTATCCACTCTTTCATAAGCCACCACATTTCTGTTCGGCGATTAACAAACTGCTGTTCCAGATTCGCCTTGCCGCCGAAGTGGACTTCAATCGGGTCGTAGTCGAGTTGACGCAAGCGATCTAGTACGCCAGCGCCTCCGCCAGCATCGATAAACACAGCGTCAGGCTCCCACAGATCCATCACCATTGCCACCCTGGCTGCTAACTGCATATTATCTAGCCCACGAAACACCACTATGTCGGACGCCCTTAGACCTTGGCGCCTGATGATTACGCTGCGATCATCGCCAAACCGTGCTGGATCGACGCCAACAATCTTGGGCGCGCTCTCAAAGTCTTTGTCAGCATACTTACGATTGGCTGCTTCGTTCGCATCACTTAGGCTGATCAACTGGTCTTCAGCGCTGGCGTTGAAGTCGCACAGGTATTCACGGCTGAATGATGTCTCTGTCATGTCACGGCGCAAGCGCTCGACTTCGGATGGGATCACGGCGTCCGTGTCGTAGACCGTGTAGATGGCGGCATGCCAGTCAGGCAACTTCTGAGCCTTGTAAAAGATTTCGCTGAACAGATTGACGCCGTTGGGTGTGCCAGTGAATATCGCCCAGCCATTGCGATCTGACAATGTCGGCTGAATAATATCGTTCCACACTTCGGGCTTAATCTGTGCAACTTCGTCAATAACACAGCCGTCTAGGCGCACACCGCGCATTGCGTCAGGATTATCCGCACCAAAGATCCTGATCACACTGGCGTTGTGTCCAAATGTTACGGTCAATTCAGATTCATTAATCGATACGGCGCCAGTCCCAATCATCGGCTGCAACTTGTGCTTTATCCTCGACCATGCAATTGCCTTTGCCTGTTTCAAGAATGGCGCGATATAGAAGAATAAGCCCATCCCTTTGTCGAACCTCATCGCTTTGTCCAGCAACTCCATGATCGCTAGTTCCGTTTTCCCTGCTCGACGGTGCAGAACGAACACATTGAATCGCTTCAGCGCGTGGTGACAGTTTCGTTGCCATTCTCGCGGCGAGTAATCCACGGCTAGATGGGTGCTTGTCATGTGATCTGTTTAGCATCTGGCTTCCGTCCTGTGATGGCGTCAGGCTGCGGAACTCCAGTAACTACCGTCAGGCTGATGCCGCCCTGATGCTCGACGGCCGTGCGATCACCGTAACGCTTCGGGTTCAGTTTCATTGCCAACCATTGCAGGGTAGATACCTGGTTGCGGATGTGGTTTACGCTGGCAGAGTCGAGCGCCCCAGTCACAGGGTTTCGTTCAGGTTCAGAAGTGGATAAATCCCTCATCTCATCTATCCAAACATGTGCTTGAAATGCCCTTGCGCGCATATACTTGCTCTCGAAATCCTCGATTTCATTCAACCATCGCATGATAGTTGCCATGCTTGGCATTGCCTTATCTTTACAGATAGTCCGCAAAGATTCCCCTAAAGACAACCTATGGCAAATCTCATCTGCCAATTCAACCGTGTACTTGCAGATCGGGCCAGGTCTTACAGAATCAAGAAGCCGCGAAGGTCTGGTTACTTTAGCCATCAATCACCCTAAATTCATGCGGCGCCTGTCCGCGAATCAAGTACTTGCACACCTTTTGTACCGTAGAACGCCCAATTCCAAGCATTGCGCTGATCTTGCGGTATCCGTATCCATGTGTTTCATGCATAATTCTGATTTTATCCACTGTTTTCTCTGAGTGTCGGGCGCGCTGGTGCGTTGCACCAATACGGTATCCATGCTCGTTTAGTGCGACTTTGATTCTGCTCATGTAAGAAGATGTTACATATTTTCATTACATAATGTCAACACTTATGCACAAATCGCAATCCTGTATACATTTTTGCCTTTTCTGTACATATCAATCAAACTTAGTTGTCTTGCACTCCCACCAAAAGTGAACCATTGAGGCGCGGCCGTCGAAGTACAAAGGGCAATGGTCAGGCGTGAAGAACGATTCAGTACTGCAAGCCAAACAAACGAAGATCAAGTCTTGTGGTCGGTAACCGTAGTTGTAGAGTTGAGACCTGATGCGCGTGAAGTTGCCACCAGTCAGGCACCCTGAATCTAGAACGATCAACTTGTGATACTGATCCATCTTGTCAGGATGGATGACCACCTCAAACTCGTTTTTGTAGGGAATGTCCACTGGCTCAATTGGCATCGGCTCGCCTGTCTGGGTCAGTCGATGCGCCAACACCTGGGCAAACAATCCTGAGTACTCGTAACTAAGTTGCAGGATGGCAATCTTCTGATCACCGTCAAGCCACTTCGATCTGCGGATCGAGTCAGCCACATTGTCAATCAACTTCAACTCCCAAGCCTGTCCAATCAGCAATGCATCCATGTCATGCTCCATTCTGTTAAATGCCCTAGGATCGATTCTTTATTTTAGTAATACCTACAGACCAATTCACGCCACGAACGCCGTGGCTGTCATCTAATGCGTTTCTGTGACCTGTATCGGATCAAGATACCGTCCACCGTTGAGCCAAGTGCATGGATGGGCGATATATTGCGGGTCTTTTAGTTGGCACTCTTTGGCAAACAATCTGACGCGCTCGCACAGCACCTCAATGCCAGCGCTGGGTTCGTCTTGATCGTATTCGTCGCTGTATGCAATCTCGGTTGCCACCTTGCGGATCAGAGCAAACGCCTTC
>TARA_R110000822_G_scaffold14128_1_pt1 | contig 12124 bp, 17 predicted proteins | sample TARA_R110000822 | Tara Oceans TARA_R110000822 (sample SAMEA4397666) | marine metagenome | biome: Polar Biome; feature: [SRF] surface water layer (ENVO:00010504); material: water (ENVO:00002006), including particulate matter (ENVO:01000060) such as... | depth 5 m | reverse complement strand
GGTATGTCCCCGGTGATTACTTCATCCATATCGTGGAACATGGCGGCCAAAGTGACCTTATCAATGTTTTCACTATCAAACCCCATTTTTATGGCAATTTCCCTAGCAAGAAGGGCAACATTGAACGAATGTTCGGCCACACTTTGTGATTTAGTGGTGTTTACGATGTGGAACCTTTTAACGTGCTGGGCTCTCATCATATCATTAAGTTTCATTAGTAATATCTCCCTCAGTAGCACCCCACCCAGTGTAAGTCACTTGTGACCCCAATGGCCCAAATGTTACCAATTCCTTGTTTATCTCCAATACTAATTCTTCAGCTTGGTCTGGGTCGTAATTACAGAAATTAAGAAATATGTCGGTAGGCTGACAAGCAATAATGGCCTCTCTCATTTGCGTGTTGCTGAAGGTGAACACCCGGCGTTCCCTCCCTGTCACAGTGGTGGTCTCCGGGACTTCGCCCAGCTCTAGCCACGAAGTCTCTTCTTGGTCTTCGTAGCAGTCGCCGCTATGACCGTCTGCAGTGTTGCCAACTCGTATGGGGTGCACCCTAGCAGTGCCAATGACCCTATTAGCCCAGCTGAATGGAATGGCGCAGTCCGACAGGAAACGAGTAGGCGTGCAATCCCGGCTTGTGCAGTAGGGCCAAAATCCTGAGTTTATGCCAAGACTGTATCCCTGTGCACCCTCTAACAATATCTTTTCGGCTTTATACATGAGGTGGAGCCACTCGGCGTGAGACACAACACACTTGCCGTATTCAGTCCCCAATAAAGCATTCTTAGCTAGAGGACTGTCTTCTTTTTGGCGCATTATCTTTTGGACCATCGCGGCTGCGCTTCCTTGCATTGTAGAAGCAATCCCACTAAGCATAGCTCTTTCAGTCTCCGCGTGTTTTTCAGATAGTACTACGGCCGCTTCGTGTATTATTAGACGCTTCCCTGCCATGATGTCAGCCGAAGCACTCATTTCTACGTCCAGTCGATCAAGGCTAAACACTGAGCCGGGCCCAAGCCCCACCACCTTGACGGAATCAGCCACAAAGCCATTGGGTAGTACTTTGTGTATCCAAACTCTGCCTTCCCTGTCTATGAATGTGTGCCCAGCATTAGGCATATTTGCGTTTATAACTGTGTCATATCCGCCTCTCTTAGCCATATATCCGGCAATAAGGCCTTTACCAGTGGAGCCAAATTGTAGGTCCACAATCACGTCTACTTTTTTATTCATCATCGTCGTCATCCTTAAGGTTCATATTATGTAATTGCTGCATAGACTCGATCAAATTTCCGAGCAATGGTACTTCAACTGCCGGGACTCGTCCTCCCCCGGGAAGTCTCTTTTTGGTGGGCCTAAAGCCCAATTTCTTTAATTCTTTGAAGAAAATCATCATGTGGTCAGAGTGTCGATTTCTTTTGGAACACCATTCACTATAATCTTCGTAGATGTCTTTCTTTTGAACTCTTTGAGGCCACCCCTCACTATCATCAAGGCAAACCGCTTTCATAGACTCGTTTATGCATAGCATAGACAGCCAGTTTGCTGTTGTCTCAGACGACATTGACATATCTCTCTGTTCCTGCAGAGCTTCAGTGTGAGGGGCAATCCTAAGGTCACTAGTTATTTTTCTCTTCAAGAAGAAATCTAAAATCTTGGCATGGCCCCCCGAATCCATGAAGTCTTTGATCTTTTTAAAATACTGTATGTTGCCCTTCTTGTCTGAGCTAACGTCCGTCACATACCAACGTCTTGAGTCTGTTCCAGCGGGAATCACCCACTTTGAGTTAGACGCTATGATCATGTGAATCATATTTCGGAAGCTTTGGGCGTCCACTCCCTTTCTCTCGCAGACTAGGAATCTTTCCGTTACTAGGCCCTTTAATTTACCAGAAGTTTTCTTATTGCCGCCCCAAGTAATCTCGTCCGCAAATACCAAAACTGAATCCATCATAAAAGCGTTGAAATTGCTGGTTAAATGGGCGTCATCAATGAGGTGGATATAGTGGCTGCCGAAAAGTTCCCCCAGTGTGTTGGCTAGAGTCCCCTTTCCTGTTCCCTCTCCTCCCCTCATAACAATGGCTGTTCCTTTGGGGTCTTGGGGGTTTTGAAACATATCGGCTATCCAATCCAGCACCCACTTGCTCTCATCTTCATTGTTGTTGCAGACAATCTTCTTAATGTGGTCTATAAATATGTCGCAATTCCCGGGCTCCGGCTTAACCATGAAGCCTTCCCAAGTGTTGTAATATCCGGCCGGGGCTCCTTCCGGGAATAAACCTATTCCATTTGGGTAGGTCCTCCGGGCCTCACTAGCTAACCATATCTTGGCAACCGATATTTTTTTCCCGGTCTCTTCGTCTATAACCACCCGGTCATTTTCTAAATATGATTCAAATGAGGCTTTGTCCATAAGGTCATATCGGGTCATATGCATTTCGGCGGCGTGTGTCTTTTTTCTTTCCCTGATGATCTTGGCTTTTCCTCCCACCACTGTGAATCCGTATTCTGCGTTTATGCGTTCAATCTCACCATGAATCCTGCCCATGTGGACGTCTTCTGGCTCGGGCTCCCACCCGCTTTCGTTCGACATATAAAACAGGGAGCCCATTCTAACTGTCCCATAATCGCTGAAACCGTCCCACCTTATTCGGCACTCATTCTTTTCATACCGATACCCATGAGATGACCAGTCATCCCACAATTCAAATCCATCATCGTCCGGGTATTGAGATTTTATGGCCATTCCAACTCTAATCCATTCGTCATAATTGGATTCGTCTATATTTATGGCTTCCATCATTCTTACTATCTGCTCAAGTGGAACCTTCTTTTCAAAGTCGTCTACGTTGACATTTTCATTTCCCCTTCCACCTACTGATGCACTTAGACCTTTGACCTTTGACCATGAGACTCCCATCTTTTCCATGACCCAATGGGGGATGCTAGGCAGAGGACCAGATGTTACCCATTTATAGCCTTTCCCATTTATCATGGAGGGCCAAGCCACGATGTGACCTTTACAAGCTGTCGGGCTCCCGCCTCTTGTGTCTATGGCTGGGCCTATTTTGTTAGTACTGTTGGTAGCGTTTTCCTGCCACCTAAACAGATAGTGGAATCCTCCGTTTGGGGTGGCTTGACACGGGCCTATGGGCAGCTCACTGTGTTGGGCCTCTAGTGCTTTTAGGGTTGCTACCCCATCATCTTCCCCGTGGCGGTCCACATCCACCACAAACACGCCATTTTCCCTCCCGGTGGCGATTCCTATATTATACCCCGCAAATTTGCCCTTGGTGGGGTGGAACCATTTTTCTATCGTGCGGTGGCTGTTGGATGACGTAGAGTAGTTGACTCCTTTACTAGCCTCTGGTAGTTTCTTTTCGTTCTTGGTAAGCGGGACCACATAAAACCCGCATTTGATGTATTCCAGTGCAGCCAGATAGAGCTTCTGTTCGTAGGATTCTACCTCAGATATCTCTTCCAAACTACGCAAGTCTAGCACTGTGTGTTCTTGAGCTTCCATTATTCCCCCTGTAGAGCTTGCCACCAGTTGTCGCCAGCTCCATTCAAGTCCAGCACAAGCGGGACCCTCAGGCGCGGACGCTCTATGGCTTCTTTGACCCTTGCCCAAACTGGCTGCCAATCTTCAGACATACACATTGAGTAGGAATCGTGAGTGTTTAAAATCAGATGACCGTCATTGCCTAAGGCTTCCTCGGCCAGCTTCCAATTTTCCTTGTTCAAATCGGCGGCGGTAGACTGTATCAACAGTCCCGATGCTTTGTACGATTTAAATCCATTTGGGAATCGCAGCTTGCGCCCCTTGTAATTCATAACGTAGCCCCAATTCTCGGCTCGTCTTTGCATTTTCTGAGCTAGCTCTTTGACCCCGGGCACTCGGTTGTGGTATCTCTGTATCACTTCCAGTGCTTCGGCCCCGGCTTTCTTGTATGTGATAGTTTTACCATTGCTGGCTCTAAATGATTGCCACTCCCAAGCCATTCCCATTTCGTCTGCAATGGCCCCGTTCCCGGAATTAAAAATCATGGACAGGTTAAGCTGCTTGGCATTAGCTTGGCCGTTATATTCGGCGTTTCTGGGCAGGTTGGCCAAGTCACCCACAAACTGGTGCAAGTCTGTCTCCGGGGCTCTCTTGTATTCATCGTTGATGGTGGGGTTGTTGATAAGGTGGGCAAATACCCTTACTTCGAATGAGCTCATATCACCATCAACCCATACCATTCCTTCGTCTGGAAGAAAACAAGGCTTTACAATGGCGGCAACTTTTTTGTTGCGGGACGGTATTTGCTGCATGGCTGGATTTTGGATGGACAGGCGGCCAGTGCCAGTACCCCCTGTTTCCCCTTTGCTTTGATTGATGGTGGGGTACACCCGGCCACCGATGCTATGGCCCAACACGTGGCCCCTGATGAAGGTGTCCCTCGTTTTTATGAGAGACCTCACAGACAAAATCCTCTCGGCCGCCGGGTGATTCATTATTCTAAGAGCGTCTGCTCCAATAGATGGGTTGCCAGTTTTGGTAGTCTCAAGGGGGGTCCCGTCTGATGCCACCCATTGCTGGGTCCCGGCTATTATCTTTTCTTTGGGCTCAAACAAAGCTCTAATTTGTGGGGTCGAATTTACGTTAACCTCGTGACCAGCGATTTTATCAAGAGCTTTCTGATCTTCAGCTATAAGGGGGGTCAGTTTGTCGGCAGCTTCTTCGGCGTAATTGGCGTCAATCCGTATACCTCTTTCCATGGTTTTGATAAAGGTAGGAATTAAAGACTTCTCAAATTGGTGGATTTGGCCTAGATTCTGCCTTTTAATCTCCAATTCCTGCCACTGCCAGAGTCGCATTGTAAGGTTTGTGTCTTTCTTGGCATAGGGGGCCACAATATTAATGGGGGCCCTAGAGATATTGGGCATTTGAACCTTCCGGGTGGCCCTTCCTCCAAATATTGCTGCAAGTTCTCCGTAGATTTCATCAGCTTTGCGTTCACCAAGGTACTTTATCGAAAGGTCATCCAAACGGTAAGATAATAGATGCTCGTCAATGAGAGCAGCCCTAATAACTGTGTCATCGAGTTGGTCGATTGGAAGCAATAACCCGGCACTGCGTGACATCCTATAATCAAAGTTGATATTGTGGCCCACGATAGTGCCGCGATAACTACGAAGTTGTTCATTTAAATATTCTACTACTCTAGGTTCGGCCCTCAAGTCCCAATAAAAGTCCTCGAGGGTGGGGATGGTTATGGACACCCCAAAGGCTTTGTCTAGCCCTTGGCGTAATCCGGTGGTCTCCGTATCAAATGCTATGACCGGGTACTGGTTCAAATCTGGTAATAGATTCATTGTTCTTGTCTCTTTTAGGAAAGTGGAGTTCTTTTAAATGGGTGCTAAAAGGGAATGTCTTCGTCCGTGTCAATCCCGTCATCGGGGAAGATGGTGGAGTTGTTATCCTTAACGAATTTCTTTTGAAATGCCAAGCTGAAAAACTTGCCAGACTTCCCATCTTTTACCCAAGCTGAGATGTCATATTCTTCATCTCCTATCTTGCAAGAGCCACGGTGGTCAGGCTGAGAGGGTTTGCTTTTATAAGTGTTGCGGAAAAGGGAACCGCTTAATTCTTTTTGTTCAAATGCCATGGTGCAATCTCCAAAGTGGCCCCCGGAGGGGCCTTATTTTTATTAGGCGTCAGAGCGGCTGACGTCGGTGGTTCCAGCGGTGATAGCGGTGTACACTACCTCGGCCGCCTTAAAGACTGACTCAGACACAAATCCCAACTGCTTTACTGAGATATTGAAGAATTCGTCCCCTTGGTTGTTGGTCGATTCGGCTGACGCTACAGTATAGGCCCGTTCAAATCTATCACCACCCGCCATGCGAATCATGGTGTTTAACTGGCGACTAACCTTCATCTTAGAGCGAGACATAGAAATTACGGCCTCTTCGATTTTTGGGGTGTCGGATTCATGGTCATCTACTAGAAGGCCAAAATGCTGCCCGGTGTCCGAAATCTTATGGTGCTCCGGGTTGAGGTCTTGGGATTCCATCGCAGCCATAGCTTCTTGCTCAGAGGTAAATGCACCACAAAAGCCTCCACCTTGGTTGCGGTCTTTCCAAATCACATACTCTTTTCGGAAGTAAACCGGGACAAACACAAAACTAGAGCCATAGAGCTGCTTGGTGACGGTATTAAAAAGCATACCTTCCTCGGCTCCTTCAATGTACTCTGCGTTGGACTTCTTGCGCTGGGGGCTAAGGGCCTGTAGGACATCCACACGGGGGATCGTGATATCATCGATGCCTACTCCTTCCGAACCTCGGGCTCCGCTTCCATCCATGAATGATGGACGTGCTACTTCAGTGCTGGTAGTTTTAAGTTGCTTGGACATTCTTAGTACTCCGTTCTATTTTGATTTAGTAATAGCTACATAGCTATAAGGTAGAAACGAAAAGATTTCTTCCGGGAGATCTTCGCCCTCGCGAAACTGCTCCTTTAGAAACGCTTTAAGTGTTGATGAATGGACAAAATCTTTGATTAAGTCACCAAATCCATTGTCCTTCATCCATTGGTATGCCCCATCTTGTTGACCACCTCTAATTGAGGCGTATGCATCAGTTCTGATGGAAACTGTACCAATATTCGGCAACCGGGTGGACTCCATCCCGGCCGCTTCCATGGCTTCCGGGAGTTGGACCTTCCGGAGGTCATCGAATTCTTTTTGCAGCTCGGCCGCCACAGCTTTGGCTTGATCAAGCTTGGCCCTAACGTTAACCATTTCTTCGGCTAGTTGTTTGATGCTCATGTTCTCTTCCTCTTACAGTGCAAACAATTCATAGTCGTTGTTGCGGCGACTCCACTTCAAAATATGATTGGGAACATTGTCATTATACTTAATGATGCTTCCAATGGCCATTCCAGAAATAACGTTTGGGATAGCGGACCCGGTTAGGGCGATGTAGTCAATGCCCGGGCGATAAGAGCGCATACCACGCAAGATTTCAACAAGTATTGCTGCATTGTACCCTCGGCCTGAGGGCTCTGGGCGATATTCGGTCTGGGTGAGGAAAATGACCTCGCCATACTTGGTCAAAGATGAAAAATCCCATTTAGGGTCAAACTGCGTCACGAAGACTTGGGGGCTATTTTCTGTCATTACTATTCCTCTTTCTCGGTAGGGGGGTATTATACCACGGGGGGGTATATGCGTCAATACGTAGTTTGGGCATCGATGATAGAACTTTCCACATAATCAGCCACGGATTTTTTGCTTTTGATTGCTGCTATGATATCCCGGTCTATTTGATGGTCCATCATTATGTCTATATAGGTAACGGACTTGGTTTGGCCCTTGCGATGCGCCCGGTCTTCAGACTGGAGTCGGTCTTCCAGTGAAAAGCTGTTGCTAAAATACACCACATAAGAGGCGGCAGTTAGGGTCAGCCCAATCCCCCCCATTGTGGGGTTAGACAGGAAAAACCTTCTTGGGGATTCCGGGTCTTGGAACTCATTAATCATGTTCTGCCTTTCCTTGGTGCTAGAACCTGCGGAATACCAAGCAACCGATTCCCCAAAGGCAGAATTAAGGTATTCAGCTATCATTCTTTGCTCCGGGACAAATCTAGCCCAGATTATAACCTTTGCTTTGACGTCCAAGTCCCCAATGAGGTCACACATGGAATCTAATTTGGGGTTCGGGCCGGGAATAGGTACAATTCCGTGGGTTCCATCGTCTTCATCATAAGGGAACATACCCCCTACGATTTGCTGGTATCTAATCATTCGTTCCAGTATGGTTTCCACTTCTAGGTTGAGGTCTCCCATGCTAGAGCCCATGACATATTTATCGCCCACCTCTTTGAGTATCCGGGCCTGTTCTTTGCTCGGCTTTACTGTAATAGACTCATACACCTTGGGAGGCAAATCTAACACATCGTCTTTTTTCACGATGTAAGTGTGCGGAGCCACTAAATCCATGACTTCGTTTATATTTTTATAGCCCACTATCTTTCGAGCTTCAAACCCGCCCATTGTGCAATACCTGTTTTGGAACCCGAAGTACGATTTTTGCCCTATGATGCCTTTGTCTAGGAAAGCAAACTGGGCATATAAGTCCTGCATCCCTTGAGTTATGGGAGTCCCTGTTAATATTGCTTTAGCTTTACAGGCTTCACCAAGCTTGATACATCTTTTAGTCCGGGTGGCGGAGTGGGTTTTGATTCGGCTGGATTCGTCAATAACCATGCTGGTTTTATGATTCACTACAAAGTCTATGGCACTGCCATATGCTCTCCCGGCGGATAGTGCCTCAACTCCCACCACCAGCACTTTTAGGCCGACAGCTTCATCCATCCATTTATCACATTTGGAAGTTCCCCCGGACTCTAACACATGAACCGAATGCTCAATGGGGCAATGGGCTTCCATCTCTCCTATCCACACAGGCTTTACCGAAGTGGGGCACACCACTAGCAAGGCTTGGATGTCTTTGTTCATATACATGGCGGCAGCCCAATTTATCACTGTAAAAGTCTTGCCAGTGCCCATTTCCATGAACAGGGCGAAGTTCTTTTCGCCCCACATCTTGGTCAAGGCAGTACTTTGGTGCTCCATTGGTTTGTTCTTGAATTTATACCAGACAGGAAACGGCACTCTATCTGGGGTTTGGCTCAAGATCTCCCTCAGTTTGTCGCCTGCACCCGGGCAGACTTCTCTGGTGGCGTAATTTTTGAGCACATACTTTGCCGTCATTTTGGTCAGGGGCAACTGCCAAACCCGGGAAGAGCTGTCCCACTTCCGGACAGGAGCTTCCTTAGCTCGGTGATCAAAAAATTCGCATTTCACTTCAATGTTTTGTTTCGTAAGTGTCACTTGAGCACTCATTTTCTACCTCCCGTATTAGCTGAGCCCACATCTGCTCTTTTCTAGTAATGGAATCGTTCAAGTCTTGGATATCAGACTTAATCTTCGTTTCCGGGTTTAATTGCTTGATTTGCATCAGGTTTTGCCATGGGCCATATCCGTTTACCCAACTATCAGTGTCGTCCATCAACTCCATCTTGCGATAAAGAACAGTCATATTGCGCAAATGGGCAATCTCCGTGTCAAGGCAAAGCGAAATATGTCTCATTCGCTCGGACTCTATAAACAGTTTTTTAGTGCTCATTAGAATATTCCTTTGGTAGAGTCGGGGGTGCTGTTAAAGACTTCCATTAAGAGAATTTTGCGTTTGTCCTCAATTTCCTTGTAGAGCCCCTGCTGGGCTACTATATTAGCAGTGGCAGTCTGGGACCTATCCAACATCTTACCACAGTCTTTATATGTTGCCGCCAATGCTCTCAATTCTATGAGCTTTGCGATTTCATCTTCGGACCAAGGTCTGGATTCCCGGGCCCAAGATTTGACTTTCGCCTCATTGCCTTTGCCAGACGCAAAATGAAAAGGTATGGTGGGCTTAAATACTATTCCAGTGCTCATTTCGTAACTCCTATCTATAAAATATGTGGTCATCAACCCTGAGGACCACTTCCATGGTGTCTGCCCAATACGGGTGGACATAAGTTGCGTGATAATGGGTGGCCCCTTCGCTGATGTCTGTAACAAGACCAGCCAGAATGTTCTGGGCCAAAATCGTAGATTCTAATAGGGCTCGTTCATCATGTGGCGTGTCCGTCAGCCCATCGCAAAACCAGCTATATTGGCACTGGTGGCGAATTGGATTCACCGGGTCCCAAGACGAATATTTGGCTTGGTGCACGACTTCACACACGGTGTCAGGGTATCGTTCATCGGCCACCCGGTTGAGAGTACTAAACCCAACGGCTAACTGACCAGCCAGATTTTCGCCCCGGGCTTCGTGGTAAATGTTCATGGCCAAACATAGGACCGTAAATGTGATCATAATTTTTCTCTTTATCTGGGGGCAGGATTCCCTGCCCTATTATTATTGTACCACGGCAAAGGGCCTAGGTCAAGGTGGGGTTTAAAAATCCAATTCTTCCACTGTGATTCCAAGCTTCTTTGCCAATTTGACATCTTCTATTCTGCGCTCAATGAACCTGCGCCTTTTGGTGGCTTCAATTTGGTTCTTTGTGTGGGTCCTTCTAATGCGGGACGCTTGGCCAGATGTAACCCAAAATAAAGGTGGCAATTCCATATTCAATCTCCCATAGGTGGTTTTGGCAGGTGCATCCAGTGTGAAACTGGCTTTTTACCATTGGCGGCGTCCCGTACCATTTCGTTGTCCACCCAGTCAGTATTGATCTTGCCATTGTGGTGGGTGAGCACCGTACGCATACTCTCGGGCTTTTCCTTGGTCCATTCCTTCCATTCATTCATTTCCCACCTCCACGTATATCCCCTCCTGCATGAATTTAGCGATAGCCTCTTCTGTGTGGCCCAGATTCAACAGTCTGCTCCGGGTGGTCACATTCTGAGACATAACATGAATTAGAGCGTCTGCCAGATTTTTATCCAGCAGCAGCTCCTCGGATTGCATTCGTTCTTTCATAGTCATACTACAGGTCCTCCCCATATTTTAGCTGGTGGTGCTTCCATAATTAACTTCTTCAATTCGTGCGCAGATTTCCCGGTCATACGTGATAGCTCCGCGATAGTAAGGTCCGGGTTGTGCTCAAATAGGTCAACGATCTTCTCGTCACTCATGCTATTTCCTTAAGATGGTTATAAATTCATAAATGGAGCCCACTAATGCGCCAAGCACTAAAATAGCGGGAATCCCAAAGACTAATGGCCACGTATGTGGCAAAAACTGCACTCCAAAAAGCATGATGGGTTCCATATTAGTCTTCCTCCTCGTTAATAATGTAGGCCTCTAAAGCCTCATCACCCATCAATGACACAAAAGCTGCAAGTAACTGTTGGTTAGCATACTCTTTTGCAGCCTCCTTGCCGACCATTAGCATAGAGATAACATTATCTTTTTGCTCGTCGTCCAACTCTTCGCATAAGTCATGCACTGAGAATCCAGCACCACTACCTGTGCTGGTGATTTCGTAAAACAGATCACTACGCTTGTCCGCTAGGTCAGTCTCAGAGATGCTGATGCTGGCTGGTGGACTTTTATGGCTATTCGCGCCTCGTAACATGGGATTCTCCCGGGGGCCGAAGCCCCCCATTATTATTATTAAAGAGCGGAACTTGCCAAATGAGCTTGGAGAGCGGCCATTGTGATGTCGCCAGACTTAACTCGTGAGCGGATTCGATTGCCAGCATTCATGCGGATTGAACCGGGGTTAAGGTGTGAGTACTTGGCCCAATGAAATAGTGCGGTTGAAGGCATACCCAAAACCGCCCAATCAGCCAGAATGCATACCTGATTTGGGGTCATTCCAGCTAAAAATAATGAAAGGTCATCGCCAGTATTCGATGATAGGCGACCAGTGTAGGCAACTGTGGGCTCGTAACGGGCCCGGGCTCTCTTAAGCTTCTCGGCCATACGCTTGGGGTCAACGCCGTCCTCTTCGTCTTCCTCGTCTGCGTCGCCGTCATTGAACGTCTCAGAATCAAAATCCTCAAAAGCGATTTCAGCACTTGTCTTAGCTCCTGATGTATCAGCAGGACCATCTTCATCAGCCTCATTTAAAATGGCTTGGGCTTCGTATTCATCGGCACGTGCGTCATCATAACCGTAGTCTTTCATGAATACCTCAAGGCGAGACATTGCTGAAGCGATGGTGCGAACTCGTGAACCTAGAACCTCTTGGATATCTTGGTCAGAAACCTCTTCAATCCAATCCCGTAACTCGTCGCCAGCTGTAAATGTAACTGCTAGAGTGCGGATTTCAGCGATTAATTCAGTGCGTAACTTCATGGTAATTCCTCTTTATCGTAATTGGGGGAGCAAATCTCGCCCCATATACTATTATACCACGTGGTAGGGTGTAATGCAAATGTTCTTTTAGGTTGCGTATCGGAGTCGAACCGTGACCGAAAATACATGTCTCAGTCACGCTGTGACCTAAAGTGGTCCAATCAGTTCAACCTCGGAAAGGGAAAGTAAGACCAGCCACAAACCCCGAAAGACGCGGGGCGGTCCCCCAGACACTACTGGTCCATATTTTTTCTTTTTTTTTAAAAATATACCCCCCCCCCCCC
>TARA_R110000822_G_scaffold2852_1_pt1 | contig 12194 bp, 11 predicted proteins | sample TARA_R110000822 | Tara Oceans TARA_R110000822 (sample SAMEA4397666) | marine metagenome | biome: Polar Biome; feature: [SRF] surface water layer (ENVO:00010504); material: water (ENVO:00002006), including particulate matter (ENVO:01000060) such as... | depth 5 m | reverse complement strand
GCTGTATATTATAACGATCAACATCGATGACCCCCCAACTGCATGAATTATCATCTCGAATGGGAACTGATCCATAGTATTTTTCTCCTTGTAAATGTTGTAACCAGTTTTCCCTGGTCATTGGTTTTGGTTCAACCCAATGTTTAAATTCTTGCTTCCCATCACGACTACGAGTTTGCCCTAATGGTTTAGACGCTCCAAAATATGTAAGTGAACCCTGGAAGAGTTCTACAAACTCCTCCAGGGTCTTGTCAAGTATCTGCATACTAGAATGGTGATTTTTCTACAGACTCTTCTTTATCGTGGTTTACTTTTACAGATCCCTGCTTACAACTCTTATAGAAATTATAAGCTGACTCTAAGACATCACTAGATCCAATAGTTTCCTTATGCTCAATCTCCCAACCATACCAAGAACCTAAATTGTTCTTTTCTAATACAGTTTTAAGAGTGTACATTTGAGTAAATGGTGCGGGTTTAAAATAACCAGACCCATCTTTTTTCTTTTCTCTAATTGACATCATCATTGAATTCCACTTCTTAGATTTTTTTCTTTGAGTAGATTTCATTGTCATCATGGCAGTGCTTGATACGTCTTTATCTTCAACTATCAATACATAATGAGAAGCAGTTTCTTCAACGTAATTTCCGTTTTCAAGCCTGTCCTTATTTTTATCATCTCTAGTTGTTTTAGATATAACATCACTGTCCGATGAATAGATGTTCACGGGTGCAGAACTTCCTTCCATACCCCTGTCTCTCCATTCAATATACTCAAGTTTATAAAAACATGGAACTACTGAAATTCCGTTTTGACCATCATATAATTGATTTGTTACAGTGTTAAAAATCATCCCGGGTCTTGCGTCCTGAATGAATTGTGAATCTCCTTGTGTTACTTGAGGAGACAGTTGACCAAGTATTTTTAAAAATGGTAAAGCCAAACTTTTTGAGTCTACATTTTCAAAACCTTCGTCTGCAAATTGTTCCAAATTTATATTTGCAACAGCGCCACCAGTTTCTTTAGTAGCGACTTCTTTTTTGTCATTTATTTTCATATTTACTCCAGTGTTATTTGTTCGTTATTTTTGTCTTATTAGCAATATAGACTCCAAACATATCAAATGGAACCGGTTTTCCATCTTCCACTTGTTCTTTAACAAATGCCTTCAGGGTCATGGGTTCTACTTTTTGTTTTTGAGAGTAAGCAAAGCCAAGATCATCACAAATTTTAATTAGTTCTGATACCTGGTTATCTTTACCCTTATCAATATTAGCTGTTAAGATGTTCTTAATCATGTCTCCATGACCGTTGTCTCTGAGCCAACCAAAAGCTTCATCGTTTCTAGATTCAGGGATTTTAGCGGCATAAAAAGGTTTTACTTCAACCTTTGTACCATCAGATAATTCCAACTTTGAAACACCTGCTTCCTGCATCATATCGGGGATTGTTCTTTCCTCGAACTCCTTAGCCTTTTTTTTCAACTCAGAAATTTCTTCTTCTTTATCTTCAATTTGCTTATGAAGACCTTTTAGTTCATTACATTTATCAGAAATAGATTTAATTTCGTCTTTACCTACTTCAATATTTGAGAACTTCTCTATATTTAAGTTTTCCATATTTTTCCTCCTGGCTCTTTAATAATTATTTTCTTGATTAATGCAAGGAAAAAATTTATAAAAAATTAAATGGAATGGAAATACCCCTATAAGACCAAACCCTTTGAGCACCAAAGGATTGCTTTAAATAAATCAGCTGAACAAAATTCATATGCTTATTTTATGGAAATGGGTACGGGTAAAACAAAAGCAGCAATTGATAATATAGGATATTTATATTTAAAAAATCAAATAGATACAGTTTTAATTATTGCTCCTAAATCGGTATACACTATATGGAGTAAGGAAATCGAAGCTCACCTACCAGATGTAGTGGATAAAGATATATTCCAATGGAAAATAGATAAACCTAAAAGTTGGAGTTTTTTTTTAAAAAGCAAAAAACTTAAAATATTTTTAATGAATGTAGAGGCTTTAAGCGGGAAAAACGGGTTTAAGGAAGCCGAGTCTTTCCTTAAAAAATTTCCTAAAAACTTTACAGTAATTGATGAATCTACTACAATTAAAAACCCTAAAGCTAAAAGGACAAAATATATATTGTCTTTAAGTAAATACATTAAGTTCAGAAGAATTTTAACAGGTTCTCCAGTTACTAAATCTCCTCTTGATTTATACTCTCAATGTTACTTTTTAGACCCTAAACTATTGGGTTTTGAAAGTTTTTATTCTTTTAGAAATAGATATGCGGAAATGCAACAAATACAAATGGGGGCTAATCGTTTTATTAGCATTCCTAAGTATTATAAGAATATAGAAGAACTTGAATTTAAATTAGATAAATTTTCTTACCGAGTTAGAAAAGATGAATGCTTGGATCTTAAACCAAAAGTAAGGCAAAGAAGGCATGTTACCATGTCTAGTGAGCAAGGTATTTTGTACGAAAAACTTAGAAGACGGGCCTTAGCAATTATTGGAGACTCCACTATTTCTTTTAGCAACAAACTGACTGAAATGATAAAACTACACCAAGTGACTAACGGCTTCTGTAAAAACGATGATGGTAAATTAATGGAATTTGGTAAACAAAAGATAAATGCTTTGGAAGAAATTATAGAAGAGACTGATGATAAAATTATTATCTGGGCCAACTACATTTATAATATAGAACAAATTAAACAATTCCTAACAGATAAATATGGAAAGGAATCTTTTGTTGAAATTTATGGAGCTACTAAAGTAAAAGATAGACAAAGTGCTATTGAGTCTTTTCAAAACAATCCTAACGTAAGATTTTTTGTAAGTAATCCCACAACGGGAGGTTACGGTTTAACACTTACTGCCGCTAATACAGTTGTTTATTTTTCTAATAACTATAATCTTGAAGTTAGAAAACAATCAGAGGATAGAGCACATAGATCAGGTCAAAAAGGAACAGTTGTCATTATTGATATTATAACTCAAAACACTATTGATGAAAAAATTATGAAAGCCTTAACTTTAAAAGGTCAAATTGCGGCTAAAACTTTAGGTGAAGAAGCATTAAAAGATTGGTTATTGTAATTTATTAAATTGCTCTACTCTTTCTAAAAATTTATCACCATACTCAATTAACTCAGCTTCATTCATTTTAAATTCTTGATATTGAAGAGCTCTCGTACAAATAGATATCACACCTTGTTCTATTGGACCGTAGTTTTTTTTATGTGCAAGATAATAAGCACCTAGTTGATATTTATAATCATCTACCCATTCTTCCCTTTTAGGTTTGTTGGCTTGTTTAAAATCTACAATAGAAGGTTTACCATACGCCAATGCTACAAGGTCCGTTGTCCCTGCAAATTTATTCTCGTACTCTAGTGAAACTTCATTTCCCCAAACTTCATCTATCTTTAAATTTTGTAATATTATTTTAGCCATCATTCTAGGTTGTTTCCCAGTTTCTTCGTTAGCATTATAATAACCCTCACCATTGTAAGCGTACTCTAATACTTGATGCATTTCAGTTCCAATTGTGGATGCTTGTCTCATTATCCTGTCAGCCTCTTCATTACCTACTTTTCTTCTCCAATTATCTAGAAACCTTTTATCTTTAGTGGCGGATAAAATTGTTGTTACACTGGGGACTTTAGCTTGACCTACTAAATATTTTCTACCGGTAGTGTCTGAGAAACGATTGTAATGTGTGTAGGGATATTTTCTAATTAGTTTCATCTTTATTTTTTACAAATGAAACATCTACTTCTTTTGTTGTCTTATCACCATTATCTGCCTCAAAAGCATCGATGATAGATTGTTCGAACATGCCTATCGGTTTACCTTCAGCTTGTTCTTTTTTTATTAAATCGTATAATCCTTTAACTGTAGCCATTAGTAATCTTTTCCTTTTGTGTATAGTTTAGTGTTATAGAATTTTGTTTGAGGTTTGTCCAGAGTTTTTAATCCAGTAGATTCAATAAACTCACCCATATTGTTTTGTAAATTTCTAATTTTTTGCAATGCTTCTGCATCTGAAATGTTTGAAAAATCAGGAATGTTTAATTGTCTAATTCCAGTAAATGTTTTACCCGTTATATCAGTAGATTTAAATTTATTTATTATGTCTGCTGCATTTGCTTTTTCACCATGAACTTCATAAAAAGCTTCATTAGGTAATCTATAGTCTTGTTTTCTTAAATCAATACCTTTTTCTTGTGCTTCTGTTTTTTCTTGACCAAACTGAGCATTATCTTTTCCGGGAACTGTAATACTAATAATCATTGAATCATATTTTTCTCTATTATTATTATATTCATCAACAATTTTTTTAAGTTGGGTGTTAGAAGGTTTAGCGGATAATTCTGCATATAGTCTATTAGCGTTACCAGTTAATCTTATGGCACCTGTTTTATTCATAAAATCATACATAGGTGCAAAATCATTTACATCGGAACCCCCCATAGTTAAATTAACTCTTCGGTGTTCGGTGTCCCTTACCTTTCCATTTCTTGAAAAATTTAACATCTTACCATCTGGCATTATAAAACCTGCCTTATTAATTTCATCAGTTAAGCCATAACTTTTAATAGCTTTTTCTGTTAACTCTGCATCTATAATATTTTGTGGTAAATATATTGATGAACCCGATGTATCTAAGTTTTTAACCTTAAAAGTAAATCCATCTAATTGAGCTGTTTCAGATAATTGATTAGATATATTTAAAGCATCTTTCATTTTAAGATCTGAGCCAAAATCTAAACTAAACCCTACGTTAGCTCCTTCAAAATCTGATGGTACGGATTCAGCAACAAAAACAGCGTCTTGATTAAATTGTTTTGCTCTTTCTTTTATAACTTCTCCAAACGTATCTATATTAAAATCAGGCTTTACGTTTGCTTCTATATCCAAGCTTCTTTCAACAGTGCCTCCATAAGCTCCTATAGTGTCGCCAATTTTGTAATTAACTACTTGATCATTTTCATTAAAAAAATCTTTAATTGGTTTTGCTAACTGCCCTTGTTCTAGTAAGCTTGGTACAGTATCTTCTTGAGCTGATACTCCAGCAGTTACATCTTTAATTATCTTTCCACCCTCTTGAGAATTTGTTCCCATAATACCTTTGCTTTCTTTTTGCTCAAATATTTGAGGTTTGTTTAATTCTTCTGATAGGTCTGGGAAACCTTCTGTAGTTTGTATTTCAGGTTGTTTTGTAGTTGGTATTTCTGGGGCTTCTATTGGATCTCCTGGAAATATTTCTATAACTGGTTTAACTGGCTCAGGTGCTCTTGTTGGTGGTTTTAATATTATCTCTAAATCTTTTTTTTCTTTTTCTATTTGATCAGCATCTGGTCCAAACACTAGACCATCTCCTGTTGATTTAGGAACTGACTTAGATGTTAAATCTTTTACTTCTGAAGCGATAGCTTGAGTAGGCAATAATAATGCCCGTAACATTTTTAATTCTGAATTACCCATATCTTCCGGGCTGTTCTTTAGCGCTTTTATGACTGGTTGTAAATCTTTTTGTGCTTTATACCCTACAGCTCCACCAACACCTATGGTTGCTATTGCTTGCAGTAATGCGGGTAATCCAATAACAGGAAGGGGCATATCATATCCTTGTGATTAATTCAAAAATAATAAAAGCCATACCAGCTAATAGTCCACCAGCACAAGCTATCAATATTTTTTCAATTCTTCCAATAGAGCTTTCTATCTTTTCAATTCTGTCGTGTGTTTGTTTTTGCATTATTCTACATAATTTTTCGTGAGACTCAATTTTTTCTAAAGCTGACTTAGACATTATCCAATTCCTCTTTTCGATATAGCTGTTCCTAAAGTATCCTCAGGAAACATTGCTTCATAGTTTTGTCTTCCCTGTTGAATACCTGCTATCCCTTGAGGTGGGGCCATGGGTGGCATTCCTCCGGGAGCTGCTGTACTTGATGTTAGGTTTAAGGGTAGTTTAGTTCCTTCTAGTTCGGCTAATTCTACTGGATCATCTCCTTCTTTTGCATCAATTACTGCTTCAGATACTTTTACATTATTAACTGCATCAATAATTAATGGAGTATACTCATCATCTTCAAAGAATTTTTCATCAAACATATAATAGCCAAATAATCTAGTTATAGTTTGTTTAGCTGTATCTGAAGTTTTCTTAACATTTTTCAAATTTAAAAGTTGTTCTAATTTTTTAGGATCAGTGATAATATCTGCTAATTGTTTATCAATATCTGATCTAAATATTTTTTTCAAAGCAGTAAAAGTTCTACCGGCAACTGTAAATTGCCCAAGTCTAGCTCTAATTATATCATTTAAAGCAGTTTCTGCTTTGCTAATAGTTTTTTGAGCTGATTTTCTAGTAGTTATTTCTAAGGCATCCCTAAACAAACCTAAATCTTTTACATATTGGGGGTTGTCCGCAAAGGTTCTTTCTAAAATTTGCTTGTTATTTTTCATGTAATCTGCAAATTTATCAAATACAAATTGTCCCCTGTTGTCAGTTGCTTTAAACATCAAATCATCTTTAGCAACTGTCTGAAAAGATTTTAACAAAGCATCGTCTTGTCTAACGATTGTCATAATTTTATTTAAAGTTGTAGGTGATTTATTATTATATAGGTAACTAAATATTTTATCAGGGTCCATGTTTTCAAGTTTACCTTTTGTAGTAGTACCCAATTGTTTCATTATCTTATCTCTTTTTAAACTAGTTTCTGTTACTTTTTTAGCTAAAGTACCTACCTTAGTAATTTCTTTATAACCCTTTTTACCAAAGAATGTTTCAAGGGCATACTTATAATCATCTAAAAATTTTTGATGTTGCATTAAATTTATTTTACCGCTATCGCTTGGATCTACTGCTTTTTTATATGATTTTAATATAGAGTCTTTGTAAGTTTGAATAAACTCTGGTTTTCTTTTTAGGAGATCGTATATTTGATCTATTCTCATTTCTTGCCCGGAACCTTTTTTAAAAGTTTGAGAGAATACATCTTCGTCAGCTATTTTTAAAACACCATCTTTTGCTTGTAATAATTTTCCTACAGTGCCTCTATATAATTTTTTATTAGTAGCGTATTCTTGATCTAATGTTTTAAACTGTTTATACCAAACATCATCGGCACCTAAACTTTTTTTAAATTGATCTTTTATAGATCCTATTAATTTTGATACCGCACCTTCTACTGGCTCTCCCTCTACTGGTAAAGTTCCTTTTTTAATACTTCTATCAAATTTTCTTAAATCACTTAAAGTATTTTTTAATGTAGTAACTGATATTGTTTTACCTTTTTGAACTTTAGGTGCATTAAAAAAAGTTTTTATATCTGGATATTTTTTAAATAAAGTATCTTTTTGTCTTTTATTTAAACTTTTTACTGCTTCTCTTATTATATCAGTTCCTACTTTTCTTCCCTTACCTGATGCGAAAAGACTAGTATATTTTGAATCATAAAGTTTATCAAAATCATTATATAAAGTATCAATTACTCCTCTAATAGATTGTCCCGCTTCTTTTTGAGAGCCTCCTGGAAGTTTAATAACTGCTTCAGTTAAATCTGTTTCTGCTGCCTCTAACGCATTGGTTAGTATTTTTTGTCTAGGTTCTAGTCTAGATAAAATAACATTTTGTATTTTTTTACCTAACTCATCTGATAATATATTATCTTTACCTGATATACCTTTGTAATTATATGGGTCACTTGCTAAAAGAAAAAATGTATTTAATGCTTCAGCTTGTTCCTTGTTAAAGGAGTCAAATATTCCTTTTACTCCGTATTTAGGATTTGTTTCGTAAGCATTCTGTAATGCTAAAAGCTCGGCATCGTCCCCTGCTTGACCTAATGTAAATTTTAATTTTCTTTTTGTACCTAAAGTTACTAATCTATCATTAATTTTACTAATTAATTCTTGAGCTTGTTCTGCATTTTTAATTGTTCCACCAAAATCAGAAGCGTTTATCTTACCCATATTTCTAAAACTTTTAATCATTCTATAAAGTTTAGGTACGGTAAAACCAGCTGTTGTTAGCGCTCCATTTAAAACAGCCATATCCTTCCCTTCATTTTCCAGATAATCCATAAAACCTTTTTCTGTTTCGTTAATACCATATAGTTGATGACCTAAAGCTAATCTTGCAGTCTCTAGTGCAGCACTTGTTGCTGCTGAAGTAATTACACCTCCAGTTGCTCCAGTCGCACCTGTTGCAAATATTGTAGCAATAATTTCTGGGACTATAACCGCAGCCATTGTTCCAAACTTAGCCATATCCCCGGCATCTATTCCTTCTTTATTTAATAATTCATACTCTCCAGATTTAGGGTTTAAAAACTCTAACTCTTCTGTTTCGGGTCCATATCTTAATGGAATTTCTTGGCCAAAGTAATCTGATAAAACTTTTTTAGACGCTAAAACTTCATTAGCATCATTTCTTGCTAGACTTTGTGCAAAACCTATTTCCGCTAATGCTACATCTGTATCAGAATTAACTCCCCTCATCTCTGCTATCTCTGCTACTGAATAATCTATATCTGGTAGTTCTAAACCAATAATATTAAAGTCTCTTTTTACCGCTTCATGTAAACTTTCATCCATTTTAGGTTTAAACGTATTTACAAAATCTTTAAATCTTACTTTACCTGTGTTTTGTAACTCTCCATAAGCTTTATTAATGATTTCTGTGTCATTTAAATCCTTGTCTTCAATTGTTTCCCTAAAAGAATCTATGTTAGAAAATTTTCCGTTTGGGTTAAAAGCTTTATAAAAAGAATAATAATCTACATCTGCTTTTTGAGACACAACACCATATACTTTTTGTGTAATTAATTCATCACTGATGGGCGCTCCTAATTTTTCTTCTTGTGTAGCTAATGCTTCTGCATATTCTTTTCTATATTCATCAACATTTGCTACTGATAAAAGTGCCATTAGTTTGCTCCAAATAAATTTGCAGGATTAATAGAATTTTTATCGTCCTCAGTAAATTGAACTCCTTGGAAATAATTATATTGATCAACTACTTTGTTATACCCCTTAGGAATCTCATCTCTTGTTACATCAAATACAGTTTCATAATCCTCTATTGCTCTTTCAGCTATTTGTAAACCTATCCTTCTTAGACCAGCTAAGAAAGTTTGTTTGTTAGAACTTTCTCCAATCGATTCTAAAGCTAATTCAATATCAGGTACACTAAATCTTCCACCAGGTTCTCTAGCTTTAGCGATTGCGTAGGCTAAATTAATTATAGAGGTTCTTGCTGCCTGTGTTTCTGGAGCATTTAAGTAAGCAGTTATTTTAGAATTAAAATCATCGCTATCTGGGTTAGTTAATTTTGTTATTGCATTTTCGGTATCTTGATACTGTTTATCAAATAATTTACCTTCTTTTTGTTTATTTCTACTTACAAAAGAATCAATAAAACCTGTCATTCCTGTTATAGCTAATACTGTATCTGCTGCATTACCAGTAAACGCACCTTGCGTAACGATATCTTTTTCAATTTGTGTTATAATATTTCCAACATCTCTTGCTGCCAACATTGCATTTTTTACATCATTTTTTTGTTTTTTAGCTGCCTTATAGTCATCTATTTTTAAAATCATTTCTAAATTACCTTCAACAGGAACAAATCCATCTGGGTTTTCTAAAAGTTGTGCTTTTGTTATAAACTTAGCTGTATCACTTTGAACACCTTCTATAATAGGGTAAGCTCTAACAAAGGATTCTTCTTTACCTACCGGTAAATATCTTAGCTCTCCTTCAGAATTTTTAGCAGTTAAAATATCTCCTTGTGGAGCATAAGCTACACTTTGTGTTTCTGTATCAAAAACTTTTGTAGGTTTACCTGCTTTTTCAGCATCAGGAACTGGAACAAATCTTAACTCTGATGGGTTTTTTGTTGAGTACACAGTTTGAATATTTTCTTCATCTTGAAAAATTATATTACCAGTGTCTTGATCTAATACTTTTTTAGAAGATGAAAATTTTCTATCTTTTAGTTTTTCTTCTTTTGCTTCTTTTCTAGCTTTTTCTTGTAAGTCTATTTGTTTAATAGCTAATTGTGTTTGAGGTAATGTTTCCATACCTTTACCAATATTTCTAAATACAGAACCTAGCTGACTTTCACCAGGCATTGTTCTAGCTTGTAGTAATGCGGAAGTAATAGGAGTAAGAAGTAAATTTCTTTTTTCTACTTTAGAGAAACCCCCCACGTTAAATTTTTTAATGGGTAATTTTTTTTCAGTTTTTTTTAAGTATACCCCTCTAAATAAAGGTCTTAATAAAACTTTATTCATTTAAACCTGCCCTGTTCCTGAGAATGCTTGAAAAGCTCCTAGACCTGTCCCTATTGATTGTGCTAGGGGTGCTGCCCCCGGCGCAGTTCCCATTGTAATTGAAGATTGCGATGTTGGTCCTGCAGCATATATATTTTTTAAGAATTCTGCTCTTTGGTAAGGTTCGTATTGTTGTGCTAAAGTTGATTGTCTCTTAGAATCTAAAGCTTGTTGAGCTAGTTGTCTTTCCAAACCTCCAGCGGCCATCATTTGTTGTACATCTGATTGAGCCATGTCCTGTTGTCGTCCACCAAGGGCTCCTAATAATTGTCCACCTTGTAAACCAACTCTTTGTTGATTTTGTGCAGCACTTAATGCTGTGTTAAATCCTTGAGCTTGTGCTTGGCCCATCGCTGATAAAGTTCTTCCCTGTAATTCTGCTTGCTGAACACCTTCTCTACCTCCACCAAAAGCTCCAGAGCCTATTGCTTGAGCGCCCAATTGGTTTTGCATCATTTGTCCTTGTCTTCCAATTTCGTTTGTTACATAAGATTGATAAGGATTTAAATATTGAGATATTTGTTGAGAACCTACTGGAGTCATTGCTCCTTGTACTCCTGCTATACCTTGACCAACTGCACCACTTCCTACACCTGTTTGGCCCGCTGCAGTAATTCCTTGTCTTTCTAAAGCACCTAATCCTGCTACTTGGTAATCTGGTAGATTAATTGGGTTTTGCGCTACTTGTCTAGCAATATCCATCATCTCCAGTTTTCGTTCTTCTATTCCTGGTGCCTCTCTAACAAACTGTGTTTGTGATGAAGGAGTAGATTGTGGTTGTCCTCCTCCTCCTCCAAATAATCCGCCTATAAAACTCATTTACTTATCCATTTCTCTAGTTGTACATGCTTCTTTTGCCATCCCCATTTCTTGGAAACTTTTTCCCAGCCTGGTCTAGCCCAAAGACATAAACGTTTACAATCGTTACCTTTTGCAAACTTTGTTATTGTATCAACAAATTGATCTTCCCATAAGTCCCTTCTTTTTCCTGTACAGATAACAATCTCTAATTGATTAAAATTTGGCATTTCTGATATTCTTGTAACCCCAACACCAAATACTTTGTTTTCTTCTAATTCATCTGAGCCAAACATAATAAAACACTGCATCATATCTTTTTTTAAAAGATCATATATATGTTTTGGATCTGCATATTCTCCTGAGTATTTTAAAGCTTCTTTAATCATAAATTCTGATAATGGCCAAAACCTTTCAACATCTTTTGGTTGAATAGATAGGACGTTTACTAATGGTTTAATTTTTTTCTTTCTTTGTTTCATTATTATCCTTAATTAAATCAAACACTCTTTTATATTTCTTTTGTTGGTCGTAAAAATATTGAGCACCTTTTTCTCTCATATCTTTCATACTCTTTGGATTTGCTCCAGCTATAATTCCAGCACCTAATACCCCATCTGCACGTGTTACAAATTCTCCATCAGCTAATTGTGCTAACATAGTATCTTCGTCTTTGTCTCCCACACCTGCTCCATCTTCAACATAACCTGATGCTCTAACATAATTGTTTGCATCGTTTTCATTATGAGAAACTTTTGAGGGAAGATAGTTAATACCACCTTCATTAAATTTTTTAATTTCAGCTAAGCCGCCTGTTTTTAATCTTGTTCTAGAAATTTCATAAGGACCCATTCTTTCTACATCATCTGGTCTATTTGCTTCTGGTATATAAACTTTTTCATATTTTTTTTCTTGTCCTGTAGCTGGGTCAATATAAGAGTAACCTGGTTGATTTGCAGCATAATCAGCGTAAGCTAAATTATAGGTTGGTTGAAATTGATCTATAGGTTGTTGTTCAAATGC
>TARA_R110000822_G_scaffold100355_10_pt1 | contig 12243 bp, 13 predicted proteins | sample TARA_R110000822 | Tara Oceans TARA_R110000822 (sample SAMEA4397666) | marine metagenome | biome: Polar Biome; feature: [SRF] surface water layer (ENVO:00010504); material: water (ENVO:00002006), including particulate matter (ENVO:01000060) such as... | depth 5 m | reverse complement strand
GCGAATTCAGGAGTCCATTGTGCTTTCAATTTCTTGGTTTTAGCAACGATGGCTTCAGATCTCATTTGAACATTGATCTGTGGGATAACAATCTCAGAAGCAGATTCAGCGTTTGGTACAGCGTAAGAAGTACCAGCTTCAAAATCACCACGAGCATTGTCTTTAGTCAACTTGTTAAATTCAAGAAGACCAAGACCACCTTGAGATGCAGGGAGAGAAGCAGAACCAGTGTGGAAGAACAAAATGTTTCCGCCAGACAGTACTGTAAACTCTTGCAACAAAGTAGCAACTGTTAAACTACCGCTTGTATAAAGGAAGCCACGAACTGCTAAAGGATCAAAATCAGAACCTAAAGAAGATGTAGGCACAGTAACTTTGTAGATTCTGTTACCGGCAACAGAAGCAGAATACTCAGTGTTGAAGTTTAATTCTACAAAAGAGGCGGTTGTGATTAAAGCATTACCCGCAGTAACGACTGGGGCAGTACCGCCAGCAGTAGAACCTGTAGTAGCAACAGAAGAGGAGAATTGGTTAGTGGAGAAAGTAAATCTACCTGCACCATATAGACCACCAGTTGAAGTGTTACCGAAGTTAGCAGAAGTATTACCGTATGTTGAATCACCAGAAGTGAAAGGATTCTTTGTAGTTCCGTATTGGAAATCCAAGAAGAATACAAGACCGGAAGGTAAGTTCATTGGTTGAACTGAAACGAATTCCTTCGCAGCAATTTGACCAAATACTTTACGTACCAAAGGTAATGCAATACCAGCCCACTGTTCACCCGTACCTGCGGTAAAAGATGCTCCAGTTCCTGTTTGAGATTGCTCGATAACCAACTGTTTAGCTTGGTTTTCAAGAATCATAGACATGTTATTTTTTTCAGTTTCGTTACTGATACCTCCTAAAAGGCCAGTAGCTCCCCATTTTTTCGACAATCGAGCAGCGTCAGATTGTAAAGACTGCCAGGGGTTAGCAGATTCTAGTAAGTTTTGTACGTTTGACATTTTTTTCTAATGTGTTTTGTTTTATTTTAAGCCTGCAAGTTTTTGAAACCTTTCTACCATTGCACTAGTTTCCATCACAGGCTGTTTGTTTGATGTACCGCTAATTGTTTTAGATGCAAATGATCTGTTCTCTCTTACCAACTCTTTTTTACTTGACTTATTCAAGTTAGAGCTTAGAGTTTCATAAACTAACTTAGTTTCTTTAACTGTTTCAGCATTATCGAATGCAGTAAGTATCTGTACTTTCTGTGCTTCTGATAAGTTCTTAGCTTTAAAAATTTTGTTAGTGTAAAGTAATTTAGAATTAAGGAGGTTAATTTCGTTTAATTCTGATTTCAATGTGTTAATTACGTTGAAAGCTTCTGCAAGGTCTTTTTCTAAGTTAAGTTTTTGTTTTTTAAAGTGTTTTAACTCGTTCATCATATCATCTTGCATTTCTTTTTTGTCCTCTGCTTCTTCAGACATCATCTCATCTGGTTCTTGCATTGGTTCTTCGTCTGTGATATCTCCCATGTCCATTTCTGCACCCGGTTCATCTTCCATGCTTTCGGGACCTCCTTCAAGTTCACCGGCGGCAATCATTTCGTCTACCACTTTGCCAATGAAAGATTCTAAATCTTCAGCAGTCATGTTGTCGAAATCCAACTCTTCATCTTCTTCATCTTCCTCTTCAGCATCCTCTAAGTCGTCAGCACCATCTTCTAAATCTTCTTTAGATTCTTCTGCATCTTCGTCTTCTAGTTCTCTTAAGAGTTCTTCTAAGTCAATGTCTTCTTCGTCGTGAGAAACTTCAGCAACCTCTTTTCTACCATGTGGTTTAGTGTTGTGCATTGTTTCCTTTGTTACGTAGTCGTCTTCTTCCTCCATCGCCGTTAATCTTTGTTCTAGCATTGATTTTAAATGTGGTGTAAAGGCTTCCTCTAATGCAGCTTTTGCATTAGTAATAGCAACCTCCTTAACCGCTTTTGCATCCGCAATCGCTTCTTTTAATAAATCTCTGTTTGTCATTTTTTCCTAATAATAATTTTTGTTTGGGAAGTACGCTTACTGTTAAGAGCGTAATAATTGTTCTGTAAAAATTGTAGTACCGTATTTAGAACCGGTACATATATTCATAAATAGGGCTGTTCTACTAAAAAAAGAAACCCTCTAGTTTTTTTAGAGGGTCTTAAGAATTTTATGTAAATTAATACTTAGAATATTGGGCAATTACCGTGAGCACATAAAATCTCTCTGATAATATCGTTTGCTTTATTATTATTTTTAATTGTATTATTTAAACTTTCATTCAAAGGTGCCATCCAAGAACCTGGATTTGATGGTGTGGATACAAAATCCCAACATAGTAATTCAAAGTCTTCTTGTACCTCTAACGTCTCTCCCATTTGTTTTACAGATCCCATCCCTCTTGATGATACACCAACGGTGATACCTGAGTTAATTAAAGCTTGTAAAATGTTACCGGAAGGAGTTGGTAGGATTTCGATCTTACCCATAATATGATCACCGTTCCACCAAATGTCTTTGATATTGTGGCAAACGTTCTTAAGGTTAATAACAGAAGATTCTGGATGATCTAATTCTCCAACTGCTCTATTAGTCTTGACAGATTCCATATACTTATCGATCTCCCTATCCCAGATCTTCTTGCTGTAGTACCTACCGTTGCCGTTTTTTACTTCGGCGGTTGCTAGGATACCTTCTACAAGTGGCAATCCGCTCACACTCTTACCTTCAGAAAGGCTTAAGGGTTTTGGATTAAATGAGATAGTCTCAATAAGTAAGTTCTTGTTCATTATTAATAGCCCCTCTTTTTTAACACGCTTTTCATAGCCTGTTCCCAAACAGGTGCTTGAGCTTCATCAAGTACTTCTTCTCTATGTGCGGCTTGAGGTTTTGCTGTATGACCGGAAACTTTTCTAGCTGCTTTAGCTTTTTTACCTTCGTACATTTTCTTTGTCTTTTCAAGGTAAGCAATATCTTTTTTAATTTCGCCGATTGCTTTTTTATCCACCATGTCCTTCATGTCATCACTTTCGGTCATAGTTAATCTGTTTTTCAACTCTTCAATCTTTTCCTGAACCTTCCCCATTTTGTATTCAAGAGCGGCAACTTCACCTAATTTATCAATTTCGGCAAGATGTTTGTCTATTGCTCTTTTCTTAGCTTCTGAAAGTGCTTCTTTATTTCCTGTCATGTTATTATCGGTTCTGCTTCCTGTGCTTTTTTGCTTATTAGGCATGGTTGCTCTCCCCTTTCTTTTTGCTTCGCTCATATCATATTCTGCGGTACTGTCATTGAACTTTCTACCATCTTCAAAACTAACAACTGTAGTTTCACTGTCGTAGAAGTCTGATACTTCGAAAAATACACCGTCCCCGGTATCCTCTACGTGTACTACATGTCCGTTAAGGCTCTCTTTATAAGCTTCTCTCATAGCATCTTCTAAAGACATGCCATAACCTTCTTTTAATTTCTTAGTAGTTTCTCTCATATTACGGTTGTTAGGGTGTAAGGGTGATCTTAACGGTATTATATTACCTTCCTCATCGTAGTAGTCTTGATCCTCATCATCCTCACCGTCTTCTTCGTCAAAATCCATGCCGTAATTCCGAGGAACCTCTATTCTACCGCCTGTATATTCTTTAATGCTCTTTTTAGATTTCTTCTTGGCTAGTTCCTCTTTTGTATCTTCAAGATCCTGCTTTAGCATTTTTAGCTTTTTCGGATCATCTTCAGCCTTAATTTGCTTTTGTAAAATACCAATATAAGATGCTAATTCATTTGCTGTTGAAGTTGAAGCTTCTTCTAAACCAAACATCTTTTTTACTTTTGGATATTCACTAAATTTATGACTAGAACCTGATCCTTCTTTATCCATAATTCTAAGTGTATTTAATATTCCCTTTTGTTTAAACATTCGTTTTAAATCTAACGGAAGAGAAATACCTTGTGAATCTGCCCATTTTTTAGCAAATGACTGTGTCCAGTCGTAAACCCACTGCCAATCCGTTTGTGAAATTTCACCGGAGTTTTCGTTTAAAGATCTTTTTTTAATAGCTTCTTCTAGACTGTGACTCTTATCATAAGGAGGCAATTCAGTATCATTCCACCCTACGTAACTTCCGTATCTCAAAGCAGTTCTTCTAAAGTTTCCTGCTTTTAAAAAGTCTCCTTCACTGTAGGCTTCAAGACCTTTATCATAGTAGTAGTAAGCCATCTGCTCGGCTTCTTGATCTGCTTCATAATCTCCGTCAGAACTTCCGTAGGATACTTCTTTTAACTTCCCCTCTTCTGGATTTAGTTTCATTGAACTAACATATTCTCTAGCTTTGTCACTTAGACGTCCTCGTACAACCACGTTGTTCATAACAAAGTCCTGTATTTCTTCTTCTGGCACACCAGCGTCTGCTAATATTTCTCGAGCAATATCTATTTGGGATTTTGCATTAGGGTTGTTGTACCTAGATCCTATTGGGTCATGAATACTTACCTCTTTTAACTTCTCCTCTTCCCTTTTCTTCTTTAAAATATACTCAACAGTACTTAAGGATCTCCCAAATAAGCCCCCTGCTTTATCTTTGTCTTTTTCAAGATAAGCTTCTATCTGGTCTGCAGTCATTTTATCAAAATCTGGTCTACCAGTACTGTGTGATCCTTTATGGAATGTAGTTAAATCATTAATTCCTTCATTCAATTTAACAGGTTCCATTCCTGAGGATTTATATTTACCTGTTACTTCTTTAGTAGCTCCTAAACCAGGAGCATCCTGAGTATATCCGATACCCTTAATGCCAAATGCTCCATCTTTGATGTAGTACATTGGATCTTTTTCAAGGTTCTTAAATACGATCTTCTTAAGTTCGTCTTCCGTCTTATCTGCATTCTTGAGATCTTTCATTTCAACATAGTATCCGTTTAAGATTTGCTCTGTTGAAATATTATTATTATTCTTTTTATCTTCGTAGTTGTATCCGGCAGTCTCTTTTTCAACTACTGCTTTATCAGTGTCTTTTAAAGTAGCTTTAACTGCTTCTGTGTTTTCACTAAAGATCTTAAACCAGTTAGGTTCACCTGCTCTTTGTGATAATTCTCCAGTAAAACCTTCCGAGATAATTCCTCTCTCGTTTAGGTTGTGTATTGCTTGATCAAATGTAAGTACGTTTGTTACTATATTAGGGAATAAGGTTCTAGCTTCTTTGATAAAAAGCTCTTTATTACCTTTACCTTCTTTAATCAAATTGTATTCGTTTTGTAGGCTTTTCATATGTTATAAATAGGGGTTGTTTATTTCCAAAGATCTGTGTATACCATTCCCTTTGCTGCTTTCCGTACCTTAGCTTTATCCACTAATTTGTACCCTTGCTTGAGGTAGTAGTTCCTAGATGTTCCGCTGGCTGTTTTATTAGGGTTGAAAGCGTTAGGGGTCATATACCCCCCAGCTGCTCCGGAGGAGGATTCTTCCTCGATAAGCTCTTTAAGCTGCTGTCTAAATTCCTTAGCAGTCATCTTTATAGTTCGTTTACTAACTCGTAATACTGAAGTAAATCAATGATGCAATCGTTGGTAACCTTGTCAGTCTTGGATAGGGGCTTAACGTACTTTAGAACTTCCACAAGTTTAATTTGCATTACCTTGTCTGTGTTAGTTTTAATCTTCTGTTTTAAAGTTTCTCTAAACTCTATAATTCTTGTATTGTAATATTCTTTTAACTTATCTGTACTATCTACAGCTGTAATAACTTCCCTTAATACTTCTTTCTGCTGGGGGTTAAGGTGGTCATACTTTTCGTTAAATTTATCTAAAAGTAACTTGTAAGTTAAGCCTCTTAAATCTTTACTATACCCTTTGTATTCTTCTAAAAGTGCATCTGTTGGAATGACAACCGGTACTTTGGTTAAATACTCAAGTAAAGTTATTTTGTTTCCAATCACAGTCTCAGGAATTACTTCATCTGAGGATTGATTCTCAATTAGGTTATTTAATGCTGCAAAAATCTTATAATTAGTTACTTTTGCTTTAAAGAATTTATCTACATTATAAGCATCTTTAATTTCCTTAACTAGATTATACTTTTGTTTTCTAATCTCAGATCTTTTTAACTTAGTTGAAGTTTCGACCAAGGTGTTGATGATCATCTCAGCTTTAGATTCACTGAGGTTTTTATAAGCAGTTAATTGCTCGTATAATCTATACTCCTTTCCCAACTCCGTATTAACGAAATACTTTTTGAGTATATTGATAGCGACAGAGTTTCTACCTTCTAACGTATCAGAGGTGATCTGCCTTACCAGAAGTTCAAAAAGAAGCCCTGTATTTTTAAATTTCGAGTGTTTGATTTGCATCAACGTATAGTTTTTAATAAATATGTGTTAAACCTTATTCCCTAATTTGACTTTCATCTAATAATCCACCTGCTTTTTTTTCTGATTCAAAAATCATCTTTTTCTTAGCCGGTATTTCCTCTAATACCTTGGTGTATTTTGAGAACTGTCTCTTGGTGGCCTCCATTGCATACGGTGATGTTTTATCTCTGCCGTATCCCTGCTGATCATCCACTTTATTAGCCTGTCTCCCAAGTCTATCTTGTCCTAAAGGATCGTTTGTGCCATTGATAAACGATGCCTTCTCTTGAGGACGTCCCATTTCCGGTTCATCTTCATTATACCCATCAGGTACACTACCCGGTCTAGTATAGACTCTACCCTTACCGTATGCTGTTGCAATATCGTGCGGGGTTCCGTAAGTTTCTCCAGATTCTAAAGGATCGTTTCCTTCGTTTTCAATTTGAGATAGTCTGAATTTACGTTTAGCATCTTCTCTAACTAGGTTTCTCATCTCATCATACTCATCCTGGCTTAGGTGGAAGATGTTATCGTAGATCCAATCTGAGGAGATTAATTGAGAATCCATCATTTGAGCAGCAAGATCCATTTTCTCTTTTAGTAACGCTACTCTTTCCTGATCATAAATGATAGAAGGGGTAGTTAGTGATAATTCAAAATTGGTTAATGCTTCATCTCTGTATCCCTGAATGTATAAATGCACAAATGCTATCTTGTATAGTTCAGAAACCATGATTCTCTGTATTTTCTCTACAGTTCTACCAAAGCGAATATCTTCTGCAGCTAATGTAGCCTTTCCTTGTAGTTTTTCATCATAACCAAGGAATGCTTTAGGTATTCTTAATGCAGCAAATAGCTTGTCTCTTAGGTAATTTACGTCAGTAATACCATCATACTGTAATCCTCCTAAGGTTTCAATCTTAGTTGATGTATCATTTCCTCTCATAGGGATATAAAAATCCTCCATAAGGTTCTGCATGTTGTATTTTAGGTTATATTCACCTGTTTGCTGGTCAATATAAGGAGTTCTCTTCATTTTAGAGATTGCCTTCTGCATAAAGTTCTCTACTTCTGATGGTGGAATACCACCAACGTTCATATAGAAAATACGCTTCTCAGGAGCTCTCACAATTCTGTGAACTAACATCGCATCTTCCATTAGAGTATACTGCTTAAATAATTTTCTAGCAGGTTCAATGTAAGACCGTCCGTAAGGTAGGAAGTTTACATCCGTTAATAAACGGAAGTGAGCCATTTCGTAATTGTCGAAATAGATAGATTTGGCATCGTGCTGACTAGGAGTCTTAAAGTATCCATAAGTATCAGCGGCCAGACCGTCAGGATCATATCTGAACCTAACAGCAGTTGGATTTTCTGCATCATAATGTTCTTGTCTTTCTATGTTAAATGCTGCAAATGGAATTACGTTATAAACACCGTATTTTTCAGAAGCTTCTAACTTCAAGAAGAAATCACCATATTTACACATGTTCCTAATCCACCAGCTTAAATTAAATTCAATATTTAAAACATCATAAAATAAGTTATAAAGAATCTTCTGGATATTCTCATCATTTGATCTGATGTGTAGAACTTCCCCCATGTCATTCTTTAGAGTGGATTCTTCTGATAGGATATCCAGAGCTGAAGCAATGATTGCATCAGTATCCATAGCATCGTATTCAGAGTAGAGCTGTGTTCTTAAAGTTTGATAGTTAAAAGAAGATTGATACCCGTATAATGAGGTTGGTGATGTTGTATAAATTCTATTGTATCTGGCAACTAAGGAGTTATTCTCCAGCTCACCTGACATTTGAATTTGATTTGTGTCGGCGACTGTTACTTGATCACCTCCAACGTTTCTTATTATTACGTCTGTTGAAAATAATCTACGTAGTCTCGAAAATACACTAGTGTCTGCCATTATTACTTCTTAATATAGTATAAATAGTTAGTAAATCCAACTTATATCTTCTTTCCCTCCTATGCCATTATCCATCTCATAAGGATTTCTAACGTTTGCAGGTAGGTAAGCAGCTTCGTAAGTCGGTTTTGAGGTTGTGATATTGTTTAAAATATTACGAGTTAGGTCCATTCCCTGCTGTCTAAACTTTAAAGCAGTGTCTCTGATATACATTCCTGTGGCAAAAGACATTACTAAGTCGTCATTGTAGCCGTGCTGTGCTTCTGCTCTACCATTCTTCCAGATAAAGACTTTCATCTCCTCAAGTAAACGTTTAGATTGGATAGTTACTGCTTTTTCATTAACGTATTCTTGGAATTTGCCCACTACAATTGGTCTTGTTCTTGCATTCATTGAAAAACCTGCTACCAGACTTGAGTTTGGATCGTATTGATCAAAGTAAGTCTCGGCGGTTATATTCCCATTCTTAGGGGAATAGTATAGGTTACTGTACCCCCTATCGATGATAGTCTGAATGGTTGACCATCCTATGGATGCATTCTCCACTACTAGCAGAGCGTCGTTATATTCGCTAGCAATCCCTACTAGTAAGTGACCAAACTCCTTAGTTCCAAGTTGCCCCTTGTATTCTCCTACTTGAACGTTGTTCTCAATATCAAGGATATGGAAAGCAGAGTGATCTTTTCCATCCCCTCTTGCCACGTCAGCTACCACCATGTAGGATCTTGAGTAATCAACTGGTTCCCATATCCATAAATTCTGATCTGCACCCCGTCTCTCTACTGGGTCCTTAATATAGGTCTGTTGGTAGAATTCTAGATACTCACCGTAGAAGACTGTATCTCCAGAAGTAGAAAAGTCAGTATCACATTCCTGTGCTGCAAGTCTTGGATCTCCTAGTAATTCGTTCTGTCTGTCTCTCCAGGCCTGGTCTCTCTCCGGATGTACGAACCAGGGTAGCTTAATTGGTAGAAAATCATTCTCTCTAGCTTCAGCTCTTACCCAGGTCTGGTGAAACCAGTTACCGGTTCCGTTTGGTGTTGATAATACAATCGCTCCACCCCCGGTTGCTAATGTTTGCTGTGCTGCTCCCCAGGTCTCTGCAATGTTATCGATGAATGCAGCCTCGTCAATTAACAGTAATGATACAGCTTCTGAACGAGCAGAGTCTGAATTTGATGATTTAGCTTGTATTTTTGATCCGTTTGTCAGTCTTAATGATAGTTTATTATGTTCTACCGACGGTACTGTTAACCAAGAGGGTAGATTTTCATACATAAACTGTACTTTTGTTACCAGATTTCGTGCAGTTGCTTGGGTTGTTGCAAGAGTTAGTATGTTTTTATCTTTGTGAAAAAGCATTAACCATAGTGCATATCCTGCTCCTAAGGTGGAAATACCTAACTGTCTTGACTTTAATATGATAGAATAAGGGTTATCCTGGAAGTGTTTTAGTACTTTTTCTTGAAAAGGATATAAATGGAATAAGATCCTGCCTCTTTGTGGATGCTGAATGTAGCAATATTTTTTCATAAAATGTATCGGATCAACGACACACTTTACATACTCCTGTCTTATTATTGTTTTTAAATCCTGACTCATAATTAATATAAAATACCTATTAAAAGGATAATACTAGAAACTCCATATGTAATGTATTTCTGTATTCTCTGAGAGAGGTAAGCTTTCTTATATTCTTCGATAGTAGAGTCTTTAGTCATTATAATTGCTCTGTGTTTATTTTCATTTTCAACATAAGTCGCTATTGTACTATCTTTGAAAGATATAATAGTATCCTTATGTAGAATAACCTGCTCTAATACTGTTATTGAATCTCTGGCAAAACCTAACTGCTTGCCGCAGTAAGTTCTTTCCTCTTTAATGATTAATGCTTTCCTTAATGTAACACAGGGTACACAGCAAGTATCAATCGAAGCTTGTTGTGAATAGAGCGGTGATGTCATTATTAGACATAGCACCAATACGTTTAATATCTTCTTCATGTTGTTTATGTTCTTTGGCGGCTAAAGCTGCAGTGTTTCCTAATTTGGCTGTTAATTTTTTAATTTTAACTTCCTGGAGTATATTTAAAGAATCAAATTTTGCAATCTCCTTATGGTTAATGAGGATAGCGTTGTTTAGGGAATCGATTGTTCTTTGATATCCTTCAACGTTTGGTAATCCTGCTGTACTTTTACTATGTAAGGAATATAATGTAGCACCACCTAAGATAACCAATAAGATTATAATTATATTCTTTATGTTGTCTTTCATGATTTATGTATCTTTAATAGCAAAACACCTTTGCCTTTTATAACCCGGTGCCAGTCGTGTCTTAATATAAATATAGATGTGTTTGGTTCTAAATCGAAAGGTAGCCCATCATCAAATTGAAAACCCCATCCTTTACCGGATTCTAAAACTTCAACTATCCTGTCTTCATTATCACGGTGCCACATTAGGTGTATTGGATCTATGTTGGATCCGAATTCCCTTATGGTGTATTCACCAGTAACTTCTAGGTCTCTATAAGGTTTTATTTCATCCGACTGTCTTTGTTCCATATGATTATTTTGAATTTCTCTGGTTCTATTCCAAAGAAGTTACATTTCCAATCGCTCTGTTCAAAGAAAGATAATGAATCCCATTCAGATTTCCTACTTAAAAGTGTTTTTGCAGCATCATTCCAATCTGTACTTACTGCTAAAGTTTCAATTTTCTCTTTCATTTTAAGGACTAAATCATAATTAAACCCGTCCCATTCATAATGAAATACTTCAAAAACATTACCTTTTCTATCAACATAATCAATAGAGAGATCAATACCCCATTTTGGATTAATACTTATAAGTTTATGTACTAGAGGGGTTGTAGGAGCCCAATGCTGTAGCTGCTCTAAAGCTGCTCCTGTATATCCTTTTCTCTCAAATAATAAAGCATGGTTAATATGTGCTCCTTCTACTATTGGATCTGAAGTGAACCATGGGTATTTTAATGCAACTTTATAACGGTGATTCAGAGCAGGTGCATTTGCTTCTGCATACTGCTGTTCAAGTAGAGTTAAATCGTACCCGTTGGTATCAAATAATTCTAGTTCCTCCGGTTTAGGAGCTTCTAACTTAGTTGCTGGGATAGACCAGAAAGGGTTAGAGTTGAGTATACTGTTACTTAGTTTTAGCATTCCTTTTATCTGTTATCGGACCTCCGACAACCCAGGCATCACAAGTTCTAGCAGCTGCACACTTGAACTTCAGGAATCTACAATAGCCTAAATCACCAGCTTCAATAACATCAAAAGGATTCTCAGAACCTTCATCATTACCAATTCCTTTAGCAATACAGTCTAATGTTTTAGTTGTTTGGTCAAATGCTGCACAATTACCACAACGTGATTTTTTTGCTTCTTCTGCAGAATCTAACTTCCACATATCTACTTTAGCTTGCCAGAATTTCTCGTTAGGTTCGTTTGGATTTAATGGACCGTAACCATACTCATTAATTGCTTTCTGCCTATTTTCAAGGTTTAATTCGATGTTTTGTGTAGGTGCAGGGCATTTATTAATCTCTGCTTCACTTAATATGGCTACTAAATTTATCATAATTTATTTTCTATAAGTAGTTCACCTAATACCTCTAAACGTCCCATTTCAGTTTGAAATTGACTTTGAGTCATTCCTAAAGATACACTCTTTAGAGTTTTTTCAAATTCCTCTTTAGCAACACCTTTATCTAATTTACCGGCTGCGGCTTTTTTATAGTAAGGCAATTTAACTTTGTAATGTTTGTAAGTTAGCAATGATAAGCCCCCTGCTTCAAGGGTAGTATCTGCAATTTTTTCAGCACCTTTTAATCTAGTACTAGCAAAGTCTTCAATAGATTGTTTAGCTTCTTTTAGTAAATTTATGAATTTTATCATTTTGTTTTTCCCCAGGTTTCCCCTTTTCCTTTTGTTTTACATTGTGCTGCTGTG
>TARA_R110000822_G_scaffold66857_10_pt1 | contig 12291 bp, 12 predicted proteins | sample TARA_R110000822 | Tara Oceans TARA_R110000822 (sample SAMEA4397666) | marine metagenome | biome: Polar Biome; feature: [SRF] surface water layer (ENVO:00010504); material: water (ENVO:00002006), including particulate matter (ENVO:01000060) such as... | depth 5 m | reverse complement strand
ACCAGCTTTAGCTTTGAACTCGTCGCTCAAAGTTGCTTCTGATTCAATCAGAGAAGACATTTCGTCTGTGAAAGTTACATCGATATCTGCAGCTTCTTTGGCAGTCACTTTTACCATAGGATCTGAGCTTTTCTTATCGCCTTTACGTGCTTTTGCACTTGGGGCTTTGCCAGCTGCGGCGGCTACTGAAGCAATAGATTGTGCTTCCGCATTTTTTGGATCATGAGCTTCTTCGAATTCGATCTCGTCATCAAGCTCAACATCCTGATCTTTAATTTGGTCAGTCATGTTTGACTCCTTATTTGTGTTTCATCAACGAGAGGAAATTCTTGAACTCACGAATTTGAACCTCATGAAGGTTCGTGCGTGATGCTTTTTTAATTTCAGTCTCCATTTTTTCAATTACTTGAGATTGTATTACGCCGTTATTCCAGACCCATTCTACACCTTCCATGATTCCATTGACAAAAGCCGTTGGAGCAGATGGATCTTGTACAATATCTACTGTACTAAGATGAAAGTCGTCTTTGACATACATAACGCCGTTTCTTTCCTCAAGGCTACCCATACCACGAGTTGACACACCTAGTTGAACACCACCGTCAAGCAAACCTTTTACGATATTACCCATTGGAGTTTCTAAGATACGTGCCTTTCCTACAACATCGTTTCCGGTCCATTTGAGGGATTCGATGATGTGTGAAACTTTATCCAAGTTAATGCTAGGACCTTCTGGGTGATTCAACTCACCTACAGCACGACCTGTATTAACTTGTTCGGTAACATATCTATCAACAGCTTTTTCCATTACTGCTTTAGGATAGACACGACCGTTTCTATTCTTTGATTCTGATTGCATAAAGACACCTTCGATAAAGTGGCGCTTACCACCTTTTTCGGTTGCTTCACTTAGGAAGTTAAGTCTTTGATCTGTAAATTCTGCAATCAGTTTCATATTATTAACCTTTAGTTGTGATTAGTTTTATTTATACAAATAAATATTTCAACGCAATAATGTTACGCATCTTTTAAACTTATAATATTAAAATCATGATGTGGTAATATAGGATATTGTGATTTTATACTTTTAAAATAATCTAAAACATCATCATTATAGTTTGTACTCATGCTATCACATATTAAAGCTTTATCCGAATATTTTTTTAATCTATTTAACAATGTTTTTACTTGATCTAAGTTACTACTAGCTTTATTTAATGGATAAAATCTTATTAATAAAATATAATCATATTTTTTATTACAGTTATATATCTCAAAATTTTCATCGTATATACTATTACAATCGTAAGTCAATCTATTATCAATATCCATAAACTTTCGAATTATACTAAAATTTTCCTTTTGTTCTATCCATTCAACAGATTCTAAATTAATCTTACCATGGATATCCACTAAGTTTTCTAAAAATCCTGGACCCATACCTAAGTTAAGATATGTATTATTTCTAGACATTCTAGACAAAATATTATAAATATCGATTGAAATTTTTAAATGATTTTGACAAATCAAAAAATTGCTATATTGTATAGTGCTAAAATGTTCACCTATAAAAAGATTTGGATTTTTTAAACAAAAATCGGCATGTTGATCATTTAGACTATCAAAATCAAGACTGATTTCAGTCCTCATCTTCTTCTACATCATCTTCATTTGCATCATCTTCATCCCATTCGATATCATCATCGTCAAGGTCTTCAGCATCATCTTCGGGTTCACCAAACATAGTACCAGCAACTGCAATCTTTTGTTGTTCTAGTGCATCGGCAATACGACCACTCATTAGATCAGCAAAAGTACCTTGTGCCGAATTAAAGTCTTTGTCCATGATATTGTCAATAAAATCTTCTGTGCTCATTATTTTGCTACCTTCAATTTAATAGGAGAATTAGATGTTGGTTCTTCTTCTGGTGCTTGTTGATTTGGCTCTTGATCGTCTATACTATCATCAGCAATATCACCACTAGCTTTTTCATCTTCGATTTGATCACGCATTTCTTCAATAGTATCGTCATCAAATCTAAGGACGTTTTTCATAACCCATTCTTTTGAGAAGTATTCACCAATATACTGTTGCATTTGATCAAGAGTTCCAAGACGACCGTTTAACAGTTCTGTTTCTTTTAGTTCTGTAAAGTGGTTGTCACGAATATAGTCAACAACAATATTTGATTTCCAGTCTTCCCAGTCATCTTCAGTAATAATCTTTTTAAGAATCAGTTGCTTTTTAAGAATGTTTAAGAACATAGCACTGAATCTGCGACGTAGTCTATCAATAAACTTTTGGAATTTAAGTTCATCTCGGCTAATCTCTGAAGACCTACCTAGCGAGAACATAGCTTCTTGTTCAAGTCTGTTCATTGGTACATTCAATGATTTATATAGCTTCTTTTGAAAGTAAATAATATCTTCAATTTGACCTAGATTATCACCACCTGGTAGTGTAGTAATCTCTGTACCTTTACCACCTTCACGACGAGGTAGCCAAAAATCTTCAAGCATCGACATATGCTTACGATCATCTTTGATTTCACCAGTTGATGCATCATAGACAATCTTATTCTTATAGCGAGTCATGATATCTTTCATGTATTGCTCAGCTTTACCTCTCGGTAAGTTACCTACATCAACATAAAAGATACGACGTTCTGGAGCACGAGCCAAACGATAGATGATAAGCGAATCTTCCATCATTCGTAATTGGTTAATAGGCTTCAATGCTTTATGCAGATATGATACCACTTTTCTGCGTTGTTCATCTAGCAAACCAGATGTAACATAGCTAATAGCATCAACAGAAATCTTTACTGCATTCTGGTTATTAACACCAGGCTTTTCTTCATAAATATAAAACTCGTTAATCTTCTTTACAATAGATGCTCCAGTTTTTGGATCTTTATCTCTTGTAATCTCTTTTACTTTACGAATTTTAATAGCATCAATAGGACGAATCTCTTGAATACCTTCACTCAGGCGAGACTCATCTACTACAAGATGGTGAACCATTCTACCATCAATATACCAACGTTTAAAAATATCTGGACCAAGATCAGTAAAGTTAAGCATATCTAATACGCCTTCAAACTCTTCATAGATCTTTTTCTTAATTGATTCATTTACACCTTCAACTTCATCCATATTCAATTTGACAGGTGCTTCAAGTTCTGATACTGAGATTGATTCATTTACAATCTCATCAATTGCCATATCCACTTCTGGGTGCATGGAAACTGCTCTATATTTTTTAACTAGTTCAACGGCATCTTTAGAATTATCACCGTCAAGATCAACATACTGTCCCCAATGAGAACCAGATGCAGTTACATAGCCTGCACCATCATCATCTAATGGAGGCACAATTGATGGTAACTGTTCTTTTTTTACGCCAGTGGCTTTCTTGAGCTCAAAACCAAATAGCTTCATAATTGTATTGTCTGCCATAACATAACCTTTAAGGAGTTTAGAGGGCCATTACAGCCCTCTTAATGTTTTATTTAGCTAACTAAATCTTAGCTAGTTGTGTTTGATTCCCAATATTGAACTTGCCATTCACATGTGAACTCTTCTATAGTATCATTTGTACCATAGTTAAGTTCAATAGCTGAAAGAGAAGTTGGAAAACAACCACGTAGATTAACAGTTTTAAGTGTCGAACCATCTCTATCAAGTTGCTCAACAACAAGATCAGCTGAGAAGTCATTCATGTTCGTGAACCCAGTATTAGATTTATGACCATTAATGCCATTCATCCAACGCTCAATCGAATCACGGATTTTAAAATCTGTGTCATTAATAATGGTAGTTTGCCAGTTATCGAATACACGTTCGCCAACCATTTTTAGTTGTCTGCCACGAAAAGGAACAACAAAGCCCCCAATCGTAGAAGCTGGTAGTGAAGCAGCAGTGCAAAGGAATGATGTAATTTCTACATCACCCTGAGCATATGCTGGGAAGTTAATGGTCGCTTTGAATAAATTCGGTCTAGCGCCACCACCTCTAAGTTTTGACTTGAAGTCGTCTACTCCTAGAATAGCCATCTATATATCTCCTCTGACGCTATTATACTGTGCCAACAACTTCATCAAACTCAACACCGGTTCTTACAGCTACGAAGTTTAGAGTTACGTAGTTGATAGAGCGAGCAGGTTTAATAAAGATATTAGCGATGAACTCATTGCGATCTACAACGGCTGCAGTATTGTTTGTTTCGTCACAAACAACACGGAAGTCTGTAATACCACGGCGACCTTGGATTTCTCTCAAGAAAGGTTCTACAATATTTACAAATTCAGCACGAGTAAACTCATCGTTGAATTCAAACATTACATTTCTTGCAGCAAGGGCAATAGCTCTTTCTACAACCAAGAATAGTCTACGAACGTTAATACGATCAAAGGCAGAAGGTCTCGCCATGAAAGTTTTATCACCAAATAGCAACACACCTTGACCAGGAATATTTGCTATTGGATTAACACCAGCTTTATATAACACATCTCTTTCTGCTTTAGTAGCAGAGTAAGAAAGAGCAGTGACACCCAATAGAGCGCCACGTCTTTGTCCAGCAGGAGAATACCATGGAGCTGCATTAAGATCAGAAGCAGCCATAATACCAGCAAGCGAAGAAGCATCAGCAATAAAGATATACTGATCGTTGTATTTATCGTATACTTTCAAGTAGTTGTTGCCGACTACCAAGTAAGAAGAACGAACGTATGTATCAGTCGTAACAAGCGCAGTAGTTACTGGAGTGGCATTTCCAACAACCGCAGTACGATTTGGAGATGCAACAACAATACAATCTTTACGAGTAGTACCAGCAACACCAACAAGATAGTTAACTACTGTAGTTTGATCAGCTTGAGCACCCATACCTGGAGCAATAAGGAAGTCAACTGTAATAGTATCAACATCAGCTACAAGAGCATATCCAGTAAGAAACTCAGCTGTTCCAAGTGAACCAGAATCAGCACCTGCGGTTAGTGATACATCGATAGCATCAGTAGCAGAGGCAGAATATGTTGTATTTGCTGCAGCTGTTCCAGCATTTGTTAGTCCAGAAAGAGTACCTTCAAAAGTTACAAGGTAAACATATTCTGAACCATTGTTGATAACATCTTTAGCATAGTTAGAAGAACCGTCATTTGTTCTAGCATCAGATGCCAAAGAAACAAATGCATATCTCTCAAGGATAGAACCAGGAGTTCCGGAGAAAAGACCATCTTCGTCAATAACTACTACGTGAACTTCGTCATTAGTACCACTACGAGTATTCGCATAATCTGATGTGCCAGGAGCATCATCAAACTGAGTTCTATAAGTCCATTGTGAGAAATATGTTCCACCAGAATCGGAACCAACAGGACAAACAGATACTTTAAGCGAGTTTCCAAGCGAACCAGGATATCTTGCGATAAAAGACCCAGAATCCGTGTCACCAGAATCTGTACCAAATGTACCATCTAGTGTATCGAAGTGATTTTTATTTCTAATGGTAAGATTAGGACTGCCTGTAGAAGTAGCATTGTATGCTGCAGACGTAACTTCACGAATAACGTAAAGTGTGCTAGAATAACGTAAGTAGTAAGCTGCGGACAAAAAGTCAACAGCACTTGTAGAAGATGGTGTTGCGAACTTTGCAGCAAGTTCGGTCTCGGTAGATACACGAGTTGCCTCCCTAACTGGTCCCCAACGATAATTCCCAACGATAGCGCCAGTGGTAGATTGAACATTAGGGACTACGCCCGTAAGATCAATTTCTTTGACTACAATTGCTGGGGATTCAGATGGACTAAATATTGCCATTTCTCGATCCTTTTCAGAGATATTATATGTTTATCATAATACGATGTTATTTTCAATTACTGTTATTTATAACTTTTTAAAAATGACCAAACGCCCATTTCTTTTCCCAACAATGCCAACATCTTTTACAAGGTTCGATAAAGTTTTTTGTTTTATCAGCATAACCTGTACAAGACCAAGTTGTTGTTATATATTCTTTAGGAAGTTTTAAATAATCAAACATATTTTTGATTAACTTTTTATCTATTTTAGCGAACGGTCGATAGACATAAACACTAGTTTCTGGATGGTTGTGATGAATCGAATCTAGTTTATTCAATCTATTAGGATTTATACCTTTTATTCCACCATCATTTTCCCATTGTTCTACTATTTCTATTGATGGTAAAGATGTATGAGAATCTAAAACTAATTTTAAACTAGGATTTTTATCATATAAATTTTTATAAAATATACCTCTTGATGTAGTTGCCGCACAAGACGTTGAATATTCATATTGATCATAAAAGAAAACTTCTAAGTCTCTTATTTTAATATCTGGATATTTTTTGATTATGTCATTAAATATATTTTCTGCATTATCAAGTGTATTAAATTTTTGTTTTCTAGCTGCATGAATAGGTATTATTTCTATCTTACTTTGCAAATTTAAATCTTTAATATATTGACACACTGCATAAAATACTACAGTCGAATCTAATCCACCAGATACATTAATAGCGATTAGACCGTTAGGTAAAATAAGTTCTGCGATTTGATCGTGTTCATAATCAACAAAGATTGCAGTTCTATCATCATAAATCATTAAAATCCCATATTTACTTTATAACTCCTATCAACTTTCCACACACCCTTATCTTCCTCTAATACATTATCGTCTTCATTACTACCGTCATTAATAAAGCCAAATGGTGTTAGATCGTCTTCAATCTCTTTCATTCTCTGTTCAAACATCATCTCTTTTAGATTTACATCAGTGAGTTCTTCAAAGTTATTACCAACAGCAAAGAAACCAAACAGAACCAGATTCATCATTAGATCATCATGATTGCCTTCTGAGGCTTCATATGATACACCTTTAGCTACAAACGTAGACATTTCTAAGATAGTTTGCGGATCAACAATATTTAGCTTACCATGTTCTATAATATCTTTAATGGCAGAACAACCGATACGTTTTACTTTTCTGTTCATTTCAACACCAATACGGTCTGCTCTTACAACAGATTCCATATGAAGGTTTTCATATTCTAAATCTTGATATAAACCATTAGTTACCAAAGAACCTTGGTCATTTGCTTCAATAATAACATAAGCTTCATTATATAAAGTTGCATACTTATAAATAACATTAGGGTAGAGGATGGGTGAAATAGTATTACAGCGATAAACAGCAACCTGCTTAAATGGTCTTTGGCTGATGTCGATTAAATTAAATGTAGAATAATCTTGTCCTCTACCTTTTGCAACATCTACTGTCATAATATAGTTGTGCTTCTTATCTGGTTTTTCATAGATAAGTAGATCACCACCTTCCCATACTTCAATATGAGGATTTGCTCTTTGTTCTAAAAGAATATGAGCAGCAATAAGAGTATCACCAGTCCCAAAAAAAGTATTTCCAAATTCTTGATCAAATTGTAACTGAGAAGTGTTGGCAATAGTTTTTTGTTTCCACTCTTCGTCACGACCAGGAACATCCCACCAATCAACTCGAAATGGTTTAAACTCACTGGTCTTTTGCATAGCACCTTCCCAGAGTTTATGATACATATTACCAATACCATTTGCAGTAGAAGTAATAATGATTTGGGTTTGTTTACCAGAAGAAACAACGGGATATGTTGAAGTATAGAACTCAGCAGCTCTTTCTACAAAAGCGAACTCATCTAAGTATAGTAAGTTAACCGACATACCACGTATAGAGCTACCAGAGGTCGCTGCAGCAATGATACGACTGTTATTAGAGAACTCTAATGAACCTTTATTAAGTGCTTTAGTACCAGGCTGTAGAAAGAAAGGTAGATATTCTAACATAAGCGTAACACGTGCGAGCATCTCACGAGCCGTAGCACCTTTGTTTGCTAGAACAGCAACTGTCTTCTCTGGGTGAAAGATAGCATACCATAGAAGATATGCAACAGAACTAATAGATTTACCTGATTGACGACAAGCAAGCACAATAGAAAATCTATTATTTTTAAAGTGTTCAAACATCTTCTCCTGATATGGATATAGTTCGAATGGAACAAGCCCTCTGTCAAGGTTAATAACCCTACAGTATGTTCTTGCAAAATATGCTGCATTATTCATGCACTTTGCATATTCTCTTACTTGATCATTTGTCCATGCTTGTACAACACCGTCACGTTTGACTTGAATATTGCCATTATATGTTTCATTCATTGCTTGCTTTTATTTCAATCATTTCATTTTTTTGGTTATCTAATAGCAACTTCTGAAGTTCTACAGTAGATCCTAAGAATAGATTGTTGGTTGTAGTGCCAATAGCAGCTACAGGATGATCAGTCTTAGTTAAATCTTTCTTCTTCTTATGTAGATTTAATAAATCACCATTCACATCAGCCATAGTTTTCATAAGAGTTGAAAGAACTTCAAATGCCCTTGGGTGTTCGGTTGCTCTTGCAACATCTATCATATCATCTAGTGCCGCTGAACCTTTGGCTAAGATATCGTGGTATGTTTGTCGTGCATATTCAAAGTCATTTTCTACATTATCAGATGAATCAATCATGCGCTATCTAAAGCCTCATATACCAAAGTTGTAAATCCATAGTCACTATCAGGACTAGCATCAGATGGATTAGGAATAACTCTTATTGTTTCAAGTAGCTCATCCGAATCTGTTAATCCAGTTAGCATATTATATACTTGAGCGTCTGCTTGTCTAATGATAGCACCAGTATTTATAGGTCCATAAAAACTGATCTTCATATCAAAGTCAAGAGTGTAAATGATACTACGTCTTTGTTCAAGACTACCTTCATAGTCATCACTAAACGTAACTGAGTTTAAAATAACTGCACTATCTTCCTTGACATCAGGAAAATCAGTAATAGGTTTAATCGTAACAACATATTGTGGATTGAAATATGGAACAATCTGTTCAACAATCTGTAATGCATCATCATGTGTTTTTGCATATACATTTAATTGAAAGCTAATAGTATAAGGAACTGGTGAAAAGAACTTGTTTCTATTTGAAGAAGTTGTTCCAGTTAAATTATAGTTACCTATTTTAGTCAGCTGTCTTGTTGAATCATAGTTAAAGTTGGTGATTTCAAATGACATACGAGGAAGCTTAACAGAGAGCAGACGTTCTGCTTCTTCTCCATTTTGCATGTTTGCAATTCTATCAATAAAACTTCTTTTTGGAGCATAGCTTAATGGAACTTTTATTTGACTGATAGTAGCACCAGCTGCATTTTTTCTCAATACATATAGATTATTAAACATTGCACCAAATACTGCAACAGATTTTCTGATTCTTTGATGGTAGAAATATGTACCAAACATTAACTAATATCCCCAAATGGATTTGTTTCACTAAAGTCCATAAAATCGCTAATCCCATCAGAGAAATCAGCATTCTGATTGCCCGGATTTATGTTATTGCGCTCAGTAACCAAAGTAACAGTTGCAGTAACGCTTGATGTACTACCAGTAATAGAGCCTACATCAAATACACCAAACGTACCATCTGACTTACCAACATGTGCAAGATAAATGGTATTATCCGAATCATTTAGTTCAGATATTTCACCACTCATAGTAGCAGTACCAAAAGTTTGTGTTACTGTTTCTCCAACTTTAAATGACATTGAATTGTCTGAATCAGATAATGTTAATACAATATTATATGCGCCAAATTTTTCAGCTGCATCAATATCTGCAATTCCTGTATCCATATCTTCATCATTATATTCAAATAGAGATGCTCTCATTTTAAATATTGGTAGATTTTTTATTTGATAAAAAGGAGTTTCTGTTTCAACTTTTTGAATTTGAAATACAGACCTAGACAATGGTAGATAAATCAAATCTCCTTCTCTTGGTCTATAAAAATCAACCCCATTTTGATTGGATTTAACTAATGCATTCCAACGACGACGAGAAATAATGAATGTGGCTTCATCTCTAATTTCCACACCAAACTTACTAAATAGGTCACCTTCTCCATCAAAACCTTCAGCATTCTCAATATACATTTCTATTTTATAGTTTTTTTCAAACCTAGAAACAGAATCATCACCAAAAATAGTATCTTTATTTATTAATTCTCTAGGTATATAGACACAATCTTGTCCATAAATCTTTAAAGATTCAATTACAATGTCTTCATATAGAAGTTGTTCAGGCTTTGTGCCTAATGTAAAATAATGATTACGAGCCATTTATATTATTACTATCCTACATAAAAATCTGGCGGAAGCTCATGCTCCAGTCGCATATTCTCTTTTATTTTTTCAATTTCGGCTGTGGCATCATCATACATTTGTCTGCCATTTAGGGTAATACCACCAGGCAATTGCATACCTTCAAACTTACTAAGATTAGTCCCCCATTGTTGTTTAATCAGTTGAGTAGTATAATCTTTTACAAACATATCATTATAAACACTAGTGTATGTAGCTGGATCAATAATCTGATATAGTTCAATTATAATATAATCTCCAGCAGTAATATCATTATCATTCATATCACTAAACCAAGAAAGTCTATGTTGGTGTCTGCGGAAGTTAACCTGTGGAGCACCAGTTAACATAGTATTTAATAATGAAACATATTGTTGCATTTGCTCAAAGTATGCCAAATCGCCGATATAACTTCCCATCTGTGCCATATCATTTAGCATCAGTTGATATTTTACATCAAACATACTCCTTGAAGCAGCATAGCTTGATGTAATTGGAAGAACTCTTGAAACATATAATACATTTGCCGGCAATGTAACATATTCATTAGTTAAGTCTTCTTCAGTCATCTGGTATGGATAATATGTTTTAGCAATAGCATCATCATGATATTCTTGATAAAGTTGAAGCGCATCATCAACTTTATCTTCGATTTGATCTTCATCAACGTTTACTTCTAAAACAGGTTCGCCTAAACGTCGCAAACAAAAATCAATAAGTCCTTGTCTTGTACTAGGTGTAGCCATTATAACACTTCCTTTTATTCAGTATTTATCAGTTTAACAAAGTACCGGCTGAGTTATAAACATTGATTCTGTAGTATGTTCCATGTTGGCCGTCAAGTAAATCTGCATCTAAGGCAGATAATGTGCCATCTACTGTTTTAATAGCTGTTAGAAGTTGAGCTGCAGTAACAGCTCCAGTCACGCCATTAACAGCTGTTACTTTAGCATCTGTATAAGTAGTGCTAATACTAGAACCTTGCCATGTACCAGTAGCGATTGTACCTACACTGGTCAAACTAGAAGCAGTAACTCCTGCAGCAAGAGTAGCACCAGATAATGTTCCAGCCGCAGCTGTTACAGTAATTGCCCCACTACCATTAAAGTTTACTCCATTGATAGCTCTTGCCGTTGCTAGTACAGTAGCCGTAGCAGCATTACCTGTTGTTGATGAAGATGTGGTAGCATTACCAGAAAGAGCACCAGAAAACGTTGTAGATGTTAAAACACCTGTGCTTGGATTATATGTAAGTCCTGTATCTGTTCTAGGTGATAAGTTACCAGTTGCGGCATTTGCAAATAGTGGATAATTTGTAGCAGCAGTTGCGTTATCTGCTGTTAATGTAACGGCAGCTGCATAAGTTGCAGTAGCGGCATTACCAGAGGTGTTTTGGTTACCAGTGGTATCGACACCAGGTAGGTTGATAGCTGCACCACCATTGAATGATACACCACCAATAGTTCTAGCAGTCTGCAATATAGTTGCAGTAGCAGCATTGCCCGTAGTAGAACCAGAACTTCCACTAACATCACCAGTTAAACTAGCTGTAATAGTTCCAGCAGTAAAGTTACCACTAGCATCACGTGCAACAATAGTAGAAGCTGTGTTTGCACTTGTAGCGTTTGATGTTACAGTAAATGTACCACCTTCTGCCGCTAGCGAACCACTTAGTCCTGTACCTGATACTGCACCAGCGCCAACGTAGTTGCCTGTAGTGTCTGTACCTAGCGCTACTGAGTTAGCAGCGATAGTTGCAGTTAATGTACCACTTGCTAGATTTGTAAGTGTTACACTACCTGTTAGGTCTCCAGCAAGTGTGATTGTTGGATCAGCAGTGTTAGTAGTCACGATATTGATCCCAGCACTACCATCAAAGTTTGCAGTACCAGTCACAGCACCACTTACTTGAATTGCTCTTGTTGTTGCAAGTTGAGTTGCAGTAGCAGCATTACCTGTCAATGCGCCAGAGAATGTAGCTGCGGCTAAAGTACCCGTGCTTGGATTATATGTAAGACCTGTATCATGTTTAATC
>TARA_R110000822_G_scaffold171733_2_pt1 | contig 12295 bp, 15 predicted proteins | sample TARA_R110000822 | Tara Oceans TARA_R110000822 (sample SAMEA4397666) | marine metagenome | biome: Polar Biome; feature: [SRF] surface water layer (ENVO:00010504); material: water (ENVO:00002006), including particulate matter (ENVO:01000060) such as... | depth 5 m | reverse complement strand
AGGCTCATTATCAAAGAAACTTCTTAAACCGTATGAAGAACTAGGTGATCCTGACGAATTGCGTCAGTTAAAAGCAGAAGCAGAGAAAAAATCTCAGCAAGAAGCAATTAACAGAGGCGAATTTGAAGAAACACTCAGAAATTTGGCTCAGAAAAAGGATCAAGAAATTCAACAAAGAGAAGCAATTATCACAGAGTACAAAGTAAACACACCGATTATAGATGCAGCCGCCCGTTACAAGGCAGTAGCACCGGATCAAGTTAAACAGTTGTTAAGCAACAGAGTTAGGTTGAATGAAGTAGGTGATGTAGAAACACTTGGTGCAGATGGTAAAGTGCAGTATGATGATCAAGGAAACTTGGCAACAGTTGACAAACTGGTTGAAGGCTTTTTAGCCACAAACCCACACTTTGTTCAAGCAAACCCAAGTACTAGCAATAGTAGTAGTAATATCACTGGCGTTGGTTCAAAAGAATTTGATGTCACTAAGTTGAACATGAATGATCCAAAAGATAGAGCCCGTTATAAAGAATATAAAGATAACAGGCGTGACTAATAAACAATTAAAAGGAGTCCATTAACATGGCCGTATCAAACACAACCACACTTGCTTCCTTATTACCTGAAATCGTAGCAGAAGCAATTTTTACAGCAAACGAACGCTCACTAATGAGAGCACTAGTTCGCAATTTTACAATTCCAGCAGGTTCTGGCGTTACAATCAAAGTTCCAGTATATCCTGTAACAGCAGCAGCCGCACTTACAGAAGGTGTAGCACCAACAGCACTAGCAGTTGACACTGGTTCTAAGTCAATTACAGTAGGAGAAGTTGGTATGACAGCAGTTATATCAGATCTTGCTATGATTGGTTCAAGTTCAAATGTTGTTGCAGACATCGGAGGCCAATTCGGCAGGGGTATAGCCCAGAAGATAGATGAAGATCTATGTGCATTATTTGACGGTTTTGCAACTGAACTAGGTGGTGCTACAACTGCTTTAACACCGGCTTTAATTTTCGAAGCAATTGCAACATTGAGAAAAAGTAATGTTCCAGCAAGTGATTTAGCATGTGTTATTCACCCAGAGATCGCTTATGATCTTAAGAGTGGTTTAACAAATACTTTTGCACAACCAAACTCAGGCATGAACTCACAAGTAATGCAAGATTCTTACATCGGAAATATCTCAGGTGTAAATATATATGAAAGTTCGGCCATGGGTATTGCTACTAGAGTATCTAAAGGTGCACTTTTCCATAAAGATGCATTAGGTTTAGCAATGATGAAGGATATTTCAATTGAAACACAAAGAGAATCAACTCAGCGTTCTGACACACTAACTGCTACAGCAGTATATGGTGTTGGTGAGTTAATTGATCTTTACGGTGTTGAATTACATAACCAAACATCATTAACATAATCTAAGGAAATTGTTATATGGCTTTCATTGAAACAACAACAAATTTTGTAAGTTTTGCTCAGTATTTAGATATGACTGAAACTGACAGTAGACTGTTCGTGGCAAATGAGGCTTTAACAGAAGATGTGGTAACAGACTTACTAGTTAGGTCTTCCGCAAAAATATTATCCAATATCCGCAGCACAACTTGGTGGAGAGGTTACTTTATCGCTCAAGATGCTGGAACAACAACTATCAATACAGTTGCGGATATTCCAAGCCCAAGTGGACTTAAAATCAAAGCCAGAAGAGATGACTTTACAGACTTATGTTGTTTTTACACTATGTATTATTACATACTTCCTAAGGTTGCTGATTTTGGTAGCGATGATAACGACGAAAAGCAGAAACTAGGTTACTATGAACAGAAGTACGAAAAACTGTTTGGTGAACTTATAACTGCCGGGGATTGGTATGATTTTGACGGCACAGGAACAATCAACTCTAGCGAGAAGACTCCAGGTGTTTATAGAATCAGAAGGATAGTATAATGAGGAGTTTAATATTAGCGTATTTGAATGCAAACAAGGTGAGTGGTTTCGGCGTAAGCCAACAACTGCCGTTTGATCAAAATGGTTCAGCACTTTACTTGCAGAATTTGAAATCCGTATATGTTGACAATCCACTAACTGAACAAGACCCTTTGTTTGATACATTAGACGATTCACCAATAGTGTCCGAAACCACTATTGTTTCCGTCTATGTAGTCACAGACGCAAAAACTTTACCGTCAAATTATGATACGTTGGTTACCACAGTAAAAGGAGCACGAAATGCAACAACTATTCAAGGTTATACTGAGAAAAGATGTTCTGTTTCAACTTCTTATGCAAATGGCGATCAATTAGTAACACAGTTTGAATTACGGTATACTAAAATAAACTAAACCATAAAGGAAAACAAAATGGCAGATTATATCTATCCAGCACCGGGATTGACATCCGCAGCACTAACCTTGAGAGTATATCATACTTCTAAGGCTGCTGAAGCGGCGTTGTCAACTCCAACAACTGGTATGGTGCTTCCAAGTTTGCAAGATGTAACCGTGAACGCAAGTAACGACGTATTTTCTTGGACGCAATTGGACGCAGCAGCAAAAAAGCAAATTGCTACAACAGCAACAAACAGTCTAGGAATGAATTTGGTTCTTAACCAAGTCACATTCTTTGGCGACTCAACCGGCGAAACAGACAGTGCCGTTAAAGATGGTGTCTTTGGACTTTCAACAAATAAGACAAGAGTTCAATTTGATCTTTACCTTGGTGAAGAGTCAGACGGTACAGCAGGCAAATACATGAGTGGATTTGGCTATATTACTGGACTTGCTCCAACGGTCAGCGCCGACAGTCCTGTGTGGGTTAGCCCAATCACAATCACTGTGGACAGCGATTTTACAGTTTCTGATTCAGCACTTTAGTAGTTGTAAAAACAAACAATCAAATACAGGGCGGAAACGCCCTGTATTATTATACAGTCAGAGAACACAGATATGCAGATACTAAATACACTTAGTAGAAAAGAATTAGCACAAACAGTTCTTGCAGAAGTGGCAAAAGCCAAAAACGAAATAAAATGTGCTGAAAGTGATATAAAGAAAGCCAATAGCAGGCTTGGATTTTTAGTAGCAGTTGCACACCAAATGTTACAAATTGAAGATTAAAGGAAAACCAGATATGAAGTTAAAAGAATTAAGTGCAAAACCCCAATTAATAGAAATTACTCTAAGTAACGAAGCCGTTGTTAAGAAATACAAAGAGGCTGTTACTTTCCATACATATGACAGACAACCCATGGATGTGTTCATGAAGTTGGCAAATGCCAATGACGGTGGCAAGCCCGGTGATGTTATTGACATGGTTAAAGATTTAATACTTGATGATGATGGTAAACAAATTATTACTAAAGAAAATACACTGCCAACTGATGTATTAATTCTAGCAGTTGGAGCAATTGTTGAACGCTTGGGAAAGTTGTAAACACCCCTCCAGATTGGGATAGCACAAATACAAAGATGCTGTTGAGTTTGGATAATGTCGCACAAAGATACGGTGTTTTACCCAGTGTAGCCTTAAAGACAGGCGATACATTAGACTTGTTGGTGTTGCACACCGCTGCAAAATGGTCAGAATGGCAGAACAGTGATGAGTTTAGTAAAAATAAAGGACACACAACAGAGTCCTTGCAGAAAATGGTAGACATAACAGATGGCATCAATAAAAAAAGACAACATTAATCCAAGTCTTGATAGAATTACGGACCAGTTACAGACAAAAGTAACTAGACAAGCATTTCTTAAATTTCGTGCAACAACACCAAAACGAACAGGTAATGCAAAGCGTAAAACCAAATTAAAAGGTAGTACAATTCATGCTGAATATGGATACGCAACTAAGTTAGATGCGGGTAGCAGTAGAAAAGCACCAGACGGTATGAGTAAACCCACAAGTGATTTTTTAGACAAATTGATCCGTAAGATTATAAGGAAATAATAGATGGCTGATTTAACATATAGCATTGATATTAACACCAAACAAGCATTAGGTGGTATTCAACAACTTCAGAAACAACTTAACAGAACAGACAAAGCCATTAAAAAGGTTGACAAGAGTTCACAAGGGTTTGGAAGTAGTTTAGGTGGATTAAAAACCATACTTGCAGGAGTAGTAAGTGGAGCGGCACTAAAAGGTATCATTGGTGTTACGGCTCGTTTTGAAGACCTTAGAACAACACTTGGAAGTGTATTTGGATCAGCACAAAAAGGTGCTCAGGCATTTAGTGCAATACAAGAAATGTCAACCAAGACACAGTTTGGTATTGAAGACTTATCCAACACGTTTATTAAACTTGCTGGTGCAGGTATTCAACCAACTGAAAAACTGTTAAAGACATTTACAGATACTGCCGCGGTTACCACAGATAGTGTGGGCACACTAAATGCAATGACTGATTTGTTTTCAAGAACAACACAAGGTGGACTAGGACTAGAAGAACTTAATAGACTGGGTGACAAAGGTATTCCGGTATTTGAAATCCTTGCAGAAAAATTAGGTATCACAAGAAACGAAATAAGTGAATTTGGTAAGAGTGCTGAAGGTGCTAGAAAGATTACTGAAGCACTTGCTGAAGGACTAGATGAAAGATTTGGTGGAGCCACAGAAAGCAGATTAGGTAACTTATCAACGCTGATGAGTAACTTCTCAATAGCAATTAAAAATGCCGCAGGACAAATTGGTGAAGCAATGGGTCCAGCACTAAAGAATTTAATTTCAATCGTAACAGACTTTATAACAAAGAACGGCGAACTTGCTAATACAGTTGGTGAAGTATTAGGAAGTGCATTAAATGGTGTTGCTTATCTATTACAATTATTGGCAGACAATAGTAAATTAGTTATACAAGCCGTGTTTACATTAACTGTTGCATTGGGTGCTAGAGGACTTGGACAAGCACTTAGTGCCGCTAGTAAGGGCTTTAAAGCACTAACACTAGCAATGATGCGAAATCCTTTTGGTTTACTAGCAGTTGGTATTGCTAGTTTACTTGCATATCTAAGTTTTGAAAACGGTTTAGGTAGAACATTTGTTCAAATTAAAGCCGCAGTAGATGTGTTAGGAAATGCATTTGGTAGATTTACAACATACTTGAGTGACAAGGTTGGTGGCGTTGTTAAATGGTTAAAAGATAGGTTTTATGACTTTATTCAAGTATTAATTGACACTTACAATGTAATTGCAAGAATAGTTCCAGGACTTGACGAAGTAACTTCAAGTTCAAGAGAATTAGCAGACGCAGTTGGAAATAAAGTGGGAGAAGCACTAGATTACGCCGCAGGCAAAGCAGGCGAAATGAAAGATGCAATCATTGACGCTATTCCACCAGAAGTATTAGAACAGTACAAAGACTTAAAGTCAGCAATCACAGATGCAGGAACAGCATATGACGCAACAATGGCAAAAGCCAAAGACGCAGGTGAAACAATTGCCAAAAGCGTGAGCATTCCAGGTATTAAAGCAGGTGGTGTTGTATTAGCACCAAAGCAAACCAAAGAAGAAATAAAAAATGCCAAGAGTTTAGAGTCGGCTATGAAGAGTCTTACAGATAGATTACTTCCAATGAAGGCAGCCGCTGAAAAGTACAGAGAAGAAACAGAGTTACTCAATGCAGCACTAAAAGCAGGCAAGATAACAACAGTTGAACACGCAGCAGCATTAACAATGTTAAAAACAGAATATGATGAGTTTTTAGAAAGTCAAAAGACTGCCGCAACAGATTGGGCTAGTGGTTGGAGTGCCGCAATGGACGAATACACAACCAAAGCACGTGATGCAAGTGCAGTAGCAAAAGATGTGTTTACAAAAGCAACAGGTGGTATGGAAGATGCTATTGTTGGATTTGTTAAAACAGGAAAGTTTTCATTCAAAAGTTTAATGAGTGACATTGCTGATACACTATTAAGAAGTCAAGTTAAACAGTTAATGGCTAACTTGTTCAGTGGAGGCGGTGGCGGAGGCAGCAGCATATTTGGTTCACTTGGAACAATGTTAGGATTTGCAAACGGCGGTATTATTCCAAATAACAATCCAGTTATTGTAGGAGAGCGTGGTCCTGAGATCATAGCAAATGCCGGAGGCAGTAGAGTTATTCCAAATGATCAATTAGGTGGCTCAGTAAATTATTACATATCCGCAGTTGATGCACAATCATTTCAAGCATTGGTAGCATCAGATCCAGGGTTCATTCATGCAGTAGCACAACGTGGTGCCGTAAGTGCATAAAGGAGAATAACAGATGAGTTTTCAATATCTATTTGATAATGCAACCGCAATTGGTATAGACAAGAAACCAACAGTAGCACAATCAATTACAAGAGACAACACAGTTCGTAGTCTAGCAAGAGGCGGAGCAACTTGGCGTTTTTCAGTTACTATGCCAGATGGTATGCCTTATGATGATTGGCGCAGTGAACTAGCCGCACTTGATCAATTAGACAGAACAACCACTGACACAATTAAATTAAACAACAGTGGTTACACCAGTTGGTTTACCAGTTACAGAGGAGTAGTGTCACCAATAACAGGTTGGACAGCAACTGTTGCAACTAGTACAACTATCAATGCTATTGCTACTGGAACAACTCCAACCTCAGGTGATATTATACTTAAAGCAGGTGATCTAGTTCAACTAGGTGCAAGTGGTAACACATACACAGTAGTTGCTGATGTTGTCCACCCAGCCACAACGGCAACACTAAACAGACCAATAACAGAGACTGGAAGTGGTATTGCACTAACAGTAGGTCCAGAATGTTCATTTGATGTAGTATGTGTAACTTTTCCAAGTTGGACAATATTTGCTCGTAACCAACTTAAATGGAATGGTAGTTTTGTATTTTATGAGGTTGTCAGATAATGACGGACCTCAGCAGTTATACTCATCTTGGTAGTGCATTATTTGTTGAAATAGACATTCCAAGTTATAGCGTATTACGCTTTAGTGATTATTACAAACCGTATAGTATCGGTGGCAACAGTTTTGGTAGTTTAGGTAGTTTACTTAGTATTTCACCAAATAAAAGCGAATTAAGAGCCACTAAGCACGATTTAAGTGTTGGAATTACAGGTATCCCTAGTGCTAATTTAAGTGCCGCACTAGATGCAAATATTAAGGGTTCAACTGTAATAATTTATAGAGGTTTTTACAATCCAACCACTGAAGTATTTGTAGCAACACCAACAAAAAAGTTTGAAGGTCTAGTTAACAACGTTGGCTTTCAAGAATCATTCACAGGTGACAAAAGTGATTTTTCTATTACATTTGTATGCACCAGTTTATTAGGTATACTATTAAGTCAAAGTGCTGGCAGACGAACAAATCCAGTTGACATGAAAAGATTTTATAGCACAGACACTAGTTTTGATAGAGTGCCAGAAATCCGTAACAGTAACTTTAACTTTGGAGCACCAGACATTATTCCAAGGATTGGCACAAAATGAGTTTTTTAGGAACACTATTTGAAGTAGGGAAAACAGCATACAGTTTCATTTCAGGAAACGGTATTGGTAGTCAATTAGCACGAACAGTACTAACTGGACTAGCAATTAAGAAAATGGCTGAAGTTGATCAAAAGAAAAACAATGAACCAAATCCAAGTGTTCAAGAAGAAGAGCCGGATTTTGGTGTAAGATTACAAGCAACGGCAGATCCAAGCACAAAGATTCCAATTGTATATGGACAAGCACGGCTAGGTGGAAAACTCACTGATGTTGCAATGGCAGACAACAATCAAACCATGTGGTACTGTTTAACATTATGTGAAATCACAGGTAGTAAAATAAGTGACGGTGCTCAGAGTCTGATAACTTACCAAGACATTAGTTATAATAATTCAAGAGTAGTTTTCAAAGCAGATGGTATTACAATTGATTACTTGGTTGATGTTAATGGTAAAATTGACAGGGGATTAAGTGGCTTGGTAAAGATATATTGCTACAGTGGCGGAAGTGCTAATCATGTACCAGTTCAGGATTATCCACTGACAGGTTTTGCTAGTGCATGGAATTTAATTCCGCATTGGTCAGGTGCTGAAATGATGAATAGTTTAGTATTTGTTATTGTTAAAGTAAGTTACAATGCAGAAAGAAATACAAGCGGGCTAGGAACATTAATAGCAACCTTAAATAACAGTATGGATTTACCTGGCGATGTACTATACGATATGCTGACAAACACTCGTTACGGCGCTGGCATAGACCCAGCAGATATAAAGGCTAGTTAAATGAATACACTCGCAGAATTAAACACTTACAGTAATAACATAATAACGGTTGAAGACGACCGAACAACTATAGTTGCAAATTTTGTTGGCGATCTTGGCACACTTGGGATAACAGTAAACGAAGACTCAACCGCACTTATTACAGGACAATATGGACGCTTTACAGAAATTAGTGCCAGCGAAGTTGGAACTGCCAATGTAGTAACACTAACAATTGATCTGTCAAACAGTGTTGGTAGTGGTGCCCAGGTAACTTGGGGAGCAAGTACACCGGCTAGTGTTACAAGAAGTGATGCTGGTGGTATATGGACCGCAACTAACATAGTAACTGTTGCAGACTATGACGCACTAGTAAATGGTGCGTTTATCACTTATGTTGATCAAGATGTTAATATGTCATACACTATAAACGCCAGTTATCCACTTGCTACTGGTAGCACAAAAAATCATACAAGAACTGTTAATACAGTTGTTGGAACTGTTAGTAATGAATTAACATTTAACGCAACAACAACTCAAACAGTATTCACTAGTAATATTGAATCATTAACCAACTTTCCGCAAGTTATTGACTCAAATCCATCACCAAATGCAACATACACAATGATTATTAATCCAACAACCGCTGCGGTAGTTGATTTTCAAATTACACAAAGTTTTAGTTACACCAATGTCGGTGCTGAAGGTATAAACATTGGACCTTTTTCCAAAAGCGGAATAAACACTTTCTTGTCAGGTCTGCAAGTACAAGCAATAGGTAATCCCACAGCCACAACAGATATAGTATTCACATTAACAAATGTGCAAAGTGGTGTAGTTTCAACTGGTACAATGGCCGGCTTTGAATGTGAATACATTGATGGGTTTAGCACTGGACCAAATGCCACATATGGTGAAAATAATATTTCCACATTGTTTGTTTATGGTGTTGGAAATGTCGTTCCTGTTGTTAATAGTAATTTAACCACTGCTTATGGCGATGCTACATATAAAGTCACTGTAACACCTGGATCAGAGGGTAGGTTAAGATTGAGTGGAAATATTGAACCTGAAGCAACATTTATTACAAGAACTGATACAATAACTAATCTTAATAGTTGGTTAGGTGTAGGCAATCCTGGCATTCAATATATTCCAGATGCTGGAGTGCATTCCACCCAAGCAATGAATATTAAAATAGAGAGAACAACCGGACATGTTATTCAATCAATAAACTTTAGTGTAACCGGGGTGCCAAATGCTAGTGCGTTACCAGAAGAAGGTTTATACACTAACGCCACTATAACTAATTCAGATAATTTGCGTTTCTTCCTCAAAGCAGACATATTGCTTGTAGGTAATGGCGGAAGCGGTGGAATTGGTAAATGGAATGGGTCACAAGCGACCACAGGCGGTGGCGGAGGTGCTGGTGCTGGTTCTGTTGTAGAAGTTATAGACTCAAATTTATTCAAAAATCAATTTGCATTGACACAAGCCCAAGTTAGCACCACTTATGGTGGTAACCAGTCTGTAGTGTGGTCCACTGTACCAACATTTGCAATCAAGGCAGCAGCATATGCCGGAGGTGCTGGTGGTACAATTGACATTGATACCGGTGATGGTAATAGTGGTGGCCAAGGTGGAGGTGGTGCTGCACCTAGTGGACAAGGTGGATCAGGTAATTATAATTCTGAAACATTTAGCAACCTGACTGGCACTAGTACAACCATCAATATTCAAAACGGACTAAATTCTACTAGTGTTGCTAGTGGTGGTAGTGGTTATGGAGGTGGCGGATCAGGTCATACTAGTAGTATCTCGGGTAGTAGTGTTACATACGCAGTAGCAGGACCACCAGGTGATGATTACATTAATACTTTTCCAGCAACATCAACAGGTCCAGGTAGCGGTGGTAAAGGTGGTGCAGCACCGGCATCATCAGGAGCCGCAAATACTGCTGGCATAAATGGCACAACAGGCGTTGCATACATAAGGATTTACCAATAATGACAACATCAGATATTCCACGTTATAGAATCAACGGTGTTATAGACACCGGCAAACCAGTAATGAACAATTTAGAAAACATTGCCAACAGTGCAGGTTCTTGGATAACATATGACATCACTGAAGGTAAATGGGCAGTTGTTATTAATAAGATAGAAGCAAGCAGTCATACTTTCAATGATTCAAACATAATTGGTGCAATTAAATTAAGTGGCACAGGCTTAGACAGTTTATATAATAGTGTTGAAACACAATTTCCTCTAAGAGATATTGGTGATGACAACGACTTTATAAGAATTGAAATTCCAAGTGTTGATAGAAAACCAAACGAGCCTGACCATACACTCACATTGAACTATCCACTTGTAAACAACCCAATTCAGGCAACATTATTAGGCTTTTTAGAACTTAAACAAAGTCGCATTGATTACATTATTGAATTCTCAACAGACTATTCAAAGAATGATGTCTTAGCAGGTGATGTTATAAGTGTTACCAACGCCACATACGGATTTACTAATAAACTGTTTCGTGTATTGCAAATCAGTGAGCAAGACAGTAACAACGGTCTTGAATATAAAATTGTTGCAATGGAATATTCAGATACAGTATACACCACAACTGACTTAGTTTATTATGAACGCAGTAACATAGATGGTGTTATTACTATTGGTGACATTGGTAAAATGGCAACACCGACAGTTACTAAGACACTTACAGATCGTAAGCCAAGTGTGCTAATTGAAAGCACAATCCCGGATAACACAGATCCATCAAACCAAGCAGGTATTATCGAAGGTGTTGAAATTTGGTATTATATAATTCCAGCAAGTGAATTACCAACTTGGGAAACTGTGGATGACGAAGCAAGAGTATACACTTTGCACAGTACAGTTAGACCTTTTGGTGAAACGTATGCATCTGGAGCAGCATTTGCTCATAGTATAAGTGACTTTGACGAAAACAATATATTAATAAAACTAAGAGCAGTAAATGCCGTTACACAAGGTCCTTATAGTATACGATCTGGTTTGGTTGAATATGTTCCAAAACAAACCACAGACAATATTACAAACGATACAGAAGTAGATGCAGGCTCGGGCAATATCTTAACCAGTCTAGGTGCAAGTGCATTGATTTCTTTCTTAAACTCATTGATGAGAGATGGCAACAGTGGTGTAGGCAGTATGTTTGAAAAGATCTTTGACGTATTTGATACAAAAGAAGGATTTGATTTAGCATCACCTAGTATTAAAAAACTAGGAATAATGCCCACTGGTAGTCCAATGATTATTGCACACACTGATTCTCACACTAATACTTCCGTAGCACAGAGTGCTACTAGCACCTCCTTTGTTTCTGTTTACACTAGTGCTAATTTTAGTCCTGATGTGACTGGTACATATAAAATAGACACGATAATTGATCAAAATACTAGTGGAGCACAAGGTGGTAGAGGAACCTTTTTTAGTGAAGATACAGATCAGATAGTTTTCAATGTCAAGATAAGAGATCAAACAACAGGTGGTTCAGTATATTCAGAAGCAACAGGTGGTGTAGGTGCTTTTTACTGGACTGATTTTGCTACTTCAGGTTTGGTGACACTAGTGTCAACTAAAAATTACAAAGTTGAAATAACGATGATAAATTACACAGAGTCAATCCCAAGTGCCACCGCAAGTGTAACATTAGGTTACAATATATACACAATTTAGAACAGTCAACAAGATTGTAAACCATAAATATGTTTAACAAAAGGCTAGGTCAATGACAGACGAAGAACGTCTCGTAAGATTAGAAACAGAAATAGTAAACTTGAGAGACACTCAAATGAAGCAGATGAACGAAAACATCAAGGACCTTGAAAAGAAGGTTGACAAACTTGATGGTAGAATTTGGATGATACTTACAGGAGTATTGGCAACATTACTCACAGTAGTAATTGACAAGATGGTATAAAGGAGAAGCAAAATGTATAAGAAAAAAGACAAAAAGAAAAAAGGCGGAAAACGCAAATAAATTATAACCAGGTAATATTACCACAGTAATATTACTATTTCCCACAGGAGACCAGTA
>TARA_R110000822_G_scaffold21057_2_pt1 | contig 12304 bp, 6 predicted proteins | sample TARA_R110000822 | Tara Oceans TARA_R110000822 (sample SAMEA4397666) | marine metagenome | biome: Polar Biome; feature: [SRF] surface water layer (ENVO:00010504); material: water (ENVO:00002006), including particulate matter (ENVO:01000060) such as... | depth 5 m | reverse complement strand
ATACAGTTCATCTCCTTCTACCACAAAAGCAACTTTACCATCGTTATAAGCATATGGGTTTTTGATTAAAGTTGATTTGACATTACATCTGGTTCTTTCTATTGTATTTTCAGTGGCTTCTCCAGCATCTAATAAACTTCTAGATATTCTTTCTTTTTGTCTTTCTATAGCAGTATTAAGATAGGCAACTCTGTCTATTTCGTTTATTTTTTCTAATTTTCCACATATTTGACTGGAACTCAAGCCAAAATCTATATTCAGGTCGAAAGCTATTTGTCGTAATCGTTTATTAGTAAACCCGTCTTTTAAAATTGACTTTCTACACAATTTCTTCCATTCTGGGGCTCGATAATCTTCTCTTATTTCTTCTATCAATTGAACGCTTGCTTCTAAAGATAACATCTGATACTGTCTGGTATCCATATGGCTTCCAGTTTTGATAGCATACGAAATCATCTTGCTGTAAGTATCTTTCAAAATATTATCTTTTTTTTTGGAAGCTAAATTGTGACGACATATTAACTCTGTCATGGCCGGATAGCTCATTTCACCTCCTTTATCAATCACAGTTCGGAAGAAAGTTAAATTTTGACCATTAATGGATAAGTATATAGATTGTTGAATTCCACCATATTGATTCCAAATAAGACATTTGTTAGAAGTGGATTCTAAAATTCTAACAGAATCAGCCATCACCATCATGTTAAAAACGGCCAAGGACCTCAAAGGTTTATTATCAGAAGTATTGTTTAGAAAATTTAGGACATCTGGTTCTTTTCCTTCCAGTTCCACTCCAGTTGACAAAGCACTAGCGTAATCAAAATTTTTATCTAAGATAATATTACAAATATCAATCCATGTAAATTTTAAACTAGTATTATCGGTAAAAACATAAGGACCTGCATCTATATCATTTGCAAGTGTTGTAACCTGTGCCCCGATAACGTTTCTCACCGTTTGAGCATCTGTTCTTCCGCCGGTATAAGCCACATTTAAAAAATTACTCCCGGATTTTTGAAGTAAATCCATGACATATTCCCTGTATTTACTACCGCCTCCCATGAGGGTGCTAATGAAAACAGCAATATGAACCTTAATCTGGTAAGGGCCTTCAAAATAATAGTTGGTATCTAATCCGTTCTTTATCAAAAATCCTAAAAGTAATAAAAATTCAAATGTGTTGATATCTATTCTACTTATATTTTTAATAATTTCTTCTGGTTCTAATCTTCCATTCTTAACTCCAAAATTGATATGAGCAAAATAATCATTTGACAAAAACAAAGAAGCAAGAGCTGAAATTTCCTTTCGTTCTAACGGATACCCTTCATCTATTTTTTTAGCTCCATTTCCTGCATAAGCTTGTATACCCGCATCCATTTTATTTTAAGAATTGATTTTAAAATAAATTCTTTCTTTTAAAAATGGAAACTCTTATTAAGAATCTTCGAGCAGGGGATTATAAAAATAACAAATTAATAGTCGAAACCTTATTGATTAAATCACAAGAAGATGAAGAAGAATATTACAATACTGTAGGGGAAATTTGTGACTATATTTACATGAATAAATTAACTTCAGAAGATATCAAACCATTATTGGAACCTATGGACGAAGAAGAAGATTTGGATTGTGTTATTATTATGCTGTGTCGTGATTTTGTAACCTCCAACACTAATGTCAAATATATTGTCAATAATTTGAGTTATTTGAGTGATATTATTAATATGTTATCGTTACTTTTTTACAAGAAGATGAAAGCTACTTATTCTACTGTTGCAGAAAACTTGCTATATTGTTATGATTATGAACTGACAAACCAAGATATTGATGTTTTGTTGAAAAATATACAAATTTACATCAACGATTCTAAAGATAGGGAGACACAAAATGTGAAAGAATATTTGGAAAGTAAGAAAACTTTTGACAGGGAAGATTACGAAGCTCCGTATTGGGTCAGTTTGACGCAAGGGGAAAACATTTCACTCCTGTCGAGTGTCCCTACCGGAGAGACATATGATTTGAAAGAAAAAGCTAAATATGAAAAACTTCCGGAATTTATCAAAAACTTCTTTTACGAATTTGTTCCGAAAGAAAAGAAAAACAAAGACGAAGACGGTGATAGTAGTTTCTTTTACGACGACCTTCCAGAAAATATCAAAGATTCAATTAATACTTTTTTGAAAGTGAGCAATGAATCAGAAGGAAGTGAATTTGAAATGAAAATAGGAAATCCTGATAGGGTTTGGGGACCTATTAATAGAGTTTTTGGAGAAGACTGTTGTTCTGGACCAGACGGGAAAGGTCCTTGTAGGATGCTTCAATGTGAGTGCCTGGAAACAGATTATGACAACGAAGATGATATCTATGACCCTTCTGATGGGTTGACTTGGTTCAAAGGAAGATGTGATGGGTGCAATAAGTTTATTGGTGATATTTCTCATGCTCTTAGATTTCCTAGCAAGAACGGAAGCTGGAAAGGGTGTTACTGTTGTTTCGAATGTTTGGTTTCTGACCCACCATATTTGATTGAGTCCCAAGAGAATATTCTACTGGGAATTATGAAACAGACTATTAATAAAGTTGGTATCATGGATCGTTCTTCTTTCTGTTAATTATTATAATTATTATAATAATTATTAACCCTGAATATTATTGTATGGGTTGTTAGAACCACTTTCTTTATTATATTTTATATCTGTATTATAAACTTCATCTAATCCATATGGAATAATTTGAGTATAATTGTTATTGTATTGAAGGGGTTCTGTGATTTCAGGTAAACCTAACAATTCTTCTGCTTTTACATTATTAAACCCAATACTATTTGCATAATCTATTCCTCTTTCACTTCTTCTTGATCTTGTCATCGGGGTAAAAGAAGAATATGGAATAAATTTACCAAGAATTATTGGTGTGTTGGTATTTACTTGATTTTCACTAGTTTCGGAATATCCCAGACTTGGATATTGTAAAGATTTTAAATAGACCACATCTGTATCAAATTTTGATTTCTGGCTCAGAAAATAATTAGTAATTCCTTTCACATCATTAATATTTAATCCAGCAAATTCTTCTGTTAATGTGACATTTCCTATAGTTATTTGACCCCCATATATCATTTGTTGAGGAGATGGGTTTAATTTCATTTTAGAATCTTGTAAAAAGTTAAATTCGACCGTTTTATTTTGAGACACTCCCAAAGTTACCGGGGCTTGAATACTACCAGAATACTCATTTTCTTGCACACTGTCAGGGACTATTCCTATTAGAGCAGGATAATAAATTCTGTTATATTGTGGGTTTTGATAATTTCTACTTTTTATATAATTTTTCAAATTATTGTAATTTTCTTGACTAATGAAACCACCAGAATTAATATCCAGTTGTATCATCCACATCGTATACCCAGGGGTCATCCCAAACCCTCTATCTAATATTAAATCTTGAAAAATTTCAAAATTATTATTACTATCTATTGTTCCTGCTACTGTAAAATCTCTGTTAGGATAATCGTTCCTTGAAGTAAATTCTGGGTCAGGATCTAAATTATAATTAGAATTCATCGGGATGGATGTGAATATAAATTTTTCTAACTCGGTTTTTTCCACTTTAAGTTTAGGATGTTGTTTGGAACATAATCCTATATCTGGTGGAAAGATTGTCAATGTTTCTCCAACTGTATAATGTCCTCCTTGGTTGGTGATACCAGTTACTTTTATTTCAGGTACCAATTGAAAATTACGTGAGTTGAATTTAGCAGATACTTCTATGTTGAAGGCTGCACTAGTTCCATCACCACTGCTGGTTACGGAAACACCTTGATAGCTTCCTGTTAAAAATCCTTGCTGGTTTCCGGGCTGGACATTTACACTTACTTTTGAAATCAATCCGGTGGTGCTTTTTTTGTAAATCGGGTTGTATTTAGGAATTGTTTTAAAACTTTGATTTGGTGAGATGCTCAAAACAGCCCCTCTTGTGTCTTTAAAGTATTCGCTTGGAAATTGACAAATATTTTTTGAAAAATCTTCCACTAAAATTTCAGCCGTCCCATCCCTAAAAGTATTGCCCGGGGAAAAATTGGTTCTTGTATCTTTTCTTCTCAATTCAAATGGATGTATATTTTTTTGACCAGCCTGATTTCCTCGATTACTTAAAACGTTGTATTGATAATCGTTGAAAGGATTTAATCTGCCTCCTTGTGTTAAATTTATAAAAGTCAGTTCTGGATAAAATGATACACCATTCGAACAATACCCTGAACCGATTCCCACAGTATCTTTGTCAAAATTACTTTCGGTAAAAATCGTATATTGTTCCAGAGGAGATGAAAGAAGTGAATATCTTTTATTTTTCTTTTTTCCTTCGGAAAATGGATTAATAAAATTGCATCTTTGTTGTGCTGGAAATCTAGCAGAACTCAAATCCAATGACGGAAAATATAACCATTTGATATCTACAAAATTTGGGTTTGAATTTGGAAGAGGTCTTAACACAAAATGTGGATTAGTTTTATAAACAGAAGTAATAACAAAAATTGCTTTTTTCCCTGTTGTCCCTTTAACAAAACCAGAAACTCCCTGTTGGTATCCCTCTCCCAACTCACTGATAATTAAACTACCCACCGCACCGTTACTTCCTTCTGTTACCACGGTGACTCTCCCGCCTTTAGCATCTGGGTGAGAACCAAAGAGAGTTATATCTTGTTCTCCGTTTGAATAACCTGTTCCGCTTACTCCAATACCCAAAGACGCTATTCCTCCGGTATTAGAAAATTCCATATCCAGATAAGCATTTAACGGCTTGTAAATTATACTTGTGTGTATACCTTCGTTGTCCACAGAGAATGTTTCCCCTGTTTTTGAAGTGTCTCCTCCGGTTTCTTGAGTAACACCGAATCTATAATTAGTTATTAAGAATTTTTGTTTAGAACTTCTAGTATTACAAATATCACTAACGAGTGTAACTGGATAATAATTTTTACCTTTCAAAGAATCGTCTTCTTCAATAATCCCGTCTTCTTTGTAATAGTCTAACCTTGAATCCTTGAATAATTTACTCGGAACCTTGATAGTTGAAACACCGAGACATCTAGTCTGTTGATTAATTTTTTTGTCTTCGATTTCAAAATTTAAACTGATACTTCCAAGTCTACCAGCACATATCGGTAATTCTTCTGAAGAACATTCTACAGGAAAAGAGACAGAAGCACCCGAAGCAGTTACACTTCCCTGAGAGTCGTAACAAACAGTATATTTACTATTACTACTGTTACACTTTCTTGTGATATTTTGGGCATATATTTGGTCCTGGGTAAGACATCCTAATTTTAAACCTATTAAACCACCAGTGTGATTTAAACCATTAACATAATCTTCAAAAACAGTATTGACATTTGGCTTAGAATCAGAAACAACATCTAAAACAGAACCAAATTCATTTTCAGCATAAATATTTTCATATGTATATACTTGACATCCTTTGGTTCCAGGAACCGGAAAACCATTTTTTTCAGGATAATAATAATCTTCTGGGGTGGAAGTTCCCCATGAAGGGACCGGGTTGTAATAAGAATCTACTGATTTGACACCGGATTTTTTAATAATTTTGTTATTATTTTCGTTAACTAATTTTTTTATAATCGTGGTAAGCAATATAGCAATTATAATTATAACTAATATTATCAAAGTATACTTACTAGTTTTCCTAACCACATTATATATTTTGTTTTCTTTTGTAGATAATGATTTAGAAGGAGTACTCATTTTTTATTTTAAATAAAATGTCTTTAGATTTATTGAAAGAAGTATTTTTATATGGAAATTTAGACCTTGTATATTCCATCGGACAAATTAAAAAAATTGATATACAAATTTTTGAAGATTATCTGGAAAATATCTCCTTTATCAAAGAAGATAAAAGTTTTATTTGGAGATTTTATCATAACTACGATTTTATCATCAGTAGTTATGAGATGATAATAACTAAAGATAAACAAAAATTAAAACATTTCATAAACATTACCTATAATATATTTGAAAAAATTAGAAAGATTATTAAGACTAAAAAATCAAATACCATAGAGACAATAGATAAAAATAAAGACTATCTTTATACTTTATTAAATTTGTTAGTTAGAAAGTTACACAACAAAATAAAGATACATGATTTAGAAAAAGAATATTTTGAGTTTAAATTTTCAGATTATTGTATCAACCAATCTTTCAAATTCTATCTGGATTATCACACACCCTATGATTATATCAAATGGACTTCCTCTTGGAATCTTATTTCTAAAGAGAAAGAATTGACATTAAATAATATTGATATCTATTTGGATTCCTATTTTAAAAATTACAACATTTATTACAATGAAACTATGGAAAAAGATTTACAAGTATTAGAAGAGAGACTTATCTTTTTGAAAAATTATTCTCCTTCTTATTTAGGACTCTTAAAAAAGAATTTACTTCCGTTAACAGAAAAATTATATAATATCTTTCCGTATAACAGAATCTACCAAGATTATAAAAAATTACTTTTTGTTGATTCAAAAGTATATCGAAATAAATTAATTAGAGATGAAAAACAAATAGATGATAGTAAATGGATGTTTTCTATTTTACCTGTATTTCTATCAGCTTATTTGTTAGGGTTCCCAATAATTACTTTAGATATTCCAGGAGAAAGAATCATTAAGAAATATATAAAATGGATATCCGAGAAAGGAGGTCCGGAAAGTTATTTTGAATGGTTTTCCAACAATTTTAACAAAAAATATTTAGATTCTATTGAATTTGAGACCGATGTCGGAAATGGGATAGAAGAAAACGATGCATTAGATTTGTGTTACACTAAAATAAAACACTACAACCAAGACGATATTTCTTCTGTTTTCAATAACAATATAATGCATCATTTTTCTTGTAAAGAATTTGAAACTATTTTAAAAAAAGAAGAAAATCCTTACAACAGAGGTAAGATAACTAATTTAGGTAAAATTATTGATAATTTAAAATTTAAGAAAAAAGTTAAAAAACAACTTATCATAAGGGGGTTGGAAGCAGATTTAAATGGAACTATGTATGAAAATTATTTAGATATATTAGAAAATTTAGAAAAAGAAGACAGTAGTGTAAATTATTCTAGTCACCAAAATGATATTGAACATTTCTACAGACCTTTGATAGATGTTTTTTTAAGAGGAGATATATAAAAATAAAGGTGAATCTCTCTATTAATAATAAAGAAAAAAAATATTTTCATACTCATGAAATATGAAAATGAATTAAAAAAGAAATTATATTTTCTAAAATGTCTGAGTATTCATCTATTCTTGATATCCTAAACTCCAAGAGCACCAACACCGTATTTAATGTGATTAATTTCACAAATCGAAAGAAATACAACGTTGACGTCTCTAATGTCATTAATTTTTTTAAAAGTTATTGCGAATCACTTTATGTCAAGGATTTGAAAAAATGGAATATTCACCCTATTTTTGCCATTGGAGAAACAGTAAAAGAAAGCATTCCTGTGATGGGAGAATTCTTTTTCAGATTCGATTATGAACTAGACGGAGACAATGAAGACATTATTTTTTACGACAGAGAGTTGATTTATGGTATCATCTCTATTTTCCAAGAAGTTATCAAGGAAATATTCTTTGTTTCTGCAAAAGGAACGGAATTGGTTTGTGTAGTGTCAGAAACAATTCCATGGAAAGAAAACGAGACATATGTTACTAAACTGAAATTTCAGTTCCCGTATTGCAAGACAGACAAGAAATTTCTTAATTCTACTCTACGAAATAAAATTATTCAAAAATTAAGAAGGACTAAAATCAGTCAAAATTTTTCCATCACCTCACCTGTCGGTGATTGGGACACTCATTTGGAAGAAATAAAAGATTACTATCCTCTGTATGGTTCAACCGATAATATCAAAAGACCACCGTGTTATTTTACAGGGATTTATGATAAAAATCAAGAAGAAATTAAATTAAATGATGCTTACCAATATACTTCACATCATTATATTTCAGGGGATAGGTGTATCACGGACCAAGTAGAAGCAATGGAAGAAGATATTTCGGAAGAAGAAAAGAATATATACTTTCTACCGTTGTTCTTGAGTCTGGAGTTTTGGTCAGGAATCACACAGGTCAAAGAAGAATTTAATACTGGTAAAAACTATTTGTCTTCCAGCACTGTTTTTTCGGATGAAGATATAGATGATTACAATGAGAATCCTTCGGAATTGGAAATGTGTATGGAGTTGATTGATTTGTTGGGAGAGAAAAGATTTACGACAGAAAGTTATTTTTTGGATATCGGAAAAGCAATATACAAAGCAACCGAAGGGGAAGATTATGGAATGTCAGAATGGAAAAAGATTGCAGAAAGAAAAAAACTAGAATTTGATGAAGATTTTTGTGAAAGTAAATGGATTGGTTTTGATAATGAAGAAGTGACAGTCAAAACTTTAGCATGGTATGCTAAAGAAGATAAACCGGACAATTATTATGATTGGCACGAAAGATGGTGTCGTCCCAAAATCTTAGAAGCTGTTAAGAACAGGAAGTTGGACAGTATCGTAGCAGAAGCATTTTATCGTGTTTTCTGGCTTCATTATATGCATACTGGAAAAAGATGGGCTGAGTTTAGAAGAAGTCGTTTGGTGACACTTTCAGAAGATTTTAAAATCAGAAGAGTGATTACGGAAAAATTCATTCCTTGTTTTGATAAACAACGAGCTCTTCTTTCTGATGAAAAACTAACTCTTAACAAAGTTGGTAACAAAAGTAAATTATATAAAGAGAAAGCAGATGAATTGGAGTCTCTGATTAAGGAAACTGGTGAATTGATTAAGGATTTACAGAAAGAAAGATTTCGGTCAACTTTGGTTAAATCGTTGAAAGAATACTTTTACAAAGAAAACTTGTCAAAAATATTGGACAAGAATCCTTCCTTGCTGGGTTGCGGGAACTGTGTTATCGAGGTCAATGACAAGGAAGCTTTCACAAGAAACGGGAAACCGGAAGATTATATTACTAAGAAAGTGGGAGTTAATTACAAGAGTATCTATACATACCAACATCCAGATGTTCAAGCATTGTTGAAATATTTCGAACAAGTCTTTCCAGAACCTTCTATCAACCATCATATGAGAAAAGATATTGGGTCTATGTTATATGGTAGAAATGCGGAAAAATACTTTCGGATGTGGATTGGAGATACTAACGGTTCCAAGAGTGTGTATCAAAAGATGATTCGAACTATGTTGGGGGACTATTATTGTGACCTTCCAGCCACCTTTTTCAGTGCTCAGCAGCGTGGAGGCAGTGGTCCTAACCCAGAACTGGCGCAGACAGATGGTGCCAGGGCGGCATTTTCGGCAGAACCTGATGATGATACCTCTTTCAAAGGAGCTAGGATTAAAAGACTAACAGGGGGTGACAGTTTCTATGCTCGGTCTTGTAACGAAGATGGTGGAACGATTGAAACTTCATTCAAAAATGTGATGGTGTTGAACATCGTTCCTGATATTACTGGGATGGACGAAGCCACCAAAAACAGATTTTGTATGATTCCTTTTGAGGGTCGATGGATTCGAAAAGACGAAGATTTCCATGTTCCAGAAACTCACGAGGAGCAAGTCAAAGCAAAAACTTATTGGATGGACGAAAGATTCGAAGACAATATTCCAAAACTAGCTGGAGCATTGTTGTGGTTGGCTATCAAATATTATAAAGTTTATCGAAAAGAGGGATTGACATCTCCCAAATATATTAAGGATTGGATGAAAGATTATTGGACCAAACACGACCCTCATATTTCATTTATGACAGAAATGTTGGAGAATCCTAAAGTTAAAGTAGAGTGTGATGAGTGTAAACATATAGATGAAGTGGAGATAAACGATGAAGGAGAAGAAGTTAAATGTGAAAAATGCGAAGGAAAAAGATTGATGGAGGTGACTGACGTTAAGAAGTATGTTACAGCCAGTGATGTCTATCCTCTGTATAAAAAATGGTTTCGAGAGACATATCCTCAGGTTCAAGTGGTTCCGAAACCAAGAATGATAGAAATTCTATCAACACCAGATAAACTTGGAAAGCAAGTAAACAGAAGATGGTATGGGGTGATTGTTCGACGACAGCATCCAACAGAAATCTCCGATTTTTAGTTTATTTAATATAGATATATAATTATTAGTAATTATATATTGAAACTTATAATATTAACTTCCGAAACAAAAATACCAAACATTTTAATTAAAAAATAATAAAAAATGCAAGATTGTTATTTGTTTATCGTTGCCAAAGGAAAAGAGATTTTAGGTCAGGCCGAATCTAGAGAAGACGCTCTTGGTTATATCCAAGAAACTTACGGGGAAGACGCTGTTAAAGCTCAGAATTATGAACCCAGATGCCAAGGACAGTTAGAAGAATGGTCTCAAGGAGAAGGGGAAAAAATCAGAGTAATCATGGTGTGTAAAGAAAAACCATCCATGATTAAGATGTTAGAAGAAGCGGATGTGGAAAGAGAAATCAGGATTCCTAAACCGATGAAACCGGTCAAGCATGTAGCCACCACTCCAACCAGAACTAGATTAGTTACCGGTAAAAAGACTCCTCCTATTCCGGCTTCAGAACTCCCGGAAGGGACTATTAAGAGAGGAAATGATGGAGAAAATTGGGTTAATAAAAAGAAGAACGGGACTCATCGTTGGATTAGATATATTGAGGAAACACATGATGGTTTGGAAAGAAAGAGAAAAGCACCAAACGCTAAAGCTAGAGAATTCAAAGTAGGAACGGTGATGACTGGAGAAGACGGAAGAGAATGGATTGTCAAAAAAGTAAAAGATAAGAATTTCAGATGGGTCAGATATAATTAATATTCCAAACTCCTCAAAGACATATAATTTGATAAATATAAAAAACTAGTAAATAAAAAATGGCCTCTATATTTATAACATATGGATTGTTAGGATTTCCATTTTTATTCGGTCTAATGGAAGATTCTGCTGTTAATGACAGAAAAAATGCAGCGGGAGCTGTAATTGGTAAAAAACACAGTTATTGGGACTGGGTTTTATTAGGTTTCAGTATCTCTCTAGGAATTTTTGTCCTGAGATATATCCGAGCTACTATCAAGTGGAAAGAAACCAAACAATATATCTTGAAAAAATTAGGGACTGGGGTGGACCCAGGGAGTTCAGAAGCTTTAGAAAGTAGTTTTGGATATTATTGGAAAAGCACTCTCTTTTTCCCAGCTTGGTTTTTAAATTATTTCTTTTTCCCACAAAGTGGAGCTAATTTAGCATTATCTTATCTTTTTTGTGGATTTTTGTTTTGGTTAACATTATATTATGTGTTAATAAACAATTATGACGGAAAGGGTTTTGGAGAATTTTCTAGAAGCGGAGCTTTGTATATAAGTATTTCAGCTACCATAGGACTTGTGATATTTTCTATTTTATTTGGAGGAATCTTTACTTTAGGAAAGAGTGGAAGTTAAACTAGGCAGATAATTTTTCGAAAGATTTTATATATTAATTAAGATATATAAAAATGTCTAACCCTTTTATGAAAAAATTTAATGAATCTGAAAGTAGAGGATTAAATGGATTACTTTTATTAGGTTCTTTTGGGGTTTTTAGTTTATTTATAGGTATGATTACTGAAGAAAGAAAAAAAGGAAATAATAGAGCAGTTAGGGATTGGAGCATAGCTTTTGGAGTTTCTTTTGCTTTGGGTATACTTATAAGTTTAGCAGATTTTGACATACTTATAAATAAAGACAATCTCGTTATTGATTTAATAACAAAGGGTCCGTTTTTATTATTTTCCGGAGCCCCGTATGTTCTTGTTTCCGGTTTAACATCAGCAACTAATTCAATCATAGGAGAAAATGGTTCTAAAGCATTTGGTTTGGACGATTTGAATAGTAAATATGGAGGGAGAATTAACCAAGTGGTTAATCTGGGAAAATCAGATTCTAGTTTTATTTTTATGAACACTTTCAAATATTCTAAGAGAGAAAGTATCCTTCCTTGTAAGACAGCTGGAGTTAAAGGAGTGTGTCAAGTCAGGAGGTCTGTTATTTACATGGTTTTCTACCTTGCCGCTCTATTATTAATTCCTCTCTTCATAACTTTGGGAGATATTAAAAACAATAACAATGAATTTGACAGAGAACAATACGTATATTATTTAGTCTTGTTTTCTGCTATTACCATCGGATTGGTGATTCTGTTTGTTCTAAGCACAGTCAAATCCATGGCTGGGAGTGATGTT
>TARA_R110000822_G_scaffold39019_3_pt1 | contig 12322 bp, 3 predicted proteins | sample TARA_R110000822 | Tara Oceans TARA_R110000822 (sample SAMEA4397666) | marine metagenome | biome: Polar Biome; feature: [SRF] surface water layer (ENVO:00010504); material: water (ENVO:00002006), including particulate matter (ENVO:01000060) such as... | depth 5 m | reverse complement strand
GTCTTCTTTTATTTCTATAACATCCTCTTGCGTCGTCATGATTGTCTGCCTTACGAGCTGATCCTTCATGTCGAACTCCATACGTGTAATCTCTGGCTCTGTTGGTTTAGGCAGTTCTTTAGCCTCCGCTATATCCGCCTGTAGGGCAAACCACATAGCTATTAATGAGCCTAATCCCGCCACACCTAGACCTATTGTTTTTAGATCTAATGTTACCTCTGTTTTCTCCCCTATTTGTTGTGCCATATCTACTTGATTACATAATTTATTCCCATTGTTAAACTCCCTAAAGGTCTCCCCCAGTACTCACTAAAACTTCCTTCCGCAAACAAACCTAGGTGCTTACCTATATTAGCCCCAAAAACAACGCCTGCATTATAATCTACCCATGTATTCCCCGCTACTCTCGCGTAAGAGTATTCTTCATCCCCTAGCTCTTTGTGATACGGCATTACATTTACCCATGAGTGCACCCAGAAATCTTCTGAGTAGTGGTAGAAGTCCGCTCCTATTGCTGCAGAAAGCTGGTATTGATTAGGAAGCTGACTACGTATATCCCTATTGTAAGTGTTTACTATAGAGCCATATTGGTACCGTCTAAACTCTGAGTCAGTTTCTGCAACTAAGTTGCCTTCTGGACCATACCACTCCCAATCGCTCCATTCTCCTGTAGTGTATTCCCCATCACTATTCGAGTCTGTATACACCCAATTGTCTACGTAATCGTAGTCATAGGCTAGCAGCCACCACGCCCCGCTATTCTCTTCTATCCAATCCTCAATAGGGGCTACGGTGTAGGCAGGGTGCCTACGTCCTGCTATACCTGCAGTAAGGTTAAATTTATTTCCTATCTGAACACGTAGCTTAAGGGCAGCTTCTAGATACTTTATATCCGCTCGCCCGTTTTCAAGAAAGTCCAACTCAGCAACCATCCATTTGGATAGGTGCCTAAGGAAATACCGCTGATCTGTAGACTCCTGACCTGTAAGCCTTACCTGCGAGTGCTCGAACACATACTCAAAACCGCTTACATTACCTACGTTCGCTTCTTCAGACATGGATACCTCTGAGCCATCATAGAAATTTGTTGCTTTAATTTCGTATTTAAATCGGGCTAGTTTTCTTAATCCAAAGGAAAAAGTATAGTTAGGTTCGTACTCCATAGGTACAACGGTAAGCAAACCATCCATTACGGCATATGTGTCCTCCTGGACCATAGGGTTGGACTGACTAAACGAAGTGTAGAACGTGCTATACTTAAAGAAGTTTTTTATCACTCCCTGACTTAAACCATAGGTTAAAGTAACAAGGCTTAACAGTATAGTTAACAGCGTTTTACGTATCATTTTTTAAGTTTTTCAATGGTCCTTCCTGCGAAGTAAGCTCCAAAGGCAGTCATCATTAATATTTGTAACAAATCTACGTATGAATCCTTAACATTAAATGGCCATGCATCTATAGAGTCGGCGGTCATAGTTAACATAAACATCACCATAAGGCTAATAAGAGTTAGAGGTCGTATTAGCTTTGCCAACTTAACATCGCCACCCATATCTGCCTTCCAACGCTCCGTAACGTTTTCCTGAAAGCGCACCTCCGCGTCGATTATGCGCTGAGCCTCTTCAGGGTCAATACTATCGTCTTTATCTATCAGGTTTTTTACAACTCCTAGAGCTCCGCTATCAGGTAAAAGATCCCCAACCACGCTTAATATGCCTGGCGCTTTCTCCGCTAACCACTTACCTAGCTTTGTGTCTTTTATTTTCTTTCTATCACTCATTTGTTCTTAGTTTTTCGTACTGTAAGTTAAAGTTCATCAGGATCTTTCTTTCCTTGTCCATTAATTCCTGAATCCTCAAATTCCTTTCGGAGTAGCCAGGAATGTTCTTTGCTTCCCGCTTAGCGGCCCTTAAATTTTTCAGCTGCTTGTTGGACCCTTTCCTTAAGTTATTTAAGGCTATTACTCCACGGTATTTGCTGTGGTCTAGCGTCAAATCAGGGTCCTTAAGTTCCTTTACACTTATTTCTATTTCATCTGCGTTTTTATCAAACAACTGGTAATCATAGTACTTAGATGACTCCCCGTACATTTTACGCATGAAGGGTATGTCGTTATACGACAGTTTTAAATCCTCTCCGTCAGTTAGTTTATGGCCTATCTTCACGGCTGTTTCCCCTGTTCGAGTAACAAACTGACCAGCCCCACCTAAGTAGTATTCAAACATATACCACAGCCCGTCGGGGTTGAAGTCTAGCTTGCCCGATCTATGCGGCGTACCACCCGTTGCGTCGTTCATCCATGCGAAAAACTGCTTGACGCTATCTGGTGAACGGAAGGACATGTATGATTCTGGTTTAGGGGTTCCAAAAGGAAGTTGCTCCGAAACTACTGGCCCGCCAAAGTATGTTTCATTTACTCCCCACTCTACAAGTGGTTTTATTACCGTTGGCGCTATAGCCTTTAAGGCGTACTTACCCAAATCTTCAGACTGTCCAAATGATATAGGAGAGAATGAACTTACGAATGAGTTAAACAAAAACATTATTGCTTCGTCAGGCTCCTTCATTCCGTACGCTACCTCTGTTGATGCACTGCCTACATTGGCAAACACATTATAACCATACGGCATAGGAATTTTAATATAATCCTTGCCCGACCCTGGGCCAGCTGGGAGCATAATAATTAAGTTGCGCTCTTTTATGTAGTCTGGTATTTTAGCGTAAAAAGAAACTTCATCTTCGTCGTCATCGGCTACGGCTATGTTAATCATTGTAAGGAGGGAATTTAATATTCCGAACCCTGCCGCGGCTTTTTGTGCGTTTGTCCTTCTTTTGTACCAGCTTTCTTTTACTCCGTCTGGTCGCGGTGCCTTAGATCCGAGTAGAGATCTTCCCAACCTGGCCGTACCCTGAACTGAAGCATTGAAAAATAAGTACACGGCATTGAGGCTTTGCCCCCATTCCCCGTGCTTATTAAAGTTTACCGTAATATTTTTTGCAAACTGAGCTGACTTCTCTCTTGAAACACCATTTTCCCTCGCGGCTATATAGGATGACAGACGTATGCTATTCTCAAAGGCATCGTTAATTCCCTCTATAAACCCTGCGAAGTTCTTTACTCCCCCTAGGATCTTTTGAGCCCCCGTTTTATCCCCCGCTTCAGCTTCTATTTGCTTTGCTATTTCAGTTAGATCTTTAGCGTAAGCCCATCCCGTTCTACCTCCATCCGCTTGGAAGTCCTCGAAGTACTTCTCTATCCTTGGGTCCATATCCTTACCTACAGTCCCCTTCATTAGGGATTTTAAGGTTTCAGGAGTAAGCTTTATAATATCAGCTACCACCCCCGTTCCATTTAGGATACCACCTTTTATTTCAGCCTCCGCAGCCGCGTTAAATATAGCGGCTTGGATGTCCCTAGAAAAGTTTGAGATTACGAATTCTGGATTCAGAGTTGTAAACGATCGTCTCAACCAGCTTCCTGGAACCCTTAAAACTTTTACGAGCATACTCGTCACGGGGACGTTCATTCCCCTAAGGGTTTCGGCGTAGCTAGCGTCCTGAAATTTAATAAATTTCTGTACCCCATCAACCCTTACGCCCACTGCATTTTCATTCGTATGGAGATCGCCCTCCTCTACTACACTCCAGACCTTAGAGTTGGGGTTGTTTTTGACGAGCTCATACAAGGAAACTAACGCTTCGTTTGTTCTACCTTTAATGTGCGCTTGGGCGTTCTGCGTAATAATTTGAGCTAAAATATTTCTAGCTGCAGATTTTCTACCTTTTGCCCTACGTATCATAGACTTAGTAACCGACATTCCTCCGCCAGCGTATGGGTCCTTGCTATCACTATCATTAACGTCATCTAAGGAAAGCCCCTGAAGTGGTATATAGCTTTCAAATAAGCCCTCCCACGCGTCAATGGTTTCCTTCGTTTCCATACCTAGGTTTAAATAAGTTTCCCTAGTGTTCTGTTGTATTTCCCTTACCTTCTCTACAACCTTATCTAATTTACCTTTCTGATCTTCGCTTATATTGTTTAGGATCCTGTCCGCTTCGGCGTCCGTCATTCCACTACCATCACTAACTCCGTCTCTTTCAAATATCACAGAATTACGCTCCTTAGCATGAAGCGCGTACATGTACTCGGAGACTGTTTCCTCTTTAACACCTAAATCTTTCATTAGGTCAGTGATCTCCGACAGCTTTTTGTCAAGTCTTTCTAAGTCATATGCGGCCTTACCGTACATCAACTCCTCATTCATTTTAAAGTCCTGGCCTTTATTTACCCTTCCGCCCTTTGATTCCTCTATACTTTCCTGGAGGTTATGTATATTGCTGTACTTGTCTACAAGCTTTTGTTTAAAAGCGTCAACTAATCCCTGCCCGTATGTTCTCTCATTGAGGTTCCATTGCGAGGGGTCTATACTTGTGTTACTCCTAGCTTGACGGGCCGATCTGACTACGCCTTCCTTAACTCCAGCCTTTAGCTCAATGCTTGGTTTTGCGGCGGGAGCTTTAAACTTCCCAGATACACCACCTCTAGACACCTGAGCTGACTTAGATCGTTTTATGCCAGGAAGTACATCACCTATTAAATAATGCTCCTCTAAAAATACAAGAGGTTCGTTTACCGCTTGTTCCGAAACTATTGCGTGACGGAAAGCTCTCGCCATGTCTGTTTCTATTTGAGGAATGCTATTAGGATCAAGAATTGCATCGCCGTTTTCATCCTCTATAGTATTGTAGGGAACTTTTTTTACGGCCACGATAGCGCCTTCTCTAGCTTCCGAGAATACAGGATCCGCATACTTTTCTATAATTTCTTTCTTGGTTGTTATACCGTGCTTTTTTATCCCTGAGCTAAGAAGCAGTTTACCAATTAGCTGGTTTCTATATTTGAATGAAGTGCTTTCAGCCTCTAGGAATATCCCAGACCCTACGCTTGTTTCGCTTTTTAGAGCTGAAACTGCAACCTCTAAATCCTCTAAGCTGCTAATAACAAGCCCTTTGTTTTGCTTACTTGGAGTTTGACTAGACTCCTGGAGAAGTCTCACCCCAAAATCGGAATTACTCCCTATTGCCCCCCTTAAAACTCTAAGAGCTCTACGCTTCATGGACTTTTCGGCTGATGAGTCCCCTTTCTTAACAATAAAAAACTTATTAAAATCACTTACAATTTCTGGGTTAGATCTAGCTTTATCCAGTATTAAATCTAGGGTCTCATTAAATACCCTAGGGTTTCCTGGGATGTATGATTTTCCCTGTGTTGTAAAAGCAACTAAAACATATCCAAGTGGGTCCTGATCCTTACGACCCATATCGTGGTAAATTTGTTTAAGTATCTTCTCCTGAGTACGCACCGCACTAGTAGCCCGTCTGTTTGACATTATTTCATCAGTGTTTGCCATACTTCTAACTCCCGTGGCGTCATCGTCACCTAAAATCATAGATGAGTCGTACCCAAGGGAAAACATAAACGCCCCGTCAAAGTCTTCAAGCTTCCCTAATTCGCCGCCCTGGGTTTTCATTAAGGAAGCCATTTGCTCAGCCGATAGCTTACCTACACTTGTTTTACCACGTATTGCAAATCTACCCTGCTGAGTTTCGTTGCCGTCAATAGTGCCAGGGGTTTGTCTTTCGCCCCCCGCCATGTTGTATATCTCGGGATGTTCTTCCTTTTGGATCTTAAGTGTTGATCTGTTCCTTAAGGCCCTTAAATCTTCGGATGTTAGGTCTGAATTTATTAAGGCCAGCATATTCTGCTTAGCCATAGCCCACCCCTCTACATCCACGCCCTTAGCTTCTACGGAGGCTTCCCCATATGCGTCTGTTTCTATGTCGGGAACAAAACTCGTAAAATCAACGTTGTTTCTTAGTTTTTCGTTGTTGTACAATTCGTCGGCCTCTTTTATTAAGTCGGACTGCTGAATTCTTAGCTGAGTGTTAAGTTGTTTTTCCTCCCTAACCATTCGTGATTTCCGTTGGCCAAAACTTTCAGATTCTGGCACTGGCATATCCAATTGCTCACCCTGTTTGTTTGTTCTTACCGCTGGTGGTTTTATGTATACCTTCTCTCCATTGTGGATAACAAATGGTTTTGCATACCTAGACGGGGAAGCTCCGTTCCCTGTGAGTCTAGCGTAGTCATTCTTGTAGTGCCAGTAGTCCTTATACTTAACCTCCATGTCAGTGGATCTCTTTAAGCGTGAACGGCCATAATCTTCCTTCCAAATTTGTTTATCGAAATAAACTGTATTCCCTTCTTTTAACAGCTCAAAAGTTGACTGAACTTTAGGGGCTTGACGGGCTGATCTGGAACCCCCTTGTGTGGCTGCAGGTCTTTCTATAACAGTGCCCTCATCATTTCCCATAGGTAAATTATCAACTCCTGGAGGTACGCTTTTGTACGATTGTACCAACTCCCCTTGTTTATCATATTTATCTATATCAATTGGGGCCTGCATACCATTAGTATTAAAACCCCCTTGAGATTCTGGAAATACCATTGCGTCAGGCATAGATCGTGCAGAACGACCACGAAGGCCCTGTTCCTGCTCTTGTGGAGTCTCAGCAACTTCAACATTAACCTTTGTTTTTTCCCCTTTGTATGCTATAGCAACCTTTTGTCCTAAGGAAACTATATCCTCCAGCCCTGTAATAATATTCTCCTGAGGGGCTTTACTACCTCGGCTAAAGACCCTTCCTATACTAGCAATGAACCGCTTCCACCTACCCTGATTCTTTGGTTTCTCTAGCCATTTCTCAAAAACCCTAGGTTTAATTGCTATCTCGGATAAAACTCCAGCTATTATCTCTACTTCAAAACTTTTTAAATCTGTTTCCCCGTAAGTAACACCCCTCTGTTGAATTATTCTCCTTGCTTCTTCGGAGAACCCCGTAGCGCTTGAATCCACAACAACCTTAATGTTCCCGTCCTTGTCCTTTTCGAGCTTCATACCCCCTAACTCAAGAGTTTGCCTGAATAAATCCTTACGGCTTGCTTCGTTAGTTTCTATAATAGGCATAAGAGTAAAGTGTATTACCTCCTCATTAACTGCCTGTTCGTCAGCGTTTTCGTTTAAGTGAATAGTCCCACTGCCCTTTCCGTCGGGTACAAATAAACCTATAGTTATTCCGTTCGAATCCGTTAGCTCCAGCGTTGCCCTATCCTTTAGCTCCCCGCCTTCGGCAAGCATCATAGCGTAGAAGCTATCCATGTCTTTGTGATAGGTTATCCCCACTCCTCCGTCCTTAAGTATCTTACCCCACCCTTGATTTAACCTATTTATGGATGACGCTATGTTTTCTGGTAGTTTATTATCCGTATTATCTACGGCATCACCCTCCCCAGTCATTGCTATATCAATCTTATTCTCTTTCAGCTCAGCTCCTTTTTCCTCGCTCGTTTCAGAATCCGTAGTTGTATCCGAGGTCGGCATCTCCTCGTTAACTTCCATGGGCTTACCGTTATCGGCATCCTCTAGGATATCCACGAAGTCCTTACCCGTTATACCCATTTGAGCGGCTACCCTTCTAGCTTCTTGTCTATACTTACCAGACTGCGCAATCGCTTTAGCTCTTTTGGGATCCTTAGGGTCCATCGCCATAGCCTCAGCCCTTTTAGACGCGTATAAGCCTAACAATCTATTAATCTCACCCTTAGCCCCGTTCGCTTCGTTGTAAGCTTCGGCGTACCTTTCTTTTAAGTCCTCAGCTACTTTCTCCCCCCGCTCCTTAGATACCGTTTTAATCAGCTCGTCAATGCCAAGTATTTTTTCCATACTGGGCTGCTCATCCTGAAGCTCACTTAAATCCTCCTCCGTTATGTACTTAGACTCCAGTTCGGTTTTTCTTTTATATAGCTTCTCGAACTTGTCCTGCAAGTCCCTTTGTTCCTGCCCACTCGCTTCACCTATTTTGGATTTAATATTAGCGAGTTCCTGGTTCATCCCGCTAATAGCTTTAAGGTCGCCCTCGTCCATTCTTGCGTAAAAATTTCTACCTATGGAGTGGAGTTCATATAGGGCGTCCTCCGCCTTTAGGAGCTCCATCTTCAGCCCCGAAGCCATCTCTGGATTGCTATCGCCTATTTCGTTTATTTCTTGCTTTAATTGCTTTACTAGCTGTTGTTTTTCCTCAATTCCTTTTGCCACTTTGGAGTGGTCCTGCCACTGCCTATAGGCTCCCCTTGCTCCAATTCCCCCAAATAATAACCCACCAATTCCCGCATCAGCAAATTCAAACCAATTAAAATCCTCCCCCTCAAATTCCCGTCCCTGCGACCACAAATAAAGTCTATCAATGTTTTGCTCCACTACGCTTTGAGCCATTTCCTCAAGGGGCTCCTGGAGTAAAGCTTTACCCATATAGTCCCACTTGGATGGCTCCTTCAAACCTCTACCCGCTTCCATAGCCCTTAACCTTGCGGCCTCTATTACTGACTTGGGTTTCCTATGAAGCAGTCTTCTGGCCCCCCGATCCGTAGCCCTAAACGTTCTTTCCAATAAGGCTTCAGAAGTTCCTACGGCTGTGGCTAAAAGCAACTTCTCCCCCTTAGTTAAGTCCGTTCTATCCTGTACTGCGGCGTAATAACCCCCAGCCCCCCTCAGTCCCATGCTTGTTAGCCAGGCCCCCGAAGTAGTTTGCTCGTGCTTTATTATAGTTTTTGCCTTTGCTAAAGCCCCCTTTGAAGATCTCACTGAAGCCAACAACCCTTTAGCAGCCTTTCCCCTACCCATAAACACCACAGAACCAACAACATCGGGTAGTATCTCGTGTACAAACGTACCAAATTTTTGCCATGTTTCCCAACTGGCCAAGCCCTCATCAGTCACGAGCTCCGAAAAACTAGTACTTCGATTTTCCTCATCCACCCCCCACATTTCCTGTCTTGCATTGCTCTGCGCGGACTGCCTTCTTTCCCACTCCTTATTGCTTTTCTGCCACTCTTCCGCTTTACCTCCCAGACCCACCAGATCCCCTATATATGGCCTACTTTTATAGAAGAGATCTTTTGCCCATCCCGTAAATGGGGACAGTATTAAGCTGGTTACATCTCCCGCGCCCTCTAGGAAGCCATCGTATTCAGCGTAATCCCTATGAACGTCGTTGTATACTTCCGTTAGGTAGTCGCGCGACGCGGCTTCCTGGTAAACTATTTCCCTATCTAGCTTTACGTTAGGATCGTACTTAGTTCCAAAACCCACCAGGGCGTTCATCTCATTCTCCCTTTCGGTAGCGATTCTAACCCTTTCCTTTATTTCGTCTAGCTGTGTGGAACCCCAGTCTCCTGACTCCTTATCGAACTCACCGAGCATGCGTTTTAGCTCACCCTTTTCGTTGTCGCTATATTCGTGACCACCCGTTACCGCCGTGGCCGTATTATTTGAAATATTCCAGATTGAATTAATTCCACTCTCCGCCCAGTCCGCAAGAAAACCTGGATTGGGGGCGTTTACTCCGCTTCCAGTGTATGGTACTGTAGGGTAGCCGCCTGGTGACTCCCCTGTTTGGCCTGAACCCTGTGGGTTTTCTCCTAGCCTTTGGCGCTCCAGGTCCGTTTGACTGCCCTGGAAGTACTGCCCTGTAGTTTCGTATATCTGTCTTTCAACTTTCGCAATTTGACCGTCACCTGAATTAGGATCATGAAGAATAGCTAACCACCCCTCCATTAGGTTTAAGCTATGGTAAGCATCCTGGTACTCCGTATCGGAGGTAGTTATATCCTCGGCCGTTAAGTACGCGTTGCGAGCTTCATCCGAGCCGTCGTCGCTAAGCCTGCGAAGCCTTTCAGCGTTGTTGGCTAGTTCCTGCTTATGGGCCCTTAAATTATCTAAATTCTGTTTGTGCGTTGCTTCGTATTCCTCCCTTTCCCTAGTTGCGTTACCCTGAACTACAGAAATAACTTCATCCCGATTAAATCTAGAGGAAGCTAAATTCGCTACACTTTGATGACCGTGCCCTAGGTCGTATAGCGTATTGATATACCCGTCCATTTCCGAGAGGTTGTAGTTAACGGGCTCTTGCCCGAACTCCCCCTGGAATGGCTCTACCCCTTGAGGCGGTCCCCCTCCTAGCGGAGCGGTAGAGTCCGTTTGTAGCTGTAGCGGATCCGTATTGTCAAATTCGTTTGGCATACTATTATTTTTTATCGTTCTGCATAGGGTGTCATAGCGGTTAAACCATACTCCTCAATTATTGCATTTGCGGTTCTTTCTGCTCTCGTAACGTTTCCTTCCCCTATTAAATCTGCATCAAGTTTCCATGCAATAACTGCATCTGTATATGCCTGACCTGTCGGGTAGTTTTTTCCCGTAAGCTTGTTCTTTTTTAGATACGCATTAAATAAAGGAAGCCATTTACCTCCTCTCGTTGTTGCTGTTATTTTACCCCCGTAGTAATCCATGTAACCCTGTGCTGCTTTTGTCCATTTTTCAGTGGCTATTTCCTGTAGACGTGCAGCCTGTTCAGCATCCTGAACAGCAGTTTCAGAGCCTGCAGCCGCCGAAACAGCGGCCTTCTCCTTAGCCTCTGCGACGCGTTTGTCGTAATCAATTGCAGTGTTTACACGCCCTAAAGACGCATCACCTCTCCCTACAAAGTAAAGACCAGCAACAGTTCTTTGAACGGCAACTGGAAGAGCGCCAAAGTCTTCCTCTGGGATTGTAACGTAAATCTTTTCAAGTTCCTTCTCTACCTGCCTTCCTGATATTTCATTTAGCTGGGGTTGGGTTAAACCCATCGATTCGTTTGTTAATCTTCCGTTTGGATATTCCGCGGAAACCGCCTGTAGCAACTTCAATTTCTTTCTAGCTGTAGACCCCTTAAGCCCTTTTAATGTCTCTAGTGCCGCATAGTCAGTTGCATTTAAGTAGTCTTTTAGTATCGCTAGTTTCCCGTTAGCCCCTGTTGCGCCACTACCAATATCCACACCCGCTATAGTAACTCCACTATTCGCGGTGTTTGGGACATTAATTTGCATGCTTGGAGAATATCCTTCCTCCCATCCAACACCCCCGTCGTTAACTCCTCCCTCTCGTCCCGCTCCTACTATATCAATAGCTGTTTGTCCTAGCGTGAATCTTTGGCTTGGGGTGGCTTTGGCTGACTCTGGCTTAACTATTGGGTATTTAGACGGCCCAAATTGAGCTTGGTCCAGCAGCGCATCAGCCATAATCCTGTGCGGGGAACTCTTTGGGGGGTATCCGTAAGCCTCAATAGACGCCTGTAGCTCCTCCTTGTAAGTGGCGCTGCTTTGATCTAGTATCATGGCTGCATTTCCTGGCTTACCATATGGGCTGTTCCAAAGATCCTCAGTATCCGTATATTTATCCATCACTTCTCTTGTGGAGTCAAGAGCGCTTGAAACCGCTTCTTTTTTAACTTCTGGGATATTTTCTATGGACTTAATTTCTGCCGTCAAATCTTCCTCTACGCCCAATAGTCTTTCGCGTTCGGCTAACTTAGCCGCTTCCTTGGCTTCAAATCCCGCCTCTATTCCCAATAGTCTTTCCCTCTCCTTAGCCTCCGCTTCCTTCTGCTTCTTTAGTTCGTTCTGAGTACTGTACGCCTCATAGGCCGCCCTGGGCCCTATTTCCATAAGGTTCTTTAGTAACCCTTGAATACCTTGCGGTCTTGATTTATCCCTAATTTGCTTGGCTACTAGCTTAGCTCTAGCCGTAGCCCGCTTGGACTCCTCCGTAGCCACTTCTAAGTTGTCGTTCGCCGCGTCCGCCTCCGCCATAGCCGCAGTTTCTAAAGCTACAGCTGCTATTTCAGCAGCTTGAGCCTCAGCCTCTTCAGCTTTATCTACCGCCTTTTCAGCTGCCGAAATTGCAATCTCTGTATCCTCATCGCTAACACTATCATCATCAGTGGCAAGTTCAGCGACTTGAGATGCGATTTCCGCTGCTTCTCTTGCTGATGTTGCTATTGCTTGCGACTCAACAGTCGCTGCAGCACTCCTCTCCTCATCGCTAATTTCTTCGTCAAGCTCCTCACCCGTACCAACCTGCGTGCTTTCCTGAAATCCCACGTCCGTGGAGTTAATTTCCTCTTGAAGCTCCAGCTCCGCTATTTCTTTTTGTTCCCTTTCTAGCCTCAGCTCCTCATACCTACCCATATTTTCGGCTTGGTTTCTACTAAAGTCCGCGTCGCCGATTCCCGCATCCCTTAAGTTACGAAGGATTTCCCTAGACCTTGGATCCGCGTTGGGCCCGTCAATTGGTACCATCTCATTGTTAGGGACATCCACTATAGAATACCCAGGCTGTCCAGCTTCGGCGAAATTTCGTTGCTCCTCAGAAGCATTAGCCATGGG
>TARA_R110000822_G_scaffold82279_4_pt1 | contig 12334 bp, 16 predicted proteins | sample TARA_R110000822 | Tara Oceans TARA_R110000822 (sample SAMEA4397666) | marine metagenome | biome: Polar Biome; feature: [SRF] surface water layer (ENVO:00010504); material: water (ENVO:00002006), including particulate matter (ENVO:01000060) such as... | depth 5 m | reverse complement strand
CTTCGTATCATCGGCCAGAAGGGCAACCTCAAACTTAATGGCCTCGACATCAATCCCAAGCGGGTTCGTGATGCCACGCACCTTCATGCACCCGCTTGGATATTGATAGGCATAATCCCACAACCCAGGGACGGTGACGTCCAATGCTGATGGGCTGGTGTATTTCTTGGCAAACCGCCAGGGATACCGCCGAAGCAATTCATCCCTGGTATCGTCGAAGACCAGATTGATCTGCTCTGCTTCAACACTTTCTTCGGTAATGGAAGCAATATCGTAACGATCACCGATATGCTGAAGCGCGAGTTTAGCAATCTGGACTTGACTGGACATGGCTTATTCCTTTGCGGCGATGTTTTCTTCCTGAATCCGTCGCGTGGCGGCCGCGACATCCTTCTTCATCTTGGTAATGCTTGGCGTGGACTTGGGCGCCGCCTCCCTCTGATACGTCGATTCTCCCTCAAGAATCTCAACATCCCGCGAAGGGATGGGATGACTGGCGTCGAGCGTATATGTTTCGCCCTTCTCGTAATATAGCTCACCATCGTAATATGCTTGCTTAAATCTGATTTTAATTTCAGCCATTTGTTTTTCCTCCGAAAAAGTAAAAAGAAATGGGGGGCAGCATTACCCGCCCCCCACAAGGTCTTAGTTGGTGGCGTCAGGATATGACTTCCAACCGATAGGATCGAGCGTCAAGAAGGCACTAAAAGCACCAGCAGACGTGGTGGCCGTACCAATGATAGCCTGAACACCAAGGTAACGCTCGTAGACGTTCCCTTCGATGGGCAGTGGAATAACTACCTGATAGCCAGCAACCAGGGTAGCTTCAGCAATCGCGCCAGTTTCGATGTGTGCAGTCGAAGTGGTGGCGTGGATAGCAGCAGAGCTATCAGAACGAAGCCGGAAGTTAATCGTAGACGAAGTTCCGACAACGGCAGTGTCGATCTGGATAACCAGATAAACGGGCTGACCATTGCCAATGTCTTTGGCTTCCTGCATATCAATCTGATTGGTTGCCAAAATTGTGGATGCAACAGCAGCAATGCTTTGCCCATCCGCAAATTCGTTCAGTGAGTCCATAATCATAACTAATTCTCCTTTCAAAGAGAAGGCGGCGGGGAGGGGTTCGTTACACTCCCCGCCTGGGGGTTATTAAGTAATGCGAGCTTCGTTCGTACGAAGCGCATCTACGCGACGGATGGGATACCCGCCCCAAGATGTTTGCATTGTGCCACCAACCATGTCCATCGACAAGGTAGAACTGGAGACGGCGTTTGAGGTCTGACGGCGAAGGAAAGCAAGAACCTGCTTATCCATGTACCAGGCGCAACGGCCAACCGACGTGTTCGGAATTTCCGTAACCGCCTGATGCATCAGATCGTTCAGATCCGCACCGGTTGAAATATCGGCAATCAACAAAGACCGATCGATATTTGCAATACGGACGGCATAACGCCAATCACGGACAGACAGCCCGACATCCCAACGATAATGGGTGCGATATGCTTGCATCAAACCAGAAGAGGAACCAACAGTGTCCTGGACGGTAACTTCACCAAGATCCCGCTGCTGAACGCCAGCTTTGGAGCCTTTGGGGATGATGCCGTGGACAGTGTTCGGTGACCAACAGATCAGCCAAATACTTGCATTGTCGCTCTGGGTGCCACCGCCTTCAATGATATTGTCGCCATTTTCGGCCGACAAGCTATTGTAACGCGGGGACAAACCAGTGAACTCTTCAGGGCTGGTGGATTCATCACCATAGAAGACTTTCGTGGACAAGGTTTGGTTCATGCCTTCGATGTGAGGGCGATCTTCCTGAAGACGGAAAGCAGCAGGGTTACCTGCCATATCCACCAGGGCTTTATCAACCTGGGAATAATCTTCCATCATGCCACAAGCGTCCGTGACTTGGACGGCGCGTGACTTGGTTGGCTGTACGAAGCCGTACATTTTACGGAAGGTTGGTGAAGGCAGACCGGAACGCATGGATGTGCGGTGACCGGTTGTCAGGTTGCCTTCAAGCCAAGTCATATCTTCCAAGATTTCGTTGGTCTGGTTAAGGATTTCGATCACGTCGGCGATCGTGCCGTCGGGGTCAGTGACCTTCGCAAGATCAGCGAGGGTAGGGTTTTCAGTTCCAAGAGCAGCCATTTAATTTCTCCTTATCTGGCTATTTGTTAAATTGATTCATCGTTGGATACATCCGCTGGAGACTGTCTTTGTCTTCTAATTTGTGAGAAGCGCCATCAATAAAGTCACTCTCACCAACGGATTTACCAACACGCTGTAAAAAACGTATCATTTCAGGATGATTCCCCAGGCCCAAACCATTTGGGTTTTCGGGAGAAGGTTTGTCGAGCAGGGACTGGAAGCCTTCGCTGCCATACCCGTCTAAAACCTTCTTGGCTAGGCCGAGATTTTGTTGGAGATTTTCACCACCAATTTCTTTATCAGCCTTCACCTCTTCACCCCAAGCGTCGACACGCTCGTCAAATGCTGTTGCTTGATATTCAACAGCAGCTTTTCCGCGTTCCATATCATAATCGACCACCGCCTGATACTGATCTTGAGTCAGGCGCATATCCTTGGCACGATCACCAAACACATCAAGCATTTTTTGAGCATCCTCGCTAAGATCGATACCCTCTGGAGATTCGTATTCATACTTGTCAGGCACCACGCCTGGCTTGTCTGAATCTTCTTCACCAGCATCATCACCCCCGTCATCCGACAGCAGGGTTCCAGATTCTTCTTTCGCTTCGCCTTCTTCGGCGGCAGCTTCAACTTTCTCTTCAACTTTTTCTTCGACCACATCCTCGACAGTTTCCGTGGTTTCAGTTGTTTCTTCCATGATTTCTTCAGCCATTTTTTATATCCTCCGATATTAGGTTAAAATTCATTACTAGGCATTACGTTACCTGATATTCGTTAAGGCTAAATCTACATTGCATGTCAATGACACTATTGTGGCCTGATGTCGTACCAACAAAATACAAGACAGTAGACGGTTCAAGTCTGAACTTAATAGGATCAGCTATCTGCCTATGTAAATCCAACGATCTATCCAGAGAACCTCTAAAAATTTCAGTTCTAACTCCTGACGCTCTATTCCATGTGTAGCCGATTAACGCTAACGCTTTATCCTTATTTAAAGCCGACATCTCAATGGTCAGCCAAGGGGCTATAGCTACATGATTTGCACCTACAAAGAAGATAGCCTGTTGTGTGATGGAACCTTCCGCTGGGACGACTGCTTGAACTGTAGCTCCTGTTGTAGCTGTTACAGTTATATCGTTTGTGTTAAATCCTGCACTCCCTGCGGCGGTGACTGCAATTCGGTTGATGCCTAATCCACTAAAGCTAGTGACATCTGATCCGTCAGAGCCTAACGTGTGTGTTGTCGTTGCAGGAAGACCATCAGCATCTACATATACAAACACTAATTCGGTAGCTCCAGTAGTGCCAGAGCCATCAGTAGTGCTATTATAAGTAACTGTAAATGTACTCGCACTTGTAAGAAATGTAGGTAACAGCGGTGTTGCGGGCCATATACAAGCTGTTGTGTTATTAGGTACAGCTTGTCTATATCCAAACTTATTCCATCCAGTTACACCTACTCGCATACCACGTTTGACTTCATCTTGGAAGTCACCAGCCCTCGTCGGCATAGGCGACCCATCACTGATGTTATGAAACGTGCCGTCAGCATCTTCGACCACCGGTATGGATTTATACCGGCTGTCGTTAATCGGCCCAGGGTCTGATGTTGGCGGGTATGTGTATGTTGGGTCAGCCATCGAAATGGTTTTCCTCATGCATCTTCAAGAACTGCTTGGGATGCTTTGTCCTGATATCTTCAAGGATAGCATTGCCTATTGATCTGCCACCTTCATTGTATGCCGTGCTGTCGGAACATCCAGTGACGTGGGAGCCGCCATTGACGTGTGCCTTATCGTAAATCAGCCCGTACATCCACCGGCGGCCGCGCATTGAAGACAAAACCCACTCAAGATCTCTCTCCCGGTCACGCTCCTGGTCTTCAGCCTTGTCAATCTGGCCTTTGTCTGTGCTGTCGGTGATGATGTGCTTTGCCATATCTATACAGTCCCGGCGCTCAACAGATCGGTCAGCGCATTAGGCGTCTGGGTATCAGCTTCACTCAAGACTTTCGCGCCCTGGGCCATAGATCCAGCCTGTTCCATTGCCTGGCTCTGTTGTGCCTCTTCCTGTCTTGCTTGACGTGCAGCGTCAACGGTCTCAGTGGGCTTGAGTAATTTAGGATCGTTGCCAAGAACTTCGCTGTATTCACGCAAGGCGAAGTCAGCATCGACAACATCTACAACCTCTGGGAACACCGCAGACAGATTGCCGGCAAAACTCATGGTGCGCTCGATGGTAGACGCAGACACAGCTTGTTGGGCCTGTGCTAACAGCGAAATGTATTCAACTTCAAGCTCTTGATTTTCAAGGGCCGCTGGAATTGGAGGGAGGAGTTCCGCTTCCATCGCAAAATCAAACACGTCATCAAGCAAGGGGTCTAAAAGCTCGACGTTCAGCCGTTGAAGCACAGGCCCGAGCAGAACGAGCTTTTCTTCATGCCGCTCTGCTACTTCCGTCGCTGTCATCTGACGGCGATCGGAATTTATCATCATGGCGAAGAGATCAGCATAGAACCCGCGTTGGATCCTCTCCTGTACTTCATTAATGTCCATCATCATTTCATTGATGCGTGGCTGAACCTGGTAAGCGGGCTGGAAGCCCTGCCCACCCTGCGTCGGATCAACATATGTATTGCCGCCAGGCAACGTCGTCGATGGCTTACCCCTAAGATTTACACTCGCAACCATTGGCGGGTTGACCATCTTGTCAATAGCCTGGGCCTTGCGCTTCTGTTGATGCTGCAATTGCTTGATATCGCCAAGCGTATCCATGCCAGGGCCGCGACCGTAAACGTCGCCACCCAAAACGTCCCAACGGGGGACATAGATCGGCATCTTCTTGAAGCCACCCTCGAACAAGATGTCCTCACCGTCGCCGGCATACTCAAAATACACAGACCTGACCGGCATATTCATCTGGTCATTCCTGGTACTGTCGCGGTCTTCATTGCGACGAGGCTCAATCAAATGAATAATTGCGACCAGGCTGTCAAACTGATTTGAATCCCAGAGCTTCTTGGTTGTCGCGCTGATGCCCTTCCAGTTGATGGACGTGTTGCCTGGCTGCATCCCAAACTTCTCAACGATCTGGCTGACCGTCATCGTGAAGTATCGGCCCACAGTGTCAACGGCGCCTTGAAAATTCTCAGCAATGACATATTCGCCGGCAGTGAACGGGCGGAAATGAATGACACGCTCAAACGATGGCTGGCGGTAAAGCGGAGCAGTCCCAAACGCGCCAAGCTCCGTGTAAACAGAGCTTACCGAATTATAGAAATTGGATCTGTTCAGAATACTGCGCTCGACACGCTCGACATTGCCAATCCATTCCTTGACGTCAGGACGAGCCATCAATTCTGGATCTCCGGCGATCTTGCGACGATGCCAGGGCCGGGCAGGTGACGTCATACCAGACATCATGCCAGCCGTCATCGTGCGAAGCGCCTGGGTGCCAGTGCTATCGATGATCTTGTTGTTGCGCTTGCGGCCCCTGGTATTGGACGAATCCTCAATCAGAAAGCGACCCCTTCGATGGGCCAGGTAATCACTGAGTTCCATCCAATGACTGCGCCAGGACGATCTGTCAGTCTCCAGTTGCTTATACCGACGAACGGCCAAGCCACGCTTTCCCTTCAACGAAGAAAGGGTGTGGAGATTTTCTGGGGTGGCTAATAGTGCCATTATACTAACCTCGTATCCATTGGTGTGCGTTCGCCACCTTTACTTTTCGTCTTCTTCTTACGCTTCGCTTTAGCTTCAGCGCGTTTGGGAGTCTGAGCATCCTTCTTAGGCTTGCCACCAGATGGCGGTAGAGCTTTCGTCTTTATGTATTCAGACTGTGGCACAATAGCGCCCATCTTAGACAAAGCGCCCACCATCAGCTTACCATAAGCCATGTCCTATTCCTTCGTCATAGTCGGATACATCTTATCCGCCGGTGTTGGCTTGTCCTTCTCTTCAAGATACAGGTCAAGCAATTCAAGCGAAGCAGTCCTGCTCCCGTCCTTGCTTTTGCCCATCTCTGAGATGCGAACCTTGCCAGTAATCATTCGTTCATCACCAACCTCTGCATCGTTGGGGACAGCAGTGACGTCGTTGTCCATCAAATGGATGCGAGGATAGTTCTTGCTTTCGGTCTCATTGTCCAAAAGCGTACCACCAAGTGGCTTGGATCCCATTTCAGGCATAGCTTATCCTAACAGCGTTTTGGTTGTCGTCGCATCTGATGTGCTTAAAGCTCCTTTGGAGACATCCGTGCCACCAACGCCAGCATTGATCCTGGCTTGCTTCTGCTCTGCCCGACGTGCCGTCTGGACATCCTTGTCAGCCTTCCTTGCAATAGGCTCCGGTGGGGCTGGCGGGGGTGGCGGTGCAGGGACTGCCCCTCCACCAAACCCTGGGACAAAGGACAACATTTTAAAATAATCAAAAATCCGCTTCATGGCACTGCCTCTCGTGAGATGTTTATACAATCCATTGGGAACCAAGGCATAGGATCTGCAACCAATCAGCAGTTTCACATGGCCCACACAATTATTCATCATAAATGGGCCATACCCAACGTGGGAACCTGCTTCAACCTCAATCACATCAAACCCCTCACCCCGATAGAAGGCGGCAAGGTCATATTCTTTTGCTGCAACAGACGTGATAACCGGCAAACCCATTCGCCAGTCGTACAATATCCAGGAATTTTCGGTGCAAAGGCATACGGAAACGTGCCGCCTCTTCTTATTCAATAGCCAGGCAAACGGATGTTCGTTCTCTGACGAAAAAAGTAACAGTGCCTTCATGTCTTTTTACTACCACGAAATGTACAACACGTCCAGCCTTAGCTGTATGGGTCATACTCATTGATTGTGTCTTCTTTGAAGCCAGCATACCCGATACGACTAGGGTACACGGGGTACGCATAGGTCAAAGCCAGGGCATCTCCCAGGTCAGGGCTTGCTATTCCACGCTTCTTGGCGATCTCCTTGCTCTCAAGCAGGACATCATTGTTCTTGGTAAAGCCATATTCGATGCCAGACAGGTCTTTGATCGTGTCTTCATCATCCGGCAGCCGTATGCCGTCCTTGATGGCATCCCTCATATTGCCCCACATTTGCGCCCTCATGTTGGCATATCCACGCTGTGTGGCCTTCTGACCGAAGTTTACCTCGACAATCTCCACGCCAAGCTGTCGACATCTGTCAACAACACCACCACCAACACCACCGCCATCCACGAACACCGCATCAGGGCGCTTCTCGTTTGCAATTCTCGCAACTTCTGACGCAAGTGTCATTGTGTCAACACCACGATAGGTGAACCGGCCCTGGCTCTCAGCATCTCTGCCCTGGCGCAGCCAGATCACCGATTGATCGGAGCCAAACCGTGCGACATCAACACCCATAACCAGCGGGTCATGCTCTTGAACCACGACCTCAAGCCCGATACACGCTCTGACATCATCAGTGGCAATGAACTGCATATCCGATAGGCTTGGGAATTGCCCCAGGATACGCACCTTAACAAAATCGCTGTCGAGGCCATAGACCTTGATCCACTCATCGAACAACTTCTTATTTGTGATGGCGACATCTCTGCTGTCAATGAACCGCCTATTGTAACGATGACGATGCTTGCCCAGCATATTCTCGAAGAACCGGCCAGTACCTCGTGTCGGGTTGCCAAACGAGAAATGCATACCCTCTCCATCGGTCAGGCCACCTTCGGAGACCTCCCAGACCTTGGAGTGGATGCCAGATGCTTCATCAAAGATATAGAACGGGGTTGATGTTGCAGCATGAAGACCAGCGAAAGCCTCGCTGTTGTGTTCATCAGATGACTGAGCATCAGCCCGCCAGGTTTCCTTGTGATCGACGTGATGTATCGACATCGATCCAGAACTGGAGTTGATAACGAACCAATCCTTGATAATTGACAGGCTCCACCACTTGCTCAACTCAGACCAGGTCTTTGTCCTCAACTGAACATAGGAATTACTGGTTATGATGCCACGGCATGATGGCCTGGTTGCCATGATCCACAAGATGAGCCAAGCCACCATCGCCGACTTGCCGATACCATGACCTGAACTCACCGCATACATGATGGGATCAACAGCATCTATGCCATTGAACCCCCGCTTCTTGATATCCTTGGCGAGATCCTGCAAGAACTCGACAGCCCACTTATCTGGGCCGTCAAATCCCTTTAGCTGACCCTCGCCCCAGGGGAACACAAACATGATAAACCCCAGGGGGTCATCATAAAACTGGGCCATCTCATCAGCCAGGCCGGCGTCTTGGTCTTCCTGGTCAGCCAATTTTCATCCTCACTGCACGGTTTCGCTGGTATCTGACATCTTGAGCCAACCGCCCAGGAAGCCGTCCAACATATTATATCGCCTGTACCTGGTAATGATATCGACGCCATACAGGGTCACGCCGCCAATGTTGACGCCGACAAAGACCTTATCTGGGTCAATATCAATATCCTCAAACGGGATGGCATCCTCCCAGGACTGCTTGGCTATCTGGCAGGTATTGCAATCGCAAGACTCGACATCAAAGATCGTTGCCAGGTCTTCCTCGCAGCCGTCATATGGGGTCATAATCTACCTCACATGCAGGGTCAAGCACCGGACGCCCTGAACAGGCGCTGCCAGGGTGCGTCTTGTCCTTGGTGATCGATGTTTCTTTCTCCCCACACACCGTGCAAATGCGCAATCGGCCGGCACCGGCAACCGGTGGGCCAAACTTATGTTCTGAATTATTCACCATTATCCACCGCCAATCTAAGTTTAGCCACACGTTCGCGGCCTTTATTGATGCGTTCTACCAGGTCAACATTGGTGTTTTTGTTCTCACGCTTAACCGCAGGATAAATGTCAAGCATCTTGCCTTGCTCTCGAATGGCGCCAACAACCGCACCAATCTGGTCTGTGCTGCTGGCTGCATCTTTAGCATCCTCCAGATCTTGCAACAGACTTTCTCTAGTAATCATCAACTTCTTACGCAATTCAGCCACAACTGGGGCTTTCAATTCATCAACCCTTGAGGATATCTTGATATCTGCCATTAGTGTTGACGATATTTCATTGCAGCTTTTATCGGTAGACTTGCTGGCATCATATGCTGCCCGGTATGCGTCGCTGTATGTCAGCCCTTTGGCCACACCCTGGGCAAATTTTTCCATCTTATCGGTAAGCCGTTGCGATTTTTCTTTCTCGACATTACTGGTTTTCAACATACCACCGGCACCACCGACATTTTTATTGGTGAGATTTTCAATATCCACAGCGTCAATCATATTTTTCTCAGCTTCATACGCTTCCTCTTGCGTTTCATGCCAAGACAGGATGATAGCCTGGGGAACCAGGCCGGCTTTCTTTATCGCATCGAACACCGCGACCTTATCTGGATTTTGACGTGCGTCGATCGGGGCCGACTTAAAATGATTAAACCGCCGTGCCGACGTTCCCTTCCCAATATAAAAAGGCTGACACGTCCTGGGATCAATGAGGGCATAAATATGATGTTTCAACTAATCAACCTTTCGCTTCCAAAACAACCGACCAACCAATTTTTTATAAGACGCCGGACTTGAAGCCTCCTTCAACCGCTTGAACCGCCTTTTCCAATCCCCCTCACTTTTTGTCATTTCTTCAATTAGTACATTCAAACCATCGTTCTGTTTTTCCAACTGTGCTTTGGTAACCATTTCTAATCCTCCAATTATTTCTGGTCAGTGATAACCCTACATTAAATTAACCTTTTATTCAAACCCTAATGCCCCCGCGCAGCCTCGTACCCCAGTACCCCCACCCTAAAGGGTGGTGGGGTACGTTGGGGTACGGACAATGGCTGCTTTCCGCCATTTTCTTAAAAGTACCCCAAAACACCGTTTGGGGTACGCTGGGGTACTCTGGGGTACGCATTATTTGTTCTTCCTGATAGCCATTGTCGTGCGTAAAATCTTGTCGTTTATAATCCATCCGTCGTATGCACTTTTGGTTATTAATGCAGCCGTCAGCATCCCCATCATCTTTGTCGGGTCACCATTGTTGGTCATATTTTTGATGGTTGATTCTGTATATTTTCTGGTTCCATCGGACATCATCGATGCCAAGTTCCTTTTAACCGCTGACCTGGCAACATAAGGCGCCTCGAAACCATCCTCATCCTGGCGCGTTTCCATCCCGGTATTTGTCCAAATCAGATCAAATAGCTGTGTGTGCCTTTGAACCGGGGTCTCTTTTGCCACCTTTATTGGTGCCTCGCTATCAACCAGCACTGCCGACGTCACCTGTTCGCCGTCCTCGTCCATCCATCCGGTGATTGGCACAACCTGCAATTCAGCATAGACATCCTGGGCCTCTTCGGCATCCTTAGACTTACGCTGGACAATGCTGATGGGGCCGCCGTTTTTAGAAGGCACGATGGACACTTCGATGTCGAGCGCACCCTTCCATGCCGAAGACCCACGCGCACGGTGCTGCGCCTCCTCTGAGACGCCTGTGTGGTGTACCAGGATAACTGTGCAGCCAAACTCCAATTGGAGGGCAGCACAGGCATCCAGCATGGTCTTGGCGTCCTGGGCAGAGTTCTCATCACCATTGAGAAATCTGTGCAGGGTATCGATCACGATCACACTGGGTGGGATGTCCAGGGAGCGGATGGCCTCAGCCACAATCTGGTAGCCTTCTGGCGTATTCAGATCCACGCCGGCCTTGGATAGATACATATCTAGCTCAGATACACCGTTGTGCTGTTTCCAGGCGGCCACACGGCCACGCAAACCATGATGGCCCTCACCTGCCAGGTAGACAACACGACCAGGGCGAACTTTGTGGCCGAACCAATCGGGGCAGCCAGATGCAATGTGAAGCATCCAATCAAGAACAACAAAGGTCTTGCCGCCGCCAGAGGGGCCGTGAACCATGATGAGTGCATTGTCCTGGATCCAGTGCTTAACCCGCCACTTAATGGGGGAAGGCTGGTCTGAAAATTCATCAGCCTGGATTAGATATGCTGATTTTTGGGGATAAAGAAGCTCAAGCAAATCACCGCCGGCCAGGTGGTAATCGTTGGCGTCGCCTTCTTCTGGCGACATGACAATCCTGGCACCCGTCTTGGCCGCACCCTGTTCAGCATAACTCTTGCCAACCCCAGACTTGTCATTGTCTGCCACAATGACGATCTGCTGGGTGGGGCCGTATTTCACACGGATTTCTTGTGCAACAAGGGGGATATTCCCGGCGCTGTACGCCACTGCCACCGCCTGGCCTGAGACCTCCAGGATTGTTGCGGCTGTGGCAAACCCTTCCGCGATAAAGATTGTCTTGTCTGGATCTCCCAGCATCCAATGGCAGCCCTTTACCGCGCCGCCTGGGTGATATTTCTTATCCCCGTCCTCTGATATATATTGCAATGAAGACAATTTGCCCAACGGATCCATCATTGGAACCATGAGGCGCCCGTCGCCTGTGATCCTCGCGCCGTGACTGTCGATGCCTTTGCGCTTTAAATATGGGTGGTCTGCGCTGGCTGCACCGGCGTCCGTCCAGATCTTATCAACGGTCGAGGCTGCAACCTCATTCTTTTTCTTTCGTTCTGCGTCGCGGGCTGTGCGAGCTTCGGACGATCGCCTGGTGATCGCCATTTGTTCAGATGCTGTTAGCTCCCGCCCAACTTCGGCCTTCCATCCAACCTCAATACCATCACGCCAACAACCAAAGCGGCCGGCCGGGATGCCATCATCGAAAGCAATGTACCAGCCGGAATCATCTTTCTTGCGGCCCTTCGTCCCAAATCTGTGCAATTGGCCGTCAATGCGGATGGTGGGGGGTGGCTCAATGCCAGCCTGGCGCATGGCCGTCGCAAGTTGCATCTCAGGTGGGTCAAAGTTTTCGGTGCGCTTGGCCCAGCCATCGCCCAGGATTCCAGTTATGTCAGCCATTTATTCCGCTTCCAATTTGCCATTGGTGAGCCGCTCGATTTCAAACTGGCGCAGCTTGGGGGGGTGTTCCTTCCAACGATAGATGGGATGGGGCCAAATGCCAAGAGCATCAGCTAATTTTTTGATGTTGCCGAAATGGGCAATGGCTTCCTTGGTGGTCATTTTTATTTTCCTCTTTTGTATTTAGGGGTTGCACCCTGGTTCAATTAGTATAATGTGGGAATACG
>TARA_R110000822_G_scaffold77425_7_pt1 | contig 12338 bp, 10 predicted proteins | sample TARA_R110000822 | Tara Oceans TARA_R110000822 (sample SAMEA4397666) | marine metagenome | biome: Polar Biome; feature: [SRF] surface water layer (ENVO:00010504); material: water (ENVO:00002006), including particulate matter (ENVO:01000060) such as... | depth 5 m | reverse complement strand
ACTTCCCATTCCATAGTCGCTTTCCTTATACGCTGCCGGGAGCGGCTTGCTGGTGCCAGTTGCTGCGCTGTTGGTACTGATGCGCTGCGGCGAGCAGGGTGGTTTCGTCAAAATCCCGGCCGATTAATTGCAGGCCAATAGGCTTGCCCTTGGTAAAGCCGGCGGGCAATGAAATAGCAGGTAGGCCCGCCAGGTTAACGGCGATGGTGTAAATATCTTCCAGGTACATGGTGAGCGGGTCGCTGACTTTTTCACCCAAGGCAAACGCCGGGTTTGGGGTGGTGGGGCCGGCGATAATGTCTACGGATTTAAAGGCTTCATCAAAATCTTGCTTAATTAAGCGGCGAATTTGTTGGGCTTTGCGGTAGTAGGCATCGTAAAACCCGGAGGATAGAGCATAGGTGCCGATCAAAATACGACGCTTCACTTCCTCGCCAAAACCTTCGGCGCGGCTGCGGCAGTAGAGGTCGTCTAAATCTTTTGGGTTTTCGCAACGATATCCATAGCGTACGCCGTCGAAACGTGACAGATTAGCAGATGCTTCGGCGGGCGCGATAATATAGTAACAAGGCACCGCTAAATGAGTGTGTGGCAGGCTAATAGATTTGATTTCTGCGCCCATTTTACGAAATTCATCCAGCGACGCTTCTATCGCCGACGCAATTTCTGGGTCTAGGCCTTCACTAAAATATTCTTTTGGCACCCCGATTTTGAGCCCGCTGAGATCTTTGTTTAGACCGGCGGGGTAGTCGGGCACGGCCAGATCCATGCTGGTGCTGTCTCGGTGGTCAAAACCCGCCATAGCCTGCAGTAGCAAGGCATTGTCTTCGGCGGTTTTGGCCATTGGCCCGCCTTGGTCGAGGCTGGATGCGAAGGCAATCATTCCATAACGCGAAACACGTCCGTAGGTGGGTTTTAAGCCCGTCAGGCCGCAAAGCGCCGCCGGTTGGCGAATCGAACCGCCGGTGTCGGTGCCGGTGGCTGCGGGTGCGAGTCCCGCAGCGATAGCTGCCGCAGAGCCACCAGAGGAGCCGCCGGGCACGCAGTCGGTATTCCACGGGTTGCGAACGGGGCCGTAATAGCTGGTTTCGTTTGAGGAGCCCATGGCGAACTCGTCAAGATTGGTTTTGCCCAAGGTGACTACGCCGGCAGTGGCGAGTCGCTCAACGACGGTGGCGTTGTACGGCGCGATGAAGTTATCCAACATTTTTGACGCGCAGCTGGTGCGAACACCCCCGGTGCAGAAAATATCTTTATGGGCAATAGGCACGCCACACAGTGTACCGGCCGAGCCATTTTGGCGGGCTGCATCCGCAGCGCGAGCTTGCGCAAGTGCCTGTTCGGCGGTCACGGTGATAAAGCTATTGTAGTTGCTGTCGTGTTTATTAATGGCGTTAAGGTACTGCTGGGTAATTTCTTCGCTGGAAAATGTTTTTGCTTCCAGTCCGCGAAGAATGTCGGCAATCGTATGATTGGGCATAGTTCAGATTACTCATTATGGCTGCCGAATATAGGTGCGGCGGTAAATATGGTGCGTTGTTGCAATTAGCTGCAGCGTTTTATTCAATTACTTGAGGTACCAAATACAAACCGTCGGCGGTTTGTGGTGCGATTTTTTGAAAGTGCTCGCGCTGGTTGATTTCATTTACTTCGTCGGCGCGCAGACGTTGGGTGGCATCGTGTGGGTTTGCCATTGGAACTACATTGGTAGTGTCCACCGCTTGCATGGCGTCGACCATATTTAGAATATCGCCAATACGTTGGCTGAGTTCGGCGGTGTCTGATTCGGCGACGTTAATACGCGCTAGTCGCGCCAGCTTGGCAATGTCGTTTTGGTCTAAGCTCATGCTCACCCTTTTCATATTGATTGACGGCAACACAGACAGATTTCCGCTGCGCAAAATGAGGATTGCGTCGGAAATGCAATGAGCTTGCCGGTAAACCGTTAAACTTATCATATTTGCGCCTTGCCCTAAATCCCTGCCGTTGATAGAGTGGCAAAGTTTTTAATTTAGGGCCTCGCGATGTTGCCGGGCGGCAATCGCTCCCGGTCCGATTAGCCTGGTCCCTGCCCAAAAACGGGGCTGTATAAGGTGAAAATTACACATGTTTAAACGAATTCGCGGCATGTTCTCCAATGATCTTTCGATCGATCTTGGAACGGCAAATACTCTCATATATGTGCGTGGTCAGGGGATCGTTCTGGATGAACCCTCGGTAGTGGCAATCCGCGTACACAATGGTCAAAAAACAATCGAAGCCGTGGGTATGGAAGCCAAGCGGATGCTCGGGCGTACGCCTGGGAATATCACAGCAATTCGCCCTCTGAAAGACGGTGTTATTGCCGACTTCCAAGTGACTGAAAAAATGCTCCAGCATTTTATTAAATTGGTCCATCAAAATAGCTTTATTCGCCCTAGCCCTCGTGTCCTTGTTAGCGTGCCGTGCAAGAGTACACAAGTTGAGCGCAGAGCGATTCGCGAATCCGTGCTGAGTGCGGGTGCCCGCGAAGTGCGGTTAATTGAAGAGCCTATGGCCGCGGCGATTGGTGCGGGTCTGCGAGTTGACGAAGCCTCGGGCTCGATGGTTGTTGATATTGGTGGTGGTACCACTGAAATAGCGATTATCTCCCTAAATGGTGTGGTGTATTCCGATTCGGTTCGTGTTGGTGGTGACCGCTTTGATGAAGCCATCGTCACCCATGTGCGTCGCACCTACGGCAGCTTAATTGGTGATGCGACTGCCGAGCGTATCAAACAAGAAATTGGCTGCGCCTACCCTGGCAGCGAATTGCGTGAGATCGATGTGCGTGGTCGCAATCTCGCCGAGGGTATACCGCGTCGCTTTACCTTAAACAGCGATGAGATTTTGGAAGCCTTGCAGGAGCCATTGCAGGTGATTATTCAGGGTGTTAAACGCGCTCTTGAGCAGTCTCCTCCAGAGTTGGCGGCAGATATTGCTGAAACGGGTATTGTGTTGACTGGTGGCGGCGCCTTGTTGCGAGGCATCGATCAGTTAATCGCCGACGAGAGTGCGCTGCCGGTGATTATCGCTGAAGCCCCTTTAACCTGTGTTGCCCGCGGTGGTGGTAAAGCCTTAGAGATGATGGATCGCCATCATCTTGATATATTGTCTGCTGAGTAATAATGATTCGCCCCAAGGTGGGAGGAAGCAGCAATTAAGCCGGTATTTCGCAATGAATCCTCTGTTGGCGGTCGACTGCTGATTTTGGGTGGTCTTGCCTTGGTGCTGATTTTGATCGGTCAGCGCCTCGATTTTATGGCGCCACTACGCACCCAGTTGTCTCTCGTTGCGGCGCCGTTCTACTGGATTGTTGACGTGCCCAGCCGGATGGCCAGTCAGTTTGGCGACTCCTGGAGCAGCCGCAGCGAATTGCTAGCCGACAATGAGCGACTGCGATCTGAATCCCTTATTCTAAACGCCAAACTCCAGAAATATATCGAATTGCGTGCCGAGAACGTCCGTCTGCGCGAGCTGATGAATTCTGCCGAGCGAGTGAATGACACGGTTGTGGTGGCAGAGGTTGTCGCGGTTGCCTCTGATCCTAATCGCCATCAGCTGCTTGTTGATAAAGGCAGTCGCGATGGCGCTTTTGTTGGTCAGCCGGTGATCGACGCCAATGGCTTGCTTGGTCAAATTACCGATGTCGGTGTCCTTCAAAGCCGTGTTTTACTCATTACTGACAGCGCTCATGCGCTGCCTGTTCGTGTCAGCCGCAATGGCCTGCGAGCTATCGCAGAAGGCACTGGGTTGATTGACGAGTTGGCTTTGACCCATGTCGCCGCTACCACAGATATTCAAGTTGGCGATATGTTGGTAAGTTCGGGCCTTGGTGGTCGATTCCCCAGCGGCTATCCCGTCGGTGAGGTGATTGAAGTATCGATAGACCCAGGTAAACCGTTTGCTGAAGTTCGTGCCCGCCCCATGGCTCAGCTAGATCGCAGCCGCAACGTCTTACTGGTTTTCAGTGAGCAGAAGACTGAGGAGTAGCGCATGGAATCGCATGCGCATGGCTTGTGGTTTGTCGTTGTCACGATATTCATTGCTTTACTACTGAGTATTACCCCCCTTAGTCCTGATTTGTCTTGGGCTAGACCTGATTGGCTGTTACTTATATTAGTTTACTGGCTGCTGGCGCTTCCCGAGCGGGTCGGCGTTATTGTTTGCTGGCTTTGCGGCATTTTATTGGATGTATTGCAGGGCGGGGTATTGGGGCAAAACGCCTTTGCCTTCGCCGTGGTTGCTTACATCATACAAGTCTCCTATCAGCGCTTGCGGATGTTTAGTTTGCGCAAGCAGGCCGCCTTTGTTTTGCTACTCGAACTCTTCCATATTTTAGTTGATCAGTGGGCGCAAAATATAAATGGTGTTGCGCACACGCATTGGCTGGTATTTCTTCCCGCCTTAACAACCGGCTTATTGTGGCTATTTGTTCGACCAATAGTGGCATGGTGGCAGCGTTTGTTTGTGGTGTTTTAGCTTTGACGGCAAACATTGTAATCATTCTTGCGTCGGGATCACCGCGCCGCGCTGAATTACTCACGCAAATAGGGGTGAACTTTCAGGTAGTCCCTGCCGATATTGACGAAACCCCCGCGCAGGGAGAAGCGGCGGATGCCTACGTTCAGCGCATGGCGAGTGAAAAAGCGGCGGCGGTGGCTAAACTTTTTCCAAATCGCCTTGTGTTGGCGGCAGATACGTCAGTTATTGTTGATGGCGAAATTTGGGGAAAGCCCTTAAGTCGTCAACATGCTAAGGTGATGCTAAACAGTTTAAGTGGTCGTTCTCATCAGGTAATGACGGCACTCGCAGTGCACTCGGCTGGTGGCGTTGAACAGGATTTAAGCGTGACCGAGGTCGTGTTCGCAGAACTTAGCGCAGCGCAAATTGATACCTATGTCGACAGTGGAGACGCCGATGACAAAGCCGGTGCGTATGGTATACAAGGCGCAGCGGGACGCTTTGTTAAACACTTGAGTGGTAGCTATTCTGGTGTAATGGGTTTGCCATTATATGAAACAGCGGTTTTGCTGGACAAAGCCGGAATGAAGTAGAGCCAGGGAATGAGTGAAGAGATTCTAATCAATGTAACACCGGTGGAAACTCGGGTGGCGGTGGTCGAAAACGGTGTGCTGCAAGAAGTGTACATCGAGCGCAGTCGTTCGCGAGGTATCGTCGGCAACATCTACCAAGGCAAAGTGGTGCGGGTGCTACCTGGTATGCAGGCGGCATTTGTTGATATTGGTTTAGAGCGCACAAGTTTTATTCACGCTTCTGACATCGCCAGCTTAGACACTGAGACTGGCGAGCATGCGGATATTCGCAGCAAAATTCGCGAAGGTCAGTTGCTCACTGTGCAAGTGAGTAAAGATCCTATGGGGACCAAGGGCGCGCGCTTAACGACGCGTTTGTCGGTATCTTCCCGGTATTTGGTCTATATGCCTGGCGCTGCGCATATTGGTGTTTCCCACCGGATAGACGATGAGGATGAGCGCCAGCGACTGCGCGACATGCTCGAGGCAGCCGCGCGGGTGGATGACGAAGACCTGCGCGATGGCTATATTTTGCGTACCGCGGCAGAGGGCGCGGGCGATGATGAAATGCTTGCCGATGTCCAATTCTTGAAGCGCTTGTGGGCGGCGGTAGAACGCCGCATGAAACGCGATACGGCGCCCAGCGTAATCTATGAAGACTTGCCCTTGTTTATGCGCACAATGCGTGACTTGGTGCGGCCCGGCTTGGAAAAAATTCGTATTGATTCCCGCGAGAGTTTTCAACGGGTCGCCGAATTTGCTGAGGATTATCTGCCGGAGATCAGCTCGCAGCTTGAATACTATCCCGGTGAGCGGCCTATATTTGACCTCTATGGGGTAGAGGACGAAATTCAAAAAGCCCTTGGGCGCAAGGTGGAGCTTAAGTCCGGCGGTTATTTGATTATCGATCAAACCGAGGCTATGAGTACCATCGATATTAATACCGGCGCTTTCGTTGGTCATCGCAATCTAGAAGAAACCATATTTAAAACTAACCTTGAGGCCGCGGCGGCGTTGGCTCGCCAACTGCGGCTGCGAAATCTCGGCGGCATTATTATTATCGATTTCATCGATATGAAAGACCCTGAACATCGCCGCCAAGTGCTCCGTGCACTCGAGCGGGCAATGGAAAAGGACTACGCCAAAACGTCGATTACGGGCGTCTCTGAGTTGGGTTTAGTAGAAATGACCCGCAAACGTACCCGCGAAAGTCTTGAGCACATTCTCTGTGAGACCTGTCGCTACTGTCACGGTAGAGGTTCGCTTAAGTCGCCTGAAACCGTGTGTTATGAAGTTTTCAGGGAGATTTTACGAGAGTCACGGGCCTATGAGAGTAAGCGCTTGCTGGTGTTGGCGTCTCAGGAGGTAGTCGATCGACTGCTCGACGAAGAGTCGGCCAATGTCGCTGATCTTGAGGAGTTCATCGGCGCGAGTATTCGCTTTCAGGTAGAGGCGGTATATACCCAGGAGCAATATGATGTTGTTTTGCTTTGATGGGAGCCGTTGTTGACCGTGGGTGATTACTGATGCTGGTGCGGGCAGTTCGCCAACTTTACGCCTTGCTCTGGGGTGCTGCCTTGGTGTTGCTGGTGGTGTTGGCCTTGTATGCTAGCCTTGGCCGCCAGTACATTGGTTTGGTCGACCGCTACCAGCAAGATATTTTTGAGTTTATTGAAGGTTTTAGCAGTATTCAAATGCAGGCGGCCAGCCTCCAGGGAAGCTGGTCTGGTCTGTCTCCCGTTATAGACGTAAGCGATTTTCGTCTTGGCAGTCACGCTGCTGTTCATCTCGATCACGCCCGCATAGAAGTCGATGTCTTGTCCTCACTGCTGACGGGCACGCCGAAAGTACGTCAAATACAGGCGGGTACTCTCAGTATAGAGCTCGCGCAAGACAGTGAGGGACGTTGGCAAGTACCGGGATTGGTAGCGGATGATGCCGCTAGCGGCAGTCCAGATATGTTGATTGATTCGGTGCTGGGTGTCCGCAATGCCACCTTGGGTTTGTTTGCGGTCACGCTCAATTATGCAAACGGCGACGTAAAGTATATTAGTAGTCGAGATTTTTCTCTGCGTAGCGACGACAAATTCCGACGGGTGTTTGCGCAATTAAATACTGACAGCGACGGTGATATTCAAATGTCGCTGGAAGCTTACGGTGATCCCCGCAACACCGAAAGATTCAATGCCAGTGCCTATATGGTCATCGATGGCAGTCGGCTGTCGGCTATTGCGCCAATATTTCAGCAGAGTGCGCCCTTGTTTGACAGTGAGGTCAGCGGCGAGATCTGGATGAGCTGGCGACGAGGCCAGCGCATAAGTTTGAGCGGCGTGCTCAATGCACCAAAATTGGCTGTTGGGGTTTTGTGGGGCGCAGAAGACGACTTTTTAGAAGACGTAAATATGCGCTTTGCCGGCAGCCATCGCGATGGATTTTGGCGAGTTAGCTTTACCGAGTTTGACGCCCAGTGGCGGGAGCATCGTCTAGATTTGGCTGGTGTTTCGGTGCGTCATCCCGAGGATAAGCTGTGGCGGTTTACCTTACCGCAGTTAGAGGTGGCAGCGACAAACGCCCTTCTTACGGAAAGTGATATTTTGCCCGAGCATTTACAAGGGGTGTTGAGCGATTTAGCGCCGACTGGGCTGCTAGATCATATTGAATTTGACCTTATTACTGGCGATTCCGGTGTCGATAGTTTTGCGCTCAGGGCTGAAGCGGTGGATCTCAGTGTGCAGGCATGGCAGGGTGCACCCGGTGCCGAGGGCCTGACGGGTTATCTTGAAATAGGCCCTCAGCAGGGATTGTTGATGGTGGATTCTGAGGCTTTATCCCTGTCATTTCCGCATTTGTATGAGAAGGCATTTGCGCTAGATGATGTTAAGGCTGAACTGCGCTGGAGCTATGATGATCAGCGCCTAAATCTGTACAGTGGTTTAATCAATGCTGAAAGTAACGGCAAGACCTTGTCTGCACTGCTGCGATTGGATTTGCCCTTACACAAAGACGCTGCGCCCGACCCAGCGATGACACTGATTATCGGTGCGCGCGATATCGATGCCAGCGAGCACGACAGCTACACGCCGAATGTGCTCAGCGATGGATTGCATACCTGGCTGGCAGAGAGTATCCGCGCCGGTCGTGCCACCACAGCGGGATTTATTTATCACGGCTCATTATTAGCCCACGCAGAGCAGCATCCATCGGTGCAGTTGGATCTTGATCTTGAGAATGTTGAGTTGCGTTTTCAGAGCGATTGGCCAGCAGTCCACGCTGAAAAAGCGTCGTTGCTGATCGACAATGCCAATGTTGTAGCTCAGTCAAACTCGGCAATCATAAATGGTTTGTCGCTTGGCCCCTTAGATGTTCGGGTCGCGCCATTGGCAAGCGGCGATGCAGCGCTAGATGTCGCGACTAGCGCGAATCCGAGTTTCGCGCAGATAAAGAGTTTGCTCATCGATACGCCCCTGCACTCTTATCTTGGCAATACCTTTGATTCGTGGACCGGTGAAGGCGATGCAACGGTAGACTTCGGCTTGCACTTGGCGTTCGTTGGTGAGCTTATTCCCAAAGTGCGCGTTGATACAGATCTTGATATTAAGATGTTGGGTTTGCCTGATTTTCGTTTGGCACTGAGCGATGTGAAGGGGCATTTGCACTACGATTCTGACGGGGGGCTCAGCAGTAATAAATTGCAAGCCAATGTGTTTGAGCGACCAATTACCGGCACCATAAATCAGAATGGAAGCCAGGTTGATGTGGCGCTCGCTACTCATGTTGCTACTAAAGATATTGAGCAGTGGTTGCAAACTCCGGTGCTGCAATTTTTCAATGGCAGTAGCGATGTTCAGCTGCATATTCAGGCGGGAGGAGATCATCCCAGTCTCAAGCTTACGTCTGACTTGCAGGGAGTGGAAATTTCTCTGCCGCAGCCGTTCTATAAGGCTCCCGACGCGGTGCAAGCGCTAACGATAGTGCTGCCGTTTGGCGAAGAGCCACTGCTGCGGTTGGCAATTAACAATCAATTTAATCTAAATTTGGGCATAAGCGACGGTGCGGTATTCGGTGCTAATTTGACGCTGGGTAGTGGTGATATCGCCAGCGTTATGCCTAGGCCGCTGTTGGGGCAATTTAATGTTGATGGGGCTGTTGAATTCGCAACCTTTGAGCAGTGGCAACAGATTGCTAATCAATATCTGGTATCTGCTGTGCCGGGAGATGGTGCTGGATTGGTCTTATCCGTCAATGAGTTAAAGTTTGGTGCGGTCGATATTTTTGATCAATTGTTAACGGATGTGCGGCTGACACTTAGTGAAAATGTTGAACGTTGGCAGTTGCAAGTCGACAGCCAACAACTGGCTGGCGAACTGGTGTTTCCCCGAAACAGCTCGTTAATGGTTACGTCGATAGCCTTACAAAAATTAGATTTGCCTGCCTTTAGTGATCGGCCTGGATCGGGCGTGGAGGAGCTTGATCCGCGGACATTAATGAATGCCGATGTGAATATTGATCAGCTTACGGTTGGCGGCAAAGCATGGGGAAGTGTCGGTTTTGATCTGCGCACAGATGATTACGGAGCCCATTTCAATGCCCTGCGGGGAGAGCTTCGAGGTATTTCACTTGCGCCGCAAAGCGGTGAAAGCAGTTTACATTGGCTTCGTGACGATAGCGGCAGGCAGGTATCTCAGTTGCAAGGACAGTTTGCGGTGCAAAACTTGGGATCGGTGTTGACGGGCTTAGGCTATTCCAATGTGATGGAAACAAAGCGCGGCGAATTCGATGTTGATATTTCGTGGTCGAGTTCACCCATGAGTTGGGATATTTTGCGCAGCGATGGTAATTTTAGTTTTAGCTTTGAGGATGGTCGTTTTCTAAAAAGTTCAGATGCGGCCAGCGGCGCTTTACGAGTATTTAGCATTTTTAATATGGCTAATATTATCCGGCGTTTGAAGTTTGATTTTCGCGATGTGTTTAGCAAAGGTATTTATTTTGATTCTATGCGCGGCAGTCTGACGCTAAACGAGGGCATTGTGCGCCTGAATACGCCTTTAGATATCAAGGGCCCGTCTAGTCGCTTCCAGATGACTGGAAATATTAATTTGACCACCGACGTTCCCGATCTTCGCCTGGTGGCAACATTGCCAGTGGGTAGTAATTTACCTTGGGTGGCGGCGCTTGTCGGTGGTTTGCCTGCGGCGGCTGGCGCCTATGTGGTTAGCAAGGTGTTTGAAGAGCTGGTCGATAGTTTTTCAAGTGCGGTCTATGATATTTCTGGCACCATTCAACAGCCCGAGTTGACGTTCAAAAAGATCTTCGATGTGGATAATGACGACGTTCAACAAGCTTCACCCGAGGTCAGTGAAACTCTTGAGTGATCGGTTACTTAGTAGCTCATGAGCTAATTGTTGTGGGGGTAGATTATGGCTAGATCGACGTCGTTAGTTAAAGTTTCCGCGCTGCAAATGGTTTCTAGCAGCGATTTGGCTGTGAATTTACTGCGTGCAGAAGGGTTAATAGCGGAGGCAGCAAATGGCGGTGCAAAACTGGCCGTGTTGCCGGAGAATTTTGCGCTGTTTGGCAGTAAGCGAATTTTTGATCTAGCTGTCCAAGAAGCTGCTAGCGGTGATTTGCAATCACAACTTGCCCATTTAGCTGCGAAATATAAATTAACGCTGGTTGCCGGTACCATTCCAACCCCTGCTCCCGACGGGCGGGTATATGCGACGTCATTTGTTTACGGGCCGGACGGATGCTGCCTTGGTCAGTATCGAAAAATGCATTTATTTGATGCTGACGTCGCCGACGCTCAGGGTAGTTATCGAGAGTCGGACAGCTACGCACCGGGTGATGATGTGGTCGTGCTCGATACGCCGCTCGGTCGAATAGGTGTTGGTATTTGCTACGATTTGCGCTTTCCCGAACTATTTCGTCAGATGTTTGAATTAAAGGCCGATATTGTTGTTCTGCCCTCGGCGTTTACGCGCAGTACCGGGTGGGCGCATTGGTTGCCATTGTTGCGCGCCCGCGCGATAGAGAATCAATGTTTGGTGGTGGCGGCGAATCAAGGTGGTGTTCATGACGCCAAGCGTCAAACATCAGGTGGTTCTGTAATTATAGATAGTTGGGGGAGGGTGTTAGCTGAGGCAGGTCTTGGAGAGGTATGTATTCTCGCAGATTATGATTCAGCTGAGCAGAATGCGCTGCGTCTAAGGATGCCGGTCGCCCAGCATCGCCGTTTATAAAACGTTCCACTTAGTTTTTGGGCAAGTGCTCTTGCAGTTCTTTTAAGTATTGAAATAATTTGCGTTTGGCAGCGGGGGGCTTGTTGGCTTTCGCATCTTTGCCAATTTGTAAGATCAGTGTTCTGAGTCGCTGACGATCTGCGTCAGGGAATTGCGCGACTACTTTCTCTATCGCTGGTAACCCTTCTTCAACGATGTCATCTCGCAGGTCTTCCAAACGATGGAAGGCGCGCGCTAGTTCACGCTGTCCTTCTTCACGTTTAGTTAAGCCCGCCTCTATTTCGCTGAGGTCGATGCCGCGCATCAACTTGCCAATGTATTGCAACTGGCGGCGTAAGCCTTCTCGGCTGGTTAGGCGTCGTGCAGTTGCGATGGCCTCGCTAAGATGCTCGTCACGGATGGGTATCTTGGCTAACTCGTTATTACTGAGCTTGACCAGTTTTTCACCGAGCTCCTGCAGAGCCTGCATTTCTTTTTTTAGCGCGGTTTTACTGGGGCGTTCTAATTCTGATTCGGTCACGTTGCGATCCGTTTAATTCATTTAATATTGCTGGATTAAGCTAGCCGTAAAAATAGCTGGCGAGTCCGAGGAACGATAAAAAGCCAATGACGTCAGTCACGGTGGTAAGCACCACGCCACCTGCCAGAGCTGGGTCTATATTCAATGATTTCATCGCTAGCGGCAGTACTGCGCCAGCGAGAGCCGCAGTCAGTAAGTTAATAATAATCGCGGCACCGATTATGCCGCCCATTAAGGGGTCGTCAAACCACAGGGTGGTTGCACCGGCAACGATGATCGCCCAAACCACCCCATTAATGGCGCCGACTGCCATTTCTCGATTGATCAGCCAGCGGCTGTTGTCGCGGCTGATATGTCCCAATGCCATACCGCGAATGACCACGGTGAGTGTTTGGGTGCCGGCTACGCCTCCCATGCTTGCCACTATTGGCATTAGTACGGCGAGAGCGACGACTTTTTCGATGGTGCCTTCGAATAGATTAATTACCGCCGAGGCGATAAACGCGGTGAGCAAATTAATACCTA
>TARA_R110000822_G_scaffold307235_1_pt1 | contig 12345 bp, 9 predicted proteins | sample TARA_R110000822 | Tara Oceans TARA_R110000822 (sample SAMEA4397666) | marine metagenome | biome: Polar Biome; feature: [SRF] surface water layer (ENVO:00010504); material: water (ENVO:00002006), including particulate matter (ENVO:01000060) such as... | depth 5 m | reverse complement strand
TGGTTATTTAGAATTTGAAAATGCAAGAGTACGTTGGTTTTTATCCATAAATGCAGACTACCTTCCTAAGGAAGTAAAAGCAAAAGGTCAATCTACTTATAGATCCATAACCATTAATGGCGAAGAGCTGGAGTTTAGCGGAGGGTTTACCGATTTACATACCATGGTCTATAAAGACATATTAGAAGGTAAAGGATATGGTCTAGGAGCCGCACGTACTGCTATTGAAATAGTACATTCCATTAGGAACACCGATCCAATTGGCATAAAGGGAGAGTATCATTCTTTTTGTAACACATAAAAACTGGTCAACTTTATATTTTCTGTATATGTAAAAGAGAAAACTTTATTAAATTTTTATGAAAAAATACATTAATAAGAAGCTTTCTCTTAATTCGAAGTTTACCAAAAATGTTGTTACACTTGTTACAGGCACTGCACTATCGCAAGCCATTCCATTAGCATTGGCGCCTATTTTAACAAGACTTTATACCCCAGAAGATTTTGGTGTTTTGGCTACATATATGTCAATTGCCGCCGTTGCAACGGTTGTTGTTTCCTTAAAATATGATATCGCAATTATAATACCTGAAAAAGATTTAGATTCAGCAAGTATAACCATTTTATCCATAATTCTTGCATTTATTGTTAGTTTGGTATTATTTATTTTACTTATATTTTATAATACGAAATTAGCAGAATTTTTGATTGAAGGAGAAGAGGCCAAAGTTCTTGCAAAGTGGTTATTTTTTATACCTCTATCTGTGTTTTTTACGGGTGTCTTTAATGCGGTTAGCTTTTGGTTTAATAGGAAATCCTTTTATAAAACAATGGCTGTAAGCAAGGTAGTTAATACCTCTGGTATGACAGGACTTCAGATTGGATTGGGATTTCTGAATTTTACCCCTTTAGGCCTGTTAATTGGATTTCTAGCGGGAAGGTTTTTCTCTATGCTTTATCTTTTAAATAAGTTAAAAAAAGATAAGGATACTGTTTTTTCAAAAGTTAATAGGAAAGGGATGTTATATGTTCTAAATAGATACAAACGATTCCCTTATTTTACTTTACCTGCAGAGTTTACAAATGTTATTTCAAATCAGCTTCCTATATTTATAATAGGAAAATATTTTGGAGGTGTTGTTTTGGGAAATTATTCTTTGATGGAAAGGGTATTAAACGCACCTATTAGTCTTTTAGGGAGATCTGTTTTAGATGTTTTTAAACAAAGGGCAAGTGAAGATTATGCTAAATTGGGAAATTGCAAGGAGATTTTTGTTAAGACCACTAAAACATTAGTTGTACTTTCCATTGTTCCAACACTATTGTTATTCCTTTTGTCCCCCTTGGTCTTCGAGTTTATTTTTGGGGAAGAATGGTATATGGCAGGAGAATTTGCCCAAATTTTTTCAATACTATTCTTTTTTAAATTTACTGCTAGTCCATTGAGCTACATGTTCAATATTGCTGAAAAACAACATTATGATATGTTTTGGCAAATAGGGCTGTTTGTTTTTGCAATTATTTCTTTTATTGTAGGTGTTCAATATAATGATGTCAAAATTGCATTAATATGTTTTGTTGTAACATACTCTTTGATGTATTTGTTAAATATATATTTATCTTATTCCTTTGCAAAAGGGGCAAAAGTCCAATAAATGGTAACAATTGTAGATTACAAAGTAGGAAATTTAGGATCCATCCAAAATATGCTCAAAAAGATAGGTGCAGCATGCGAGATTACATCGGATCCCGAAAGACTTAAATCTGCTGAAAAGATAATACTTCCAGGGGTTGGTTCATTTGATTCCGGGATGGAGAGTTTGAAAAAGTATAGCCTTTTGGAGGTGTTAAATGATAAAGTGTTAAAAGAAAGGATTCCTATTTTAGGAATTTGTTTGGGTTCCCAATTATTGTGCAAGGAAAGTGAAGAAGGAAAACTAAAAGGACTGGGTTGGATCAATGCAAAAGTAAAAAAATTTAACTTCACTGACAGAAAGTATAAAGTTCCACATATCGGTTGGAATTACACACGTTTGCAAAAAGAAAGCAATCTATTTAAAGACATGTTCGAAGATCCCAAATTTTATTTTGTTCATTCTTATTATATGGATGTTGCGGATAATTCCGGATTAACAAAAACAAAGTATAGTTTCAATTTTGATTCTGCCGTTGAAAAGGATAATATATTAGGAGTTCAATTTCATCCAGAAAAAAGTCACAAATTTGGGATGAAACTGTTAGAAAATTTTGTTTTAGAATATTAGATATGGCACTTAAAAGAATAATCCCCTGTTTATTGTTAAGAGATAAGGGGCTAGTCAAAACAATTAAGTTTAAAAACTCAACCTATATTGGAGATCCTTTAAATGCCGTTAAAATTTTCAACGAAAAAGAGGTGGATGAACTGATTTTTCTGGATATCGATGCTGCCCAAGCAAATAAAGAGCCCCCATATGAACTCATCAAGGATATCGCGACTGAATGTTTCATGCCATTTTGTTATGGTGGAGGAGTAAAGACAATAGATCAAATACGTAAACTACTAGCCTCTGGCACAGAAAAAGTAGCTATAAATTCTGAGGCATATAATAGACCCGATTTTATAAAAGAAGCCGCCCAAGTGTTTGGTAGCTCCACTATTGTAGTATCTATGGATTATAAAAAAAATCTATTTGGAAGGACTTATGTCTATGTTTATGGAGGACGTAAAAATACCAAAATAGACCCCGTTTCCTATGCAATGAAGATGGAAGAGCTTGGTGCCGGAGAGTTAATGGTCAATTCTATTGACCACGATGGGACTATGAGTGGGTATGATATTGAAATGACACGAAAAATAACTGATGCTGTTTCTATTCCGGTTATTGCAAGTGGAGGGGCCGGGCATTTGAACGACTTCAAAAAGGCATTTCAACAGGCAAATGCATCTGCCGCTGCTGCGGGAAGTTTTTTTGTTTTTCAGGGAAAGAAAAGAGGTGTGCTTATTTCTTATCCAGCTCCTGAAGATGTAAAAGAAATTATTAGTATTTAAAAATCTCAACTTACGTTTATGGAAAAAAAGAAATATCAGATTTGTAATCGATGTATCATGGATACTACGGATACGAAAATTGTTTTTGATGAGAAAGGTAATTGCAACCATTGCAACGATGCTTTAGAGAGAGCCAAAACCATTTGGTTTCCGAATGATGAAGGCGAGAAAAAACTAAAAACCATTGTAGAGGAAATTAAAAAGACACAAAAAAACAAAGAATACGATTGTATTATAGGTCTTAGTGGAGGTGTAGATAGCTCTTTTTTAGCCTATAAGGTAGTTCAATTGGGATTAAGGCCATTGGTTGTGCATATTGACTGCGGATGGAATTCAGAATTAGCCGTTAAAAATGTAGAAAATATTGTAAAGAAACTAAATCTTGATCTACATACCCACGTAGTGTATTGGGAAGAGATGAAGGATTTGCAACTTGCCTATTTTAAAGCCAATGTGGCTAATCAAGATGTACCGCAAGATCATGCTATTTTCTCAGCTTTGTATAGTTATGCCGTTAAAAAAAATATCAAATATGTATTTAGCGGGGGTAACTTTTCCACGGAGTGTATTTTACCGCAATCATGGGGATACAATGCACTGGATTACAAAAGCCTTAAGGCAATACATAAAATATTTGGCACCAGAAAATTAAAAAGATATCCGCATGTTACCTTTTTTAAAAGATATATCTATTTTCCATATATCCAAAAAATGAAAATTGTGCGGTTATTAAACTTGATTCCTTATAACAAGGATGTAGCTATGGAATTAATGGAGAATGAATTGGATTGGCAATACTATGGAGGCAAACACCATGAATCGCGCTTTACCAAATTTTTTCAGGCATATTATTTACCCCATAAATTCGGTTACGATAAACGTAGGGCACATTTGTCTAGTTTAATTGTTTCTGGACAAATTTCTAGAAAGGAGGCTATAAAGGAAATGAAACAGGAAATATATCCCAATAATTCCCATAAAGATGATTTAGATTATGTGGCCAAAAAACTGGGTGTTTCTCCAATAGAATTTGAAAAAATAATAGCATCACCTAATAAATCCTACAGCGATTATAAAAACAATGAATGGCTTTTTAAACTCGGGTTCAAGATTAGGAATAAGTACTTCTGATAATTTCCTTTCCTCCTGAATTAGGTTATTCTGAATTTTAATTTCCAATAACACCAAATATGAACATAAAGTAATTAGAATTGAAAACAATATCTTGGAAATCGAAATTAGCTAACTTTGTGAAATACGATACTTTCCTTGCTCTTTTCGCTTTTTTTATGCCAATTCATGAAAAAGCTTCTACGTTAATGATATTTATTTGCCTTTTCGCATTTGTATTAGAGGTTGCTCGAAAAAAAGTGCATATTGAATGGAGAAAAAATCTATTCATTTTTTCAATTTTATATCTATTATACGTGGGTACCTCAGTATTATTATCGGACAATATAGAATTTAAATGGTTTGAACAGAAAGCATCCTTTCTAATTTTCCCTTTGTTGTTTTCAACCGCATATAAGTATAATCAAAAAAAAATTCTAACAGCTTTTGTATATGGTTGTTTTGTTGCTTATGTTATTTGCTTTGTTTTAGCTCTTAAAAACTCACTTGTTTTTGAATCGGGGAACATTAGTTTTAATCCTTTATTAAATGAAAGCCGAGGTTTTGGCTTCTTTAAATCGATGATCTATGAGGGCAATTATTTTTTCGGTTTACACTTTTCGCGTCTAATTCAAATTTCCTATTTTGCCCTTTATTTGGCCTTTGCAATTTCTGCCCTAATGTTTCGACTTGAAGGGTTTAAGGGTAAATATGCCATCATAATTATTTTTGTAATTGCAATTCTACAGACAACTAGTTTAGCGGGAATAATAAATCTATTTACAGTTATATTTATTGCCGTCCTGTTCAACCTAAAATCTACAACCAAAAAAGTATTCATTGTGTTTGGATGTTTGGGACTGATTATGTTGAGTACTAGGTATCACCCTAAAATTAATGCTACGGCCATAGGGGCTTATAAAACACTTCAAAATCAAAATTCGCCAGAATACCCTAAGCAGCCAAGATTAATGACCTGGAAGGCTGCTATTATGGCTGTAAAACAACATGGTATGATTGGGGTGGGAATTGGAAATTCTCAAAAGGCACTCAATAAGGAATATAGTAAAATAGGTTTTGAAAGGGGAAGCAATGAAAATTTAAATACACATAACCAGTACTTGCAAATTTTGTTGGATTGTGGTGTTTTAGGTTTGGTGACCTTACTTTTTATTCTTTGTACCTTACTTAAGAAAACCATGTACGTAGAAAGTTATGAAAAGCCATTTGTACTATGCTTTTTTCTATTGATTGTTATAAGTTTTATGTTTGAGAGTATGTTGAATAGATATGTTGGCATATCTTTTTTTGCGTTCTTTGTATCCATGCTATTACAACAGGATAATAAAATTCGACTGAATTAATGCAGAAGATAACTATAAAATCATATAAGTATAAGATCTTCATAATGATGCTGACCTATTATACTCTGTTGTCTTTTTTAAATTTCGCATATATTATACACGCCAATGCATTCTCATCTGTGGCGATTAACACGAACAGCACCTTTGAATTTTTAGGCCACCGATTCATATTGGTTTCGTTAATGATATTATTTAATTTATTTGTACTTAATTTCCTCAGGATTAGTGATTTTGCCTATTCAATTTTAATCTTGATATTAATATTTTTTGTAATTCCAGGGGGCCTTCTTTATGCATCGAATATTATTGTCCCTATAAAAATATTCTTATTGGACAGCTTATTGTTCTATTCCATATGGTTCTTCTTATCGATAACTTGGAAAATAAATGCCCCTATTTTGAATAGCCGACAGGCAGCAAAAGTGTTAATGACTTTAACTATGATAGGCATAATTCCGTTTATCTATCTATATTGGCCCTATATTGATTTAAATAACCTGTTGCTTATCGATATTTACAAAACAAGAGCATTGGTAGACGCTAATATTCATAACAATTATACGGGCTATACCTATTCGTGGTACTCCAAAATCATTCTTCCGACGATACTGGTTTTTTTTATTTATTATAAGAGTTCTATAGGGGTAATGGCTACTTTTGCTTTTTTGATTTTTTTCTACTTATGCGGTGCCCATAGAACGGTGTTTTTAGGAACCATTGCGGTACTTGTTTTCTACAAGTACGATTACCTTAAAAAAACTTATTTGTTAGTGAAGTTTTTATGTATAGTTGGTATTACGGGTTTATTGTTACAGGTTCTATTTGATTGGAATTATTTCTGGACAATGACTTTACATAGAATTTTTACTTTAAATGCATTATTGGATTATTGCTTTTTTGATTTTTTTAACGACAAACCAATATATTGGTCAGATTCATTTATGGCCTCATTAATTGAATATCCTTATGATGTACAGCCCTCTTATATCATAGGAAAGGAATATCTGAACAACCCAATAACAAATGCTAATTCGGGTATTATAGCCAACGGATACAAAAATGGAGGTTTCATTGGGGTATTCATAAATATTTTCATCGTATCCTTGTTTTTGAGCTCTTTGAACACCTTTAGAATTAGCCCCAAATTTTTTGGGCTCTTTATTTTGTTAATGTTTACGTTTACGAACGCATCATTGACTGGATCGATTTTAACGCATGGGCTATTGGTACTATTTTTGCTTTGCATGTTTATTTTAAGGAATACCAAATTCTCACTGGCATAAAAGCCCCTTTCTAAACAACTATTATGGACAACACTAAAAAAACTATTTGTCACCTCACCTCACCTCACCCACGATTTGATACACGTATTTTTCATAAGGAATGTGTATCACTTGTAGAATTGGGATACGAAGTAATTTTGTTGGTTGCAGATGGCAAAGGGGATGACTATGTGAAAGGAGTAAAAATACATGGGCTAAAAAAGCCTAAAAATAAACTGGAAAGAATAATAAAGACGACAAGGGAAATTTCCAAAAAAGCAATAGAAATTAATGCAGATGTTTATCATTTTCACGATCCCGAATTAATTTTTGTTGGCCTTAAATTGCTTAAAAAAGGAAAAAAAGTTGTTTATGACGTCCACGAGGATTTGCCTAGACAAAGATTTGTAAAGAAGTATGGAAAGATATTTAGGCCTTTTTTAGAAAAACTACTTGAAGAAATCGAAGCTTATGCCGTTCGTAAGTTTAGTGCAGTTCTAACAGCTACACCACATATTATGGCTCGATTTTCTGGAATGAACAACAATTTATATACCCTGTGCAACTTTCCTATTATTGCAGAATTTAGCAACAGTCCGGTTAATTGGGAAAAAAAAGAAATTAAAATAGCCTATATCGGTGATATAATTCTCGAAAGAGGAATTATAGAAATGGTTAAAGCCATTGAAAACATTGAGGTAACATTAGATATTTGTGGTAAATTTTCGGATAAAGGTTTAAGGCAGTCCGTAGAATTACTGCCAGGATGGCGGAAAGTTAAATTTCACGGGTACGTTGATAGATTTAAAGTCGCAGAAGTACTTGGCGAAGCTTATGCAGGCATGGTTACATTACACCCCCATTCCAATTTCATTGATAGCTATCCGGTGAAAATGTTTGAATATATGGCTTCATCCGTGCCTGTAATTTCTTCAGATTTCCCCTTATTCAAGGAAATAGTGGAAGGAAATAATTGTGGTTTTTGTGTAAACCCAATGAATACTGATGAAATTGCCAAAACAATTAGTTTTATTTTAAACAATCCTACTACGGCACAAGATATGGGAGAAAATGGGAAAAGGGCCGTTTTGGAAAAGTATAATTGGAATAATGAAATAAATAAATTATCGTGTGTGTATCAGAAATTATGTAGTTAGGCAATAGTTGGGAATAGTCGTTCTATTAACTACTATATAAGTTGCTGATGAGGTATTAAAATTTTAAATTATTCTAACCGCACTTAAGTTGTTAAAACTATTGATTGAAATCAAATAAATTAAACCATTTTCTTTAAGCAAAAATGAGTATATCCCAAATCATAGAGTCATTTTACAATAAAAGCCCCATTTTTATTCAAAATGCGATTATTTCCGCATACGGCCTATATTGGAAAAGAAGGAGGTTCGGTGGAGTTTTTTACGAACAAATAAAACAATTTAAAGACCGAGAGAACTATACCTATAAGCAATGGAGGGAATATCAAACACTGGAATTAAGAAAACTCTTATTACATGCTTACAATACAGTACCCTATTATAATGAGCTGTATTCAAAACACGGTTTAGAAAGCGCTGATTTTGAAAAATTTGAAATTGAAGATATAAAGAAGCTGCCCTATTTGGAAAAGGATGCACTCAGAAATTTTGGAGATACTACCCTCTTATCCGCAACTAGAAAAAAAGGTGCCTTTTTATCAAGTAGTGGCAGTACGGGCACGCCAGTTAAAATATTTTTTAGCAATAAAACCCAACAAATGTGGAATGCGGCTTATGAAACTAGAGTCCGAAATTGGGCGGGCGTCGACCATAAAATGGCAAGAGGAATGATTGGTGGAAGAAGAATTTTACCAAAAGCCAAGACAAGACCACCCTTTTACAGATATAATTATACGGAAAAACAAACCTACTTCTCAGCCTATCATTTATCACCAAGTACCGTTGCCAACTATTTAGAGGGCATGGTAAATAATAAAGTGGCATATATGGTTGGCTATGCCATGAGTAATTACTTGTTGGCAGATTTTTTGGAAAAAAAAGGACTTAAAGCTCCAAAGTTGAGGGCCATACTCACTTCAAGTGAAAAATTGACACCAGAAATGAGAGATACTATGGAAAGGGTATATAGATGCAAAGTCTATGATGGCTATAGCGGTGTAGAAGCGTGTGGATTGATTTCGGAAAACAGTCATGGTGAACTACTTTTTAGCCCTGATACCGGAATTATGGAAATAGTGGACGATAAAGGAGATGACGTTGCACCCGGTGAAATTGGTGAGGTAATTGCAACCGGGTTCATTAACAACGACCAACCATTGATCCGATATAGGATAGGTGATAGAGTCAAACTTTCTAAATCACAAAATACCCTATCAAAAATTCAAATGCCGAAAATAGAGGGAATAGAAGGAAGAACAGAAGATATCATAACTACCGCAGATGGCCGAAAAATGGTGCGTTTTCATGGCTTGTTCACAGATATACCCAAGCTGGTATTAGCCCAATTAGTTCAAAACAGCCTTGAACATTATACAATTAATCTTGTGGTAGAAGATGGATTTTCAAAAGAAATTGAGCGTGAAATTGAAAAACGACTTTGTAGTCAAGTGGGCGAAGTATCCATATCCTTTAAGTATTTAAAAGATATCCCAAGGAATAGGAACGGTAAGTTTAGAGCCGTAATTTCCATGGTTAAATCTTAAGCCTATCAAATCTACAGGAGTAGAAATTCCTTTTTATTGTTATTTTTGTCTGGTTTTGTATAATAAATACAACGGGTACTTTCCAAATGAAAGTAGTAACCAACATTGGCGCAGGACCCCGATTTAAAAAACCGATATCGGCTTCAGTAAATAATCATATAGAGGCGGTAATTACAAGGAAATAATTTTAAAGAAATTTGTTGACCATGCCTCTAGCGGTCTGAAGAATCACTTAATCAAGATCGAATCAAAAACTACTATGTCAAAAAACATTTGGATTATAAACCAATATCTTACCACTCCCGAATTGAACGGCGATGGGTATAGACATTATTACCTTGCCAAGGAATTTGAGAAAAAAGGATTTGATACCACCTTAATAACCTCTTCCTTTTCGCATGTCCCTAATAAGGATATTCGCTTTAAAGGTTTTTTTAAAATTTTCGATAACGACGTCCGAACTCTCGTAATAAAAGGAAATAGGTTTGCTAATAGTAAGGGGGTACAAAGGATATTTAGCTGGCTTATTTTTTGTGGACTTCTTTTTTTTATTCCCAAACATAAGTTGCCCAAACCAGATTATATCATTGTTTCATCCATGTCCCTGCTCCCAATATTGAACGTGGTTTTTCATTTTAAGAAGAAGTACCCCAAGGCCAAGTTTATTTTCGAAACCAGAGACCTATGGCCGTTGACGATAATTGAATTGGGAGGTTATTCAGAAAAGAATGTTTTTGTCAGATTCTTGGCTTGGGTGGAAAAGCTTGGGTATGGAAATGCGGATAATTTGGTGTCAGTGCTTATAAACGCCGATAAGCATATACAAAATGTGTTGGGCCATAATAAGTTCAAATTTTCATGGATATCGAACGGATATTGTTTGGATACATCCAAAAAAGAAGAACAAATCGGCAAGTACCTTGATATTATGGTGCCAAAGGACAAATTCATTGTTGGCTATGCGGGCACGTTGGGCAAGGCAAATGCAATGGAATTTGTTATCCAAGCAATGAATAATGTGCCTAAGAATATTTGTTTATGTCTTTTAGGGTCTGGCAATGAGAAGGAAAATCTTATTGAGATGGCCAATTCCGACAACATCGTTTTCCTGGATAAAGTTCCCAAGTCCCAAGTACTGCCATTTTTGAAAGCCTGTGATTTGCTTTATCTTGGCTGGTATAATTCTGAAATTTATAATTATGGGATATCTGCTCAGAAGACATTTGATTATATGTTTGCGGGTAAGCCCATTTTAATGTCCGGAGAATTTTTGGACAACCCCATTTCTAAAGGAAAATGTGGATTTGTAATCCCCGCAGAAAACAGTGATAAAATTAAAGAAGCCATAATTTCCATTAGTCTAATGGACAAGACCTCATTGGATTTATTGGGAAATACCGGAAGAGAATATCTTATGGGCAATTTCACTTATGATAAATTAGCTCAAAAGTATATATCAGAAGTATTTGATGAGCATTAACTATAATCTGCACAGAATATTCTTAAGATACAACCATCTTAAAGTCTTTTCAAAAATGAAAAACTATCTTTGATTCCTTAAAATGATATTTAACATCCATGCCAGGACCTTCTATCTTAAATTCTATTGAAAGGAAATTTATTCTCCTTGTAGGAGATACACTAATAATATTGGCATCACTGAATTTATTGGTGAATCATGCTATAGATGAAAAATTTATTTCTTTAACAGTTAAGTTTTGTATCTTCGCCATTGGAATAACCACTTATTTAGCATTAGCCTATATCCTTGACTTTTATAATCTGGAAAAGGTATCTAAGCGACGTTATTTTCTCCCACAATCAGTATACATTTCATCCTTATACGTATTTTTTGTATTTCTTTCCTGCGTGATTTTTTTTGATATCAGTTTTTGGAGAAGGCCTCTATTAACCTTTCTTTTATTGACTCCCGTAGAAATTGGACTATGGCGATTATTATTTAGTAACGTTTTTAAAATTATTCCCATTACCAAAAACGTTATATATATTTATGAGGATGCTACTTATGATAGTTTGAGGGAAGACATGGCCGCAATCAATGGGAAGGATATGCAAACTTTTTATAAGGTAAAGCTAACTTTTTCCATAGACCAAAATACGTTGATCAATAAAAAATATTTCCTGACTGCAGCCGAGAAAATAGATACTTGGATCATCAACACTAAGAGTTATAACAATTTACCAGAAGAGCTTGAAAAAATGATTTTACGATCAATGTTAAAGGGTAAGGAGGTAATTTCGTTTACTTCCTTTTACGAAAACATCTATGAGGCATTACCCATTAAATCCCATAACGATAGCTTCTATGAAATACTTCAATTCAAGAATAAAAAAATAAGGTATTTAATCAAGATATTCAATTTCTTAATTAATTTTTGCCTTGCTCTTTTTGTTGGTATTATATTTGCTCTGGTTACTCCATTCGTGTTCATATTAAATCTATTATTCAATCGGGGGCCTCTCTTTTATACCCAAAAAAGAGTTGGACAGCATGGCAAGGAATTCAGTATTTATAAATTTCGCTCCATGGTAGTCGATGCTGAAAAAACCGGAGCCAAAATGGCTACCAAAAACGACGCTAGAATTACTCCATTTGGTAGAATACTGCGACTGTTTAGGATAGATGAACTGCCTCAGATAATCTCTGTCATTAATGGCGATATGCAATTTATTGGTCCAAGACCCGAAAGAAAAATATTTGTGAAACAGCTAAATGAAATTACTCCTTTTTATGATATTAGACACCTTATAAAGCCTGGAATTACAGGTTGGGCCCAAGTTAAATACAAGTACGGTGAAAATTTAGAGGATTCGATCAAAAAGCTGGAATACGATCTTTACTACATCAAAAATAAATCA
>TARA_R110000822_G_scaffold111388_1_pt1 | contig 12355 bp, 4 predicted proteins | sample TARA_R110000822 | Tara Oceans TARA_R110000822 (sample SAMEA4397666) | marine metagenome | biome: Polar Biome; feature: [SRF] surface water layer (ENVO:00010504); material: water (ENVO:00002006), including particulate matter (ENVO:01000060) such as... | depth 5 m | reverse complement strand
AGAAGAAGACAAGAGTGAGTTATTCGATCTTATAAAGGATTCGGGGACAAATTAATGGATGTTAAAGATTTATTAAATATTGGATTTGGTATTCTTAACCCTATTAGGGATACGTTAATCGGGAAAAATTTTGATACGTCCAATACTAAGCCATTAGACGCAATTGTCAACAGCGCACAAAGTTCCTATTCTGCCGACGCATCAAGGGGCACAGGTCCATACATAGGAATATGCTTGAGAGTTGATGGTTATTTAAACGAGGGAGCGGTTGATCCAACAAACACCTACACAATCGTCAACGAGTCAATAAGAAAAAATAATGAATCAGAAGCCCCTAGGTTAGTGCAAATAAGAGTAAGAATACCAGAGTTTCACAGCGCATTGCCTATACCCCAAACTCTACCTGCCGCATCAGAGGCAAGCACAGACCATTCTGTTATTAATTTATATCCTGTTTTTATCGCTAAGGACTTGCTAGTATCATCCGACATACCACAGCCGGGAGATATGGTGTGGGTCGATTATCAGAATAAAAACACGCAAGAGGGCCCGTTGTATTTGGGTAGAATATCAAATGATATAATGATCAATGGAAGCTCTACTACTTCTGGTAGAGGCTCATTTGCTATGTCATGTACACAAGTACCAGCAGTTTCTGCGCCTAAAACACAGCCACTTGACGCATCAAACTCAACAGCAGGCACGAATTCAATTGATATGCTAAGCAACGCGAAGAAAACGTACACACCAAAGCCCAAGCCACCCGCTACTCAAAACTCAGTAACTGTGTGTGGCCCAGTTGGGGCAGCACAAAATAAAACAAATAATTACAAAGGTTTGCCAAAAGATTATGAGCCAACAGGTACTAAAGATTATGCACCAGCAGACGATAGATATCTAGGTTCTTTAAATGAAAACTCTAGTAAGAGAACAAAAAAAATAGAAATAATCGTTCTTCACGACGGAGCAGCATATAGTGGATCCCAAGTGAAAAGAGTAATAAAACAATGGCTAAGTGAAGGTTTAAGTGTTTCTTCACACTATTATATTGAATTGGATGGGACAGTATATCAACTATTAGAGGAAGCTAAAACGGGACACCACACTGGAACTGGTGGATCCAAATATCCGAATGATCCAGTTCAAGGTGTAAATTCTAGATCAATAGGTATTGATCTTGGAAGATGTAACAACTCTGTCAAACAAATAGATAAAGATGGAAATAAATTTAATTGCAAAAGTAGGGGATATAGATCTCCATATACAAAACTGCAATTGACCTCTTTAAGAAAGTTGTTAAAAGATATTTGCAGAAGACATAGCATACTATATGATGAAGACCATATACTTGGTCACGCGGCAATCTGCCCGAAAAGGAGAGGGGATCCCATTAGAGGCTTTGAATGGTCCGAGATCGGCTTAACAGCAAAATACGGACCCAGCAAGTACGGCTATAAGCAATGCCCAAACCCATTTTCCAGTGGACCCCCAAAGCCCCCACCTGAACCACCAAAGGAAGAGCCAGATGTAGCCGCCGTTGAATTCGCCAGCAACTTTGGAATATTCGGAGAGTAAAATATTATGACTAGTCAAAGTAAAAAAAGAAGCGATACAGAAACTGTCCCAGAAAGGGTCAAGAGGCAGTTAGATGAACTGACACCCGAAGAAAGATCCAAATATGAGGGCTTCGGCGGAACAAAAAAAGTAGAATCTGTTCCTGAATTTATTCAAGCAGACTGCGAAACAGTTATACGAGGAGAAAATAATAGCTGGCTAGTTCTTGGCAGAGATAGACCATCAGGTGTATTCTCTGGTCATGGAGGCGCAGGTTCGAGTCATGCAGCATCTATTGACCTGTGTGTTGGACGAGGGGGGGCACAGACCAAAAGGACAGACGAAAACGGCGTCCCCCTTTATATTAACAATGATTTTAAGTCTGATGCAGCTAGAATATATATAAGCCAAAAAACAGACATTGATAGAAATTTTGGTATTGTTCCCGGTATCCATGGAAACCCACCTAATAGATCAGGCATTGGAATAAAAGCGGATAATGTAAGAATTATTGCAAGAGAATCAATCAAGTTGGTCACAAGAACAGACGACAAGAACTCCCGAGATGGAAATATAAACACGACCTTGGGAATTCAATTAATCGCTGGCGATAACGACTCTGATATGCAGCCCCTTGTTAAGGGGGACAATTTGATGGCTGTGTTGGATTTTATTTTGAAAGATATAGAAGCCCTTACCAACGTTGTACACTCGATGACCTTAAGTCAATTAGCTTTTGATCAGATATTGCAAGCGCACACACATATTACGACTACAGGAATTGCATTTCCATCACCAGAGGTTCTTATCGCTGGCAGCGCAAAAAGTATTAAGACTATTGCAATGGATGCGCCATCGCAAATAATAACGATTATTAACGGAATTTTAACAAATATTACATATTTAAAGAAATGGGGCTCTAGATCAATCGTGAGCGATCACAATTACACTAATTAAGTTGGAAAACATATGAGCAGCAATTATTATTTCAAAGTACCAGCAAATAAAAACTTGAAGTTAAAAACAAGTATTTCTATGAAGCTGCCCCTTATAAAAAGCCACGCATTCGGCACCGTGCAAATACTAGATAAAGAACAAGGACAGCAAAATATCGACTGTTCTTTTGAGACTTTGTATAGGAATTTTAACACTGACCAAATGGCGTCTTTCATTGCTAAGACAATCATTCCCAAAGCAACCAGATACGCAATCGGGTATCACTATTTTGGCTATCCATTAGTCAATACGAAAATAAGCGAGGCTACCGGAGATCTAAATCAACCCTTTTTTGGAGCATCAGACCCACTTGCATTCAACGCCCCGAGTGATCTCAGGGGTCCAGACCTCGGAGGATATCAGAACATTGCAGCCAATGCAGGCAAGAATGAAAATGGAATGGATTTATATTTAAATGAACTGTTTAATTATCTTGGGGGGCATTACGCGGCTGTGGGTTTCTCACAGCACTTGAATTCAAAAGCAGATCAAATAAGTTTGCAGATAGACTATGATTCAAGTGTCTGGAAAGCTACATCAATTCCCACACAGCTACTCGCTTTCAATAATTATAAGCAACCTCTCAATGAAACATACACCAAATTGTGGGATCCCGGCTCATCCACAGCCATGAAGGGATCAAACGTCCCAACAGGAAAAGATCTTGACGGAGAAGCTTTTAATACAATTAATAAATCGAGCGCTTTAGCGACACTAATCGGTCCTTTTGCTACCACGCCTTGGTACTTCCAATATGACGGTCCAGAAGAACAAAAGATCTTCGCTAATTCTAATATTGTAACAGCCTTTCAATTGGCACCAGTTCCTGATGATTCCAATCCTGAATCCGATGCCTTGCAGTATATACTAGCTCCATATAAAACTATCGATAAAGTAACACCCAAAGTGTGGGATTATATTATCGATATTCAAGGAAAAGCCAATACTAATCTTTTGAAGGGCAAGTATACTCAAAGTTTGCAGGGCTTAAAAACCTCGAAGCCTTTAAATTTTAGAATAACTCCACAAAATAACTCAACCGCAGGAACATTAGATCAGACAGTTCCCGGAGGAAAAGTCATTTCAATGGAAGATTTCAATACCTTGGGGTATACAAATGTGCTTGGCGGTCATGGTGGAAATAGCCCAATTGCAGATATAAACCCAGATAAGTCAGCAAATGTCAAAGGTGGCATAGTAGGAAAAAAAGGCAACGCCCTAACTATCATTCCAAAAAATAAAGCAGCATTGGAAAAAATGCTTGAGCTTACTCACATTGGTAGGAATGAAAATTTTCTCATAAAAGGTAATGGATCAGATGGAGATATCAATCCGTATGGCACACCCATTGATAATTCAGGATACGACTCCCCCATAAAGAAGGGGGTCAACGAGGATAAGGAAAACCAACTTAATAAAATGTGGGAAGCTATTCTTGCGGGTGATCTTAGTAGTTGGACTAAGCTAAAATGGTTATCAGATACATTTTTGATGTCTTTTTACAAAAAAATACCATACGGTCTTTCCACAGCAGAACAGTATGGTGTACAATCCGGAGCTAATATTCCCATAGATTTTGGCAATGGTGATGAATATTCTAAGGACGGCGTAGCGGTTCTCCCATCCAATCTAGAAGCAGTAAGCGATCTCCTATTTCCAGTGTGGGACTATAGCAAGGATAATTTAACAAAAATAGATTACGGAAGAATTATCAATGCAAATGATCCGGCGGAATTGGAAAAATATGGAGACGAAATCGCAGAAAACCCAGAAGTCCTGTTGCAAGAAAACGTAGGAACTCCAGAGTGGGTAAACTCATTTCAGATATATCCTTCAATATCTCCAGAATACATTGGAGCCGGATTAGCCTTGGGGACACTTGAGGACGTAGAGGCTGATACAAGTTCATGGTGGCTGGGTATTATAAATTCTAATTTAGAAGAGTGGAAAGGTTACAAGAATGGGTTTAATTGGAATGGGTCTGCCGGATTACCTTGGGTGGGATTTACTGTTGACGATGATGGGGTACCTTTCATAGAGCTTAGGTATGCTCTTGAATTGGAAATTGATGAAACAAAACTTATCACTGACTTGGTAAGGCAAGGAGTTTTCACATTAGCTGGAAATACGCAGGAATATGCAGAATCCGGGTTCGATGTTGATGAACTACTTTTAGCAACTGGCGGCAAAGTATATAATACATCTTTGGAAAATGCATATGCAGACGTTTTGTCAAAACAGACTGGTCCTGAAATTGATTTCTCTGAGTTTCCATTTTTAATTACTGGAGAAACGGGGGCAGGGCAAGTATTACCAAACGAGATATTTTTAGAGGCTCAGAAGATTGCAGATAAAAATCCAAATGATAAAGTTCCTGTAACAAGCGTAATTTTCTCTAGTGAAGACTTTAAAACAGTACCATTCAAAGTAGCTCCGGGTCTAAAGGCAAAGAATTTGGGATATCTGGATAACTTAACTCTTGTAAGAGTTACAAAAGAATGGGTAAATGGAAAAGGGGATTATAACGAAATAGAAATTGTTGACCCCCGATCCCCCCACTTGGGCAAGAAAGGATATATTGAACCAAAAGACCTTGTTGTTTTTGGACCCCCCTCTGCCCCCGTTTTAGATGAAATGGGCAAAGCATTAGTGTTTACATTTGAGTATCCAAAGTTTTTTAATTCACAATTTAAGAGCAAGGGATATCAATTAGCACAAACAGAAATACTACCAATGTCTGAGATGGCGATAGCGCTTATACCAACGTGGTGGAAGAATGAAGAGCCATATTATAATCGAGAAGAGGGCTACTACTATTATTCAGTAAACATGCCTTATGATTGTATTGTCGATGATACAGACTTGGAAAGCAAAAAGATAGAAGCTGTTAAAAAAGGTCTGTCTGAACTTTTAGATTTTTACGGTCGACAATATGAAGTATCAGATATCGATACATTTGCAAAAACTTACTTAGCTGCATCTTATGAAGACTTTCATATTGACCTAAGACCCGGATCTAGCCTTAAAATGCTTATAAAAGTTGGAGGTATATACCTAAATGGGTTCCCAACACTTCAAGATCAATTAGCTCAGTTAAAGCAGGCATCGGATAAAGTCATATCTCTTGACGCTCCGTTTTACCCACAGCATTTAGAACAAGCTGTGTTTGGTATGAACAAGATGTATATAGATCTATTTGCATCCCCATACCAGATACAAGGGTTTGATTTATTAAAAGAAGCGCAGAGATTAGCAGATGTTCAAACTTATATAAAAAAACTAATTGCTTTGAACGGGTTTAATTTATCTGAGCCCGGAGACCATGTTATCAATTTGGGATTTACTGATGATTACGATTTGATCTTTGTATCATATAAAGAGCAGGGATCCCCAGAAAAATTATTAACCATTGGATTTAATTATTTTAAGGCTAGAACTCCTTTTGTTGATAAAAATACCATGGCTCTCTTCTATTACCACAGAAAATTAAGAAATCCTTCATTAACCTTTCAGAAGCTAGTAAAAGAGATACTACCAAACCCAAAGCCAAAGATTATAGCCAAGGAAAATAGTGGTCAATTCGATTATCCATCAAACAAATGCTCACCTCCGGGATTTGCGTATCCACCATTCTCGGACATAATTGATGGCTTGGCAAACAAACTTGACCAAGCCTTAGATTTAAATCCCAGATTTGATCTTGGGGCTTTTGAATTTAGTCTTAGAAAATACTTTCCACCTTGCCCGAAGCCACCGCCCGGAAAAGGAAATCCGTTCTTCAAGACTATCATAGATATTGAAGGTGAGAAAAATTTATATGAAAACTTTGATTTTCTTATGAATTTAACGAAGGAAAGAGATAGAATCAGCGATTATGTCGGAGACTTTTTAACATCAGCATCCGCTATAAAAGATATTAAAAATAAAGTCATAGATCTGGATGACTTGCACAAACATGTCACATCCATGATCGATTTGCCAACAATATACAATACAATATGTAGATGCTTTCTGGACCTAGCAGGCATCGATGAGGTCGAGGTTGCAAACTTTGAGATGAAAGCATCTGGGGGTTCCATTGGTGCGTCACTTAGTCCCGCATTGCAAGGCAAAGGAAAAGACGAGATATTAAATCTAAAAGGTCCCGAAGGAGATATCAGCACCGATCCCATCACTATGGACGCGGCAGACCTTTATTGCTCCTTTTGTTTAGAAGTTCCCGAGTTATTCCTGAGACTTCCTACAACAAACATCCTCCGAGAACTACTCGATGGTCTCAAGAAATTGTTAGAATTCATTTTATCGCAACTCTTATTGGAACTGATCGCCGCACTACTGGAGGTGCTATTGACATGCCCAGACATTCAGTGCCCACCGGGTCAAGAAATAGTAAAAGATTATGGGGGTCAAGATTTTAACTCTATTTTTGATAAGTCAGGTGTTCCAACTAATGAGTTTTTTATTAATTGTGGTGTCACAGGGGATGCAAATGAAATACAAAATTTCTTAGGAGATGTTTCTAAAGCAGTCAGTTCTGGGGAAGTGTTAGACTTAATTGATGGAACACCAAGCATAGAAGTATTGCAGACCATTGATAAGATTCTCGCTAGTTACCTGCCTATAAAGGCTCAACTAAAAACAAAAGCTCAAATAGAAGACTTCTTTACTTGTGCCGGTAGGCAGTTGCCGTTTCAAATTGTTGATGAAATTGAAAAAGATATCACCAGCAAATTTAAAGACCCGGAAATTTGCAAAGATCTATTTCGGGATGCCAAGAATCAACTTAAGGAAAAGTGCGGAACAGAAGAGAATTCAAATAAAATAGCCGCCAGAGCCACTGGTGCAGATGTTGATAAATATAAAAAACTTGCTGATATAATCAGAAAGCAAAGCGATCTCTCTACACAGCTTCCACCTTTATTTGGAGATGGAAAGGGAAATCTGGGCTTGATGTCGGGCATGAATTCACCAACAATGGACTATGCTATCGAACAAATGGTTGACTCTTTGATGTTGCCTGTTGAAGTTAGTTTGACTGCCGAAAGTCGAGCATATACAAAGGGCGGCGGCAAAAGAGGTATGGTTATAGAGGATCCTGACCTAAGATACATTACGGGACTACCCTCTCTTGCTGCAATCTCCGCCGCCATTTTCCTACCAGATATGAAAAACAAGCTTGTTAACAGTGTCGACAGTGGGGCTTTTGGTCAAATTTCGGAAAAAACTTTTATCGATACACCGACTAATACAATCGGTATTAAGTTAGACGAAAATAATTCTGTTTCTTTAGCTTTAAAGCCACCAGTATCAGACGAGAAAACTGGTGAGTTGATATACACGGATAACTTTAATATTTCAATAAAAAGCGACAGAATAGGCACGGTTAATATCAACCCAACAAGCACTGGCGGAATAACAAAACAACAGCAGGATATATTAAATCAATACCCCCTGTTTGAAAGTAGTGAATATTGTGAACAATCTCAGTATTTTAGTAGCTTATTCTTAAACGGCATCGGGTTCGGAGCCAAGGTCATCGACAACGAGGAAGCCTTTTCGGGTTATGGAGACACAGCAACAACCGCGCTTAGAAAATGGTCGGCAAAGTCCCTGTATTTTTCTTTATTTAGAACATTGTTTAAGGATTTGTCTGAAGCAATTGCAGATGGAGAACTTTTGAAGACTTATGACGCCAGCCCATTTGATGAGATTGAGCCGGGTGTGTTTACGTCTATTATAGATAAATTATCAAAGGTGTTGATCGGAGTGGATATTGCAGATCTACTACCAGCCCTCGATAAGAGAGAATTAGAACAAGTTGATTTAACACCTGTTGATTCAAATGCAAATTCATCAACACCACAAGGGTTGATCAACTTTCCTCTCGTTAAAGACATTATAAAGAAAAATTATGATTTTGGGGAGTTTTATGATCCAAATAGCGAAGAATTGGGAATGCCTCAATATGCGATACTTGAAGGTATAGTTGTTGCCATGGTGCATATTTTTGTTGGAGAATTCTTTGCAAAATCAATTTTTGTGTTGTCGAAGATACCAATCGATTATTTTACAGACGATTACTCTTTATTGGGTGCTGTTATAAAAGAGGTAGAATTATACTTAGATCAGCCCCAAAATGTTAATTTTAAAAGCACATTTAAGCAAGCTGTTTTAAAATTGATAACAAGAAAGTCAGAATGGACTTTTACAGATCAAAATAAAGTAAATTATGATGATCCCGGCTCCATATATGACGCTACACTTGACAAAGAGGTCTATGTAGATACATGGCAATCTGCTACAAAGTACTTTATGCGACAGCATTATAAGTCACCAATTATATTTTTGAAGAATCGCTTAGACAAAACAAAGTTAAAAGATAATGGTGTAGAAGTTGGTGGATATAAAAAAATTGAACAGCTTAATCCACTCACTGCTTTATCCTATCCTAGTTTGCTTGAGATATATTCGAAAGTCGAAAGCAAAGAATTGGGAACTAATTCAATTTGTACACCAGAAAGAATACAAGAATTTAAAAATGGAAAGTTTTTCTACCAATATTATTACGAAGTAATTGATTGGGAACCAGAAGATTCATTTTACAACCAATCATTGGTTGATTACAGAAAATTGGGAGCACCGGGCGAAGAATTTAATGGTCCGATGAGCGCTGAAAATTTCTCAAACTTTATTAGAGCATTATACATAGTTGCTACCCTGAAAGCAATAAACAAACCAGATATCATAACTGGAACTCTGGAAAATACTGAAATAAAGAAATTATTTAAAGACATAAGAATTGGTATTAGATATAACTACGGGTATTCACATACCGAAGCTACAATACTTTCTGAGAATGGAGATATAGAATCTATATCAGCGGGACAAAATATAACGTTACAAAAAATATCCAAAGACATTACCAATCTGATATCTGGAACCGCGCAAGAAATAACTGGTTTTCAAGGTCTTGGGGCAACAGAAGTACAATTGTTGCAAAACAAGCTTCAAGCAGAAAGAGAGAAGAGCAAGAGTATTGTTATGTACGAGCTTGTTGGAGACGCAGATCTTGGACCCGTGCAACCACCTAGGATTTCTTACATATTCCCGTTCTTCAACAAGAGCGCATCTATAAAGGATTGGGAAAAGGGGTATTCTTTATCGGATATTGATGATAAAGTGACTTTTGATAAGTCATTATATGAAATAGCACATGGCTTAAACACAAATGATGCTCTAACAACAGACGGTCCTCTTCTTGATAATTTTGATGATTTGATAAACGAAGACAGAATTAGAACTATATCACGCGATGTCTTAGTCAATTTGATAAGCTCGGATGAATTCCAGCTATTGTATAAATATTCTTTATCAATACCTAAAATATTATATATATTATCTATTTATAATAACTTGGCTGTTTCATCACAATCAGCAGACGGAGACAGGGTTAATAATGCGTTCTTAAACACAAAAAATTCCATTAAAGAGACAATTATGAATGTTTTCAAGTACAAAGGACCAGAAGCTTACAAGCAACAACCTGATGTGATAACACAGCAGGGAGGAGCCTCCGGTATTGCAAAATCCGCCATAAAGGGAGCACCATAGGATGTCTAATTATTCACCACTTTTACCTCTAACATTAGATCCAATAACAGGATATAAAATGTTGGACACATTAAAAGATGTGGTAAAACAAAACTTTAAAATGTTAATTTTAACAAATCCGGGCGAAAGAATGATGATCCCCGAATTCGGTGTAGGAATATACACTTTTTTATTCGAGCATGATACACCACTCTTATATAGTAACTTAGAAGCAAGATTGAAAACACAAGCAAAAAAATACTTGCCATATGTTACAGTGCTTGATGTTCAGTTTCGTAGTTTTGATAACAGTTCGGAGTTTGATGCTAATAGAGCATTGAGCGTTACAGTCAAATATAATATAAAGCCATTAAACACATCAGATGTATTAGCCGTGTCTGTTTCTAACGGCTATTAAATGTTTATCTTATTGTAGGTAAACATTTGTTTTTTTGACTATTTACAGGTTGAGGAGAACGATAAAGTGCCTTTTGATAAAAAGAAAATAGTACCAATTAATTATACAAGTAGAGATTTTGCAACGATCAAGCGAGACTTGGTATCCTATGCAAAGAGATACTACCCGGACAACTTTCAAGATTTCAGTGAGGCATCTTTTGGCTCTCTTATGCTTGATACAGTTGCTTATGTGGGAGATATTTTATCATTTTATGTAGATTATTCAGTCAACGAATCTTTTTTAGACAGTGCTGTAGAGTACAATAACGTAACAAGGTTGGCTAAACAACTTGGATACAAATACACAGGAATACCAGCATCTAGTGGAGAGGTGACATTATATATTGTTGTTCCAGCCTCCTCTACTGGGGCAGGACCAGATTTGAATTATGCTCCAATATTAAGAAGAGGCGCAAAATTTCAGTCCGGAGGCGGAACAACCTTTACATTAAACGAAAATGTTGATTTTTCAGATCAAAATAATGAAGTTGTGGTGGCGCAAGTAAATTCTTCAACAGGCGTTCCAACAAAATATGCTATAAAAACATATGGGCAAGTAATCTCTGGTGATTTAGCTGTTGAGTTTATAGAAGTCGGAAGTTATGAAAGGTTTCCAAAGTTCACACTATCAGCTAACAACGTTAGCGAGGTGGTTTCTGTAACTGATTCATCGGGAAACGAATATTTCGAAGTTGACTATCTAAGTCAAGATGTTATTTATCGACCAATAACTAATAATTCTGATGACAAAGATTTAGTTCCTTTTATTATGCAACCTTATGGAGTCCCTAGAAGGTTTATAACGGAGACTATTGGGCAAACAACAACCATACAGTTTGGTCATGGATCCGAAGCAAACCTCACAAATGAAAAAATCTCTGACCCAAGCAAGGTCGTCTTAAGTATACACGGCAGAGATTATGTAACAGATAAAACTTTCGATCCAACAAATCTCATTGAGACGGACACATTAGGCGTAGCTCCTTCCAATACAACCTTGCAAGCCACATACAGGACAAATAGTCAAAGAAACACTAACTTATCTTCAAAATCTTTAGTATCTGTATCAGACACATCATATGATTTTGGAAATGTAAATCAATTGGGCAGCAGCGAAGTATCCGAAGTGTTAGCTTCTCTTGAGTTCGAAAATGAAAAACCAATAGTTGGAAGTGTATCTACTCCATCTTCCGAAGAAATAAAGTATAGGGCTTATGGATCTTACAATTCGCAGAACAGAGCAGTAACAAAGGAAGATTATATCTCTATGATATACAATATGCCTCCAAAATTCGGAGCTATCAAGAGAGCTAATATCGCACAGGATAAAAACTCTTTCAAGAGAAACATAAATTTGTATGTTATATCGGAAGATGTTAACGGATCTTTGACCACATCGACCGATACTTTAAAAAAGAACTTAAAAACTTGGATTACCAACTATAAGATGCTTAATGATACCATTGATATAATGGACGCAAAAATAGTTAATGTTGGAATTGAATTTGAGGTAATATCCGATACGGACACAAATAAGTTTAAAGTTCTATCACAAGCAACAGAAGCTGTAAAAAAACGCTTAGTTAATACGAAATACAATATTGGGGAACCACTAAGGTATGGAGACATCTTTCAAGCGCTAAAAAATGTTGACGGTCTTTTGGATGTGGTAAAATTGAAAATTGTTACAAGATCAGGGGCTTCATATTCCTCCGCAGATTTTGATTTGGACCTTTACACAACTCCTGACGGTAGA
>TARA_R110000822_G_scaffold12885_3_pt1 | contig 12385 bp, 11 predicted proteins | sample TARA_R110000822 | Tara Oceans TARA_R110000822 (sample SAMEA4397666) | marine metagenome | biome: Polar Biome; feature: [SRF] surface water layer (ENVO:00010504); material: water (ENVO:00002006), including particulate matter (ENVO:01000060) such as... | depth 5 m | reverse complement strand
GATACAACTAAACCCCACTCCTAATCAATTCTGTAACTGGTGTCAGCATAAAGACTTATGTCCAGAATTTGGAGGAACCATTGAAATGGTAGAAGAAGCTAAGAAGGCTGAGAAAGCTAAAAGGAAGTCTGTAACTTTAAGCCCCGCTGAGTTAATCCTAGAAGCTGAGAGGAAGGCTATGTTCGATTCCCCTAATACGTTTAATAAATAATTGGGTTATATAAGCTAATATCTATTACATCAAAGAAACACATAACTTCAGAGATGTTGTACTTGTGTTTTTTTGTGTATAGCGAAATTAAAGAATCCTTTCGAACTGGTTTTTCATCTTTAAGGGCTTTAAGCAGCCTTTCCTGGAAGATGGCGATGAAGTTATCGGAGAACCTATACCTCCACTTCTCTTTAAACCCCAAAGATAAGGCGTAGTTCACCTGTTCAAGGAACTCCTTTATTTCTATGCTATCTAAGTTAGAACTCATTAGTATTCAGTTTAAGTTTTTTTTATCTTTATACATTTGAAGTTTTCTAATTCAAAGTAAATTACATTTAGATTAAAGTCCGTCACATGTCAAAAAATAAGGAAAAATTCGAAGATATTTCAGAAACTAGAAAAAGGGTGTTTATAATGAACAAATTAGACACCGTTGTAGGTAATCTGTATGAGTTTGGATATACCCCAGACACGGCTCATGATTCACATCCTACTATCTTGATTGTATATAGATCTTCACAGGATAGATTATTTTCTGCCTTCAGTACTCGTGACACCTATTTTGCAGGTATAAACCTAAATAACTTAGATATTGCATCCCGTGTGGATCTTTTAGAGAAGTATGGGAAAAAGAGGAGAGTTACAGGGGCTATGGTCAAAAGGTTTAAAAGAGTGTATAAAGATCAGTACAGGGTTTATAATCAGAAGCATGTCGAAGATTTTACCCTAATTGATATCGATATATACTTAGAGAACTTACAAGGCGTCAACGACACCTTCAAATCATATGAAAACAGGTCTGGATACATAAAATGAGTTTAATGGCACCCCTAACCGGAGCTTTGAAAGAGAACACCCTTGGAGTTGTATCCTTAGGTTCTACTTTAATTAAAGCTGTTACAGTAACCACTACTTTAAATAAAACCTTTATTAGTGCAGGTAGGATGAATATGGTTAGCTCCCAGAACCTGGGGAAGACCTTCTCTAATGCTGGGATGTCCATGGAAGCATCCATGCAGATGTATACTGCTATGTTCGCAGCGGGAGTCGATTCTACTAATAAGACTACTAAGAGTATGTTAGTTAAGTTTTCCCTTTTAGGTAAAAACATGAAAGCCGCTACATCATTGTATGCTTTCAACACTCAAACCCTAGGACTCTCAACTAAATCCTCAGCGTTACTTACTGAAAGTTTATTGGAAACTGCAGCTGCGTACCATATGGATGCTGATGTTTTAGTAAATTCTTTAAATGCTTTAGCCTCAACCTTAGTGTCTACTTCTACAACTTATGGTAAGGAGACTGCCGTTGCAGTCCAGGTTGCTACTTCTAATATGATTGGTAAGTATGGAGCTACTAACGCTAAACTAGTAGAAGAGCTTGCGGGTAAGTTATTTGCAGGAAACGCAGAATCTACAAAAATGGCAGCGGTCCTAGGCTTAGACATATCTAAGTTAGCTACCTCCAACTCGGCCCAAGCCCAGCAATTAATGGAACAAGCTTTAGAGTCGTTAAAATCTAAAGTTGGCAGTGCTTCGGGTGATGGGTCCTCAGGATTTGTACTACCTGCACTAATAGCTGCATTTGGCGCTACTCCTGGAATGCTTGCATTGGCTAATTTAGGAGCTCAGTCTGAAGCTTCGGCAGCGTTGACTGCTGAACAAATGGCCCAAGAACAATTAAGGCTTTCCCTTTCAACCTCTATGGAATTTCTTATGCAGCAGCTTGTAATAGGTCTTGTGCCTGTTGTACAGGCTATATCCCCTATATTACAAGGGTTTGTATCTGTTATGACTGCAGGTAATGGGCTTTTGATAAAGATACTCGTCGCTATGGGAGTTATGAAAACTTTTGCAGTGTTTACAAGCCAAGCCCAATTCTTCGCCAGGCATTTCGCCGCAAGGCAGTTGAATGCTGCTAGGATTGCTAATCATAAACAGGGTAAAACTACATGGGCTATGAAATTAAACACTTTACAACTAAAGAAGAATGCCATGTTAGCAGGCGGTAATGCCATGGTAGCCGGAGCAGGGATAGGTAAGGTTGCTGGCTTTTTGGGAGGTCCTTGGGGTATGTTGCTAGCTGCGGGGGTATCTTTTATACCCGGCCTTTTTGGAGTATCTAAAGATATTAAAAAGGACCAAAATTCATCCCTAGATGAACTTAAGAAACAAACTGAGATACTTACAGATAGTAAATCTGATAAACTGTTGAAGATGATTAACCAAGGTATAACCCAAACAAATATTTACTCTGCGTTACTTTCTAAACTTTCCGAAGAGCAGCTTGAAGCCTTTAACGCTGCCCCAGCATTAGTAGATCCAACTCCGGCAACTGCCCAATCTTACGTACTCTAATACAATAAATAATGTCTTTAAAACGCGATAAAGTTACTCAATGGGCCCGTAATAACGGGGATAGAATAGATGCCCACTGGGCTCAACCACTTCCTAAAACTTCTGGAATGATATTCGGAAGTAGTTACTTTGGGTTTGCTCAAAGAACCTTGAGCCCTATAACTCCAGGGGATTGGAGTAAATACACCATGGGGTTAAATCCTATGTTACTACTGGGAGAGGGGGGTGACGCATGGGATGATATCTTAGACAGAGCTAAAATGTTAGCAGGTTCAATAGCTGGAAATTATCTGTCAGATTGGCTAAATCGGAATAATAGAGCGTTCTTAGAGAAATTGCAAAAGGATACTGGTGGAGACCTTTATGGACGCGCAGAGTATAGCAGGTATAATCATAAGATTGAAGATAGAGGATTTTTAGAATTTTCCTACGTAGCTGATGCCGTTAGAGGGTTGATGACTGATCCAGGGGATGATATTCTTTCGTCAGCAGATAGGTCTTTCCAACTTCCTTTCTTTGAAAACCCTAAAATTTCGGAATCCAGATCCGCAGTATATGCATCACATACTATTGTTAACCAAAATGAACCTTATAGACTTTGGACAAGTGCAAAGCCTACTAAACTGTCATTAAGTTTTTCAATTACACTTCCACACTTAATGACATTTGCTACGGAACATATGAAGATCATATACAACCGTATTTTACAAACCACATACTTTAAGTACGATACATTTAAATTTATAGAAGAAAAGATTAAGAGCTTTTATCCATCTGATCCTCCAACTGATGTATCAGCTCTCTCAGATTATGGGAAAGATAGATATGAACTTACCTATACTATCCTAAAAGATGTATTATTTGAGGTTGGATCGGCTACTGATGGACTTACTAACTCTACATTTAAATCTCAAGCAATTATATATTCCTTATATATTATTAATTTAATAAGGTCTTCGGTTATAGGGTCTTCTAATATGTCTGTACATCAAGACCATGTAATGAATAATGACGACGATTTTACTTACGATGTTCCTCCCTCGAACAATATTGGTACATGGGATCCGCAGCCCAACGAATTTATTACAACTACAACTAAACCAAGCAATAAGTACTTACCACCTCCTGTAATCTATTTAACTCACGGAGCTCTCTACCAAGAAGCTCCTTTTATAGCCACTGGGTATTCTATTAATTTTGATGGTAAAAAAGGATATGAAGAACTATCCCTCCTTCCGCGAGTAATAAATATTAAACTCACATTAGAGAGTTACGACCAGATAAACTTAGGAAGAAATGTTTCTACCTCTAAAGGTATGCTAAAATTATTTAAAGGTGATAAATACGTAACTGAGACATTTAATTAAACATGAAAGACCCAAAATCTAGATTCTCCGTATTCAAGGCCAGTACTATAAAACATAAAGGTATAATAGCTACATCTTTAACTACGTCCCGGCAATGGGCTACCATAGCTCATAAAAACCAAACTTTACGATCTAAGTTAATGGTAATTCCTAATGGGATGGAAGGTAGGCCTGATTTAATATCCCAGAGCGCTTATGGTACTCCTAAGTACTGGTGGTTAATTTGCGCGGTTAATAATATATCCGACCCTTTTGAACAGATAATTCCAGGAAAAACAATTAAAATGCCTATTATATAAAGATGGCACAGAGACTACCTGCAATAGTAAAGTTAGCTTTACTGGGATCAAACCCCGATGACTCAGCTATATTGGATGAACAGCTCCATTCCTTTAGGTATGACGTAATTAAGAGTGAGGCTGGAGGGTCCTATACGTATACTATAGAGCTTATAAATTATGATGAAAGGTTTATAGAGGGTATTATTAGGATGTACTCTCTTCTCCAAGGAGATGTTACTACTCCTACTTCTATTAAGAGCTTCACCGCCGCAAATACAGTAGCTGGAGGTAAGGGGTCTATAACCTTTCCTAAACTTCTAATACAGTGGGGGTATCCTGAAGCAATGTCAGGGGTACATGTAGCTCAAATTTCCAACGTATCTTATAAATTTACACAAGCTAAGGAGAAAATTCTTGTAATAACGGCTGTTGATATTTCGGAAATGTATAAAGAATACACCTCTAATACTGTAAGCACAGTTCCTAGAAATATTAGCATGAGTATTACTGAAAGTGAAGACAGGGCAGATACTACGTCTTATCGAGTCGGTCACCCGACTACTAAGGGTTTAAGGATAGCTAATCATTTGGGAGAGCCTTTACCCTTTTCTAGAATAATACAAGATGTTATAGGGGATTTAGTTGCCTCTATGCCCACTGGTCAATATACACCACTCGCTTCTGGAGACCTTACAAGTTTTAGTGAGGATACTTCTGCGTTCTTCGAGAGAGTTATAGCAAGTCTTGTAAGAGGCCATCTGCCGTCGTCGGTTGGCGACGAACCGATAACTAATAATGTTCTAAGGGCTAATAAAATTTTCGAAAAGGAATTCTATGGATTTTATATACAAGCTATTAAGAGACTTTTTACATATTTCGGTATAGAGCTTGTAGAGAACGACTTTGAAAATATGGGAACTGGTTATATTTCAATATCCCAGGAGAAGATTTTAGAGGACGGAAAATACGGAACTACTACTAATGTTATATCTAAAGACCAGATAAGCTCTACGCAGTATGATAAAGTATTTAAATCTCAGGAAAAGGTAGCTTTCGAGATTCCAGTGGAATTCGACCGAGATTCAGGTAATCCTGTAATTGTAGACATACTTGAATACGAAGCTAGATTGTACGCCACAAGCGTGCTGGACCATCCCTGGACGGATGATTTACCTGGTGGGTTAATGCAGAATGTTTATCTTACACTTCAGGTACCTAATAGTGATTTAGAACTATTTAGGAAAGATCCCCCTGAGGGGACTGCCTACAAGTCCAATGCAGTGTTTACCGTAAGAAACTTTAATTACGAGGGGAAAGGGTACCCTATTTATAAGAAATCATTAAATCTCGGCTCTGCTTACCTCGATGGCCAATATGGACTTTTAAGTCTATTAGCTAACAACAAAACTAGAGTACCTGACGGAGAACCTGAACAGCAGCTTGGACATATTTTACAGGAACACCAAACAAGGTTGGAGAAATTAAATAGAGATATGTATGAAGAGGGTCTAAGTGGAGTTCTATCAACCCCCGGACCATTGAGTGGGATTACAGTTACAGAGAAAAAGTTCTCTGATCTTACAGGTCAAGAGAAGGCGGATTTAGAATATAATAATCTTCAGTATTTTATAGAATCCCCTCAAGGTGTACCCGTAACAACTACAATACGTAGCATAATTGATAAATATAATAATTTAGTAGGCTACCCTGAATTAAAGATAGATGTAATGGTAGAGTCTATTAGGCATGACGGTTCTTTCGAAGAGGTGCTCCAAAGGATGTTTGATGATACTACCGAGGTTCCTACTACTGTATTTTATATGGGGTTGCAATCAGCTATAAGTAAACTCAGCCAAAATACGTTACCTCCAATTTTTAGCACCTTGTCTGATTCTAAAACTGCTACAATGCTTCGGCTGGACTATGGGGGGGAGAATGCAAACGTTAAGTATTTCGACTTCGCGTCGGATAACAGATATTTAGCTAATTTGTTAGCGGCTCAAGTTTCGATGAATACTTTTAAAACTTTTGAGAACTATTTAAGTTTTAAATCAATGACTAAAACGTTGGTCCCAGTATTTCAGATTTTAGCTGAGTATTTGGAAAAATCTAGGGGGAGTATGACAACCTATAACCCTTTCGAACCTAACAATACCCAAACAATATCGAATGTTTACGCAGGATATTTAACTGACGCTTACTTTACATTGAATCCTATGCGTTCACCTGAGAATCAAGCCGAAATAGAATCTAATTTTCTTGCTGATACGCTCAATCCGCCTAGGTTTGGAGACTCTCCCAAATACACGCCCCACTATGATTCAGACGCAGTGGAGAAGACTAAACAGATCGAAATTTTTGTAGAGGGTTCCCAAACGATGTTAAACGGTACTCCTGCTGATATCGAGGTTCACCAACAATTCTGGGACAGTTTGGATTCTCAAAGTGTCGTAGAACTTGTAGATTATATATTAAAAAATAGGATTACGGCTATAGATGAAGAAGGAGCTCTGGCTCTTAATATCTTCCATAAAGCACTATCTAATCCTCTATACGTAGCCCTGTTATTTTCCAAAGAACGCACCAAGAGGTTTATAAACAAGCAAGACATCAACTCCAGAGTAAGTCTTATTACAGATGCCTTGGGGGTAAGCGGGTATACCGCGTTAGAGCAAATCTCACCTACACCCTTCGTGCATAGTATCCTGACTAAAAATCCGTTCGATATCTCTCTAAAAAATACGTTAGCTAATGATGTTAATTTATCCTTAGACTTTTACTTGAAAAATATAACGTCAATGTTTGAGATAAAAGTAAAGTCTTTAGGGATACCTGAAATGGATACCTATAGGGAAATATCTGCACCTAGATTAATTGATTTTAATGTAGAGGATATACATAATACATTTGTAGCGGATGACTATAATCATAATACTCACTGGCTTAGTGGGATATACCACCCTCTAGCTCTTTCTCATCAAATTGATGTAAAGGGTGGATATACTACTGAATTCAAACTTATAAAATTTGACGGAGTAAACATATAAAATATTATGGACTATAACAAAATATATATCGCACAGGTAGAAGATAATGGTAATAGAGACTCCGCTCATTTTGGGAGGCTTAAAGTAAGGATTTTAAATAACTCTACTTTTTCTAAAACAATTACCGCTAAATGTATAATGTCTTTCGGTGGAAATAACTCCGGAATTTTTGGGAATGTTACACCTGGACAACGAGTATTAGTAACTCAAGTATGTGTAAGCGAAGGAGTAGGTTCAAAGCACCCTGACTTTGGTGGTACAGCAAGTACTCAAAATGACGATGTGTATGAGTGGTTTTGGATAGGAGTGGTTCCTGAGCCTCATGTAATTGAAGATAAATCTTCGGATCCTCCTGGGAATAGACTAACATCTTCTATACCAGATGCTGAGGATATGTACCACACTACTAATATACCTAACAGAACTGTAATTAAAAATACTGTAGGTCATAAATTAGTATTGGCTGATAAAACTATTAGGTCGAATAACTCCGTAACTCAAGAAGATTACGCCCAGTTAAGAACCAACTCAAATAAGCAGATTAAACTAGATGCAGGTACTGGAAAGGATCATGATAGGATTGTAATCGCAGATGAACACGGTAATAAGATAATTATAAATTCTTCTAAGGAGAATAAACCTGGACCCAATTCAATTTTTATGGAATGTATGGGTAACATTCACGCTCTTACCCATAAGGGTGAAATTGATATTACTGCAGGTAAAGAGAGTAAATCTAATATTTCGGTTACCAATAGAGGGTCGGGAAATATACATATTCAAAGTTCTTACGGTGATGTTACCGTGAAGGCTGAGAAGGAGATAAACCTACAGTGTGAAAATGTAAAGGTAACTGCTAAGGACAGCATAACTGTGGATGCCGCGAACGACGTAACTGTCAATGCTACAGACGTAACAGTTAATGCAACTAATGACGCAACAGTTATTGCCGATAATAATTTAACTTTAGAGGGGGGTGTGAATGTAGACATAACCGCTGGAGCAATTATGACCTTAAAAGCTTCTAGAATTAACATGGATCAAGCATAATGGGAAATCGTCGCGTAGCAATAGAGACTAACTCAACCTATACTAACAACGTTTACATACCTGGATTCATCCCCCAGGGAGAGACTGGACTGGTACCCCTGTTTGGATATGCAACTTCCAGTGTAGCAGCTGTTGATATTTATAGAGAATCTCTCCCCGAGGGGACCCCTATCGTACCTTTTAATATTGAGTTTAGAGGTTATGAGTGGGCTAGAGGCCCCCAAGGCAACATCCAAGAACAACAGTTTAATTTAAGTAGCGTAGTGATAATTGATGAAGACGATATTCCATTAGGTATGAGTGTCGATCCAGAGTTTTTTACCTATATCGCGGATACAGCATGGAATGACCCCACCCCCATGACTTACTATGGGGTGAAATTAAAATTTTATGGAAATTTTGCGCCTAATCGTAGAGGTATGACTATAACATCACGTCTAGAGGCGTATATGCCTACAACTACCCATAACCCAGAAGAAGTGATAGGTCAGATAGTTGATTTTAAAAAAGATACTAATCTTAGTAGATCTGTAATGACCTTTAGAGTTAAAGATGAGATCCAAAGGAAATACTTTGGAAAAGTAGCAGTATCAGTATACCCTGTATTTGGAGAACCTTGGGCTGGATTTCCAGACCCTTACACACCTTAATTATGTCATTATACGCAGTTGGATCAGTTGGAGATTATTGTACCGGAGACGGTCCATTATTGCCCTCACCCTGTTGGTTTACACCTCAAACATTATTATATGTTCTTAATAATAGTCATGTACTTTCCCCCGCTCAAGTAATCGGCGCAGGGTTCACTACACAACATTTTGACCCTGCGCTTACATTACCAACTCCTGCGGGAATCCACACTTTTAGAGAAACCGTTACAGGGTCAAGTCTTGTATTTGTGAACGGAGTCCCCTTATGTAAGATGGGTGACCAAATAACTAATACCCACTACCCCCCTCAAATATATGATTTCCCGTGTGTAGGTTCTATGGTTGCTCAAGGTTCTACACTAGTATTTACTATGTAACTAGATAATATGTAAAGATGATAACTAAACCTCTCTCTATCTCGCACGACCCAAGCGCATATAATGTAAAAGCCGCCATTTATGCGGTGAACCCTTATGCGGTATATGCTGTAGTAGAGAATATACAGATAGCTAATGCTACGTCTACGTCTTATAATATGGATGTTTACTGGGTAGATTACTCACTTAGAACCTTAGAAGATACGAAATACTATGGAGATGGATCCATCTTTGAACATTATTACAGTTACGGTGGGGACGCTCTACACCCTTTAATTATAGGAGGGTTAGTCCCTAAAGGGTCCTCTTTAAGTGTTATAGCCAGTCCTATATACTTAAAGCCTAAAGATATTATATACTTAAAACCATCTTCGGTTGGATCAGCCTCCGCATTTTCCCCAGTGGTAACTGTAGTTGAACACTTCGAAGATGCTACCTATAAGCATATTAATGTAAACCTAGACACAGTAACCCAACAAATAACAGATAGAATATACTAATATTATGAATTTTGAACTTCCACCTTTAAATGAGTCCTCTACAAGTGTTCCTGATTTATCAGAAGAGGAACTAGCTGCAGCTCCTTCTACCACTTTAATGTCACTAGCAAACTCCATGTCTGCGTCATTATCTGAGCTGCATAGTGAAGCTACTACTTTGAAAACCAGATATGATAAAATTTCAGCGGAAATCTCTACATTAGGAAGCGGAGGAGGCAGAACCCTAGTTGATAATATTTCATCTTTAGCTAGTATAGGGACATCCATATCTGAGTCCATAGGCCCTGTTAAAAGTACCGTGTCTGTTATGGGAGATATTAAGGATACAGGTTCAGATATGTTAACTAATACAGAAGAAGCTGGATCCACTCCTGAAGATGCCCAGGATTTTACTACTAAAATAGGAGATTATTACGAGGATTTAACAAGTGGCTTTTAGTGATCTTGATTTAACCGAAGCTGCACTTCTCGAGCAGGGGATGGCGAATATACGGGTACAAGCTATAAAAGTTCAAAAGAATTTGGATAACATTCAATCCGTTTTAGAAAAACGAGCGAGTGGTGAATTAGCTGAACCTATTTTGAATTTGGATGTACTTACACCTTTGGTAGGGGATAACCCCCATATTCAAAAGTCTCTAGATGATTTTAAGGAGTTTGTAGAGGATAAAGTAATTTTGCCGTTTAGGGAAAATAAAGCCGTTTTTGACAAGCTATCCGTAGAGACTCAACTTCTAGTTGATGAAAAAACTACACTTTTTGATCTTACTTACGGACCTCCTATTTCTGTAAAAGGTCAGTTTATTATGTCTGAGGATGGCTTATATTATGATTCTATTAACGGAGGAGTCCCTACTGTATCTGGAATCGTAGCTGCAAGCTCCACATGGAACTTATCCCAAGCTCCTAACTTAGGGGGAAAGGGTATAGCCTATACACAAGAACATTTAGATGATCTTGTTGACACTATATTTTCATACAAATACGATCCCTCGTCTACTGCATCGAAGCCTTACTATGACTCCGATGACGTTCTAGAGTCATTTTATAAAAATAAAGCTCAACATATCGATTTATTGTTTAAGCATATAGATGATTTAGAGGAACAGGGGTACTCCGCTAGTGGGGCTATAGTTGTTAACTACTACAGCAACCTAGGAGCTCTGGCGGATATGTACGATAATAAAATCAAACGTCGTAAGAAACTACTACAACTAGTTTCAATATTTGGAACCTACAAATACAGCTTTTCAGAAAGTGCAGGTAATTCGAACAACAACCCTAAAAATCTAGGATTAGGGGATGGAGTACTTATAGAAAACATAGGAAGTACTAAGGAACCTGAATGGGTTAAGATTGAGAGGATACCTTTAAACGATTTTACATTTCTAAAAGGATCAGGGTTAAATATTAACCTTAAAAAGCAAGAAAAACTATTAATTTTCTCGGAAGACTTAGAAGATGTTATAGCTCCTGTACACGTTAAGTTTACAAGAGGTCCCGCGCAGTCGTTAACGAATATCGATAAATTTAGCATACCTCCAACTCCTAGAGATTCATTCCCACATATCCAGGGGGATACTAATGTATCCAGTACTGGGGGATTCGTACAATCCCTAACAACCTCTATAATTTTAGATGGTATGCTCCTAGGTTATAATTTCTTAACCCCTTCAGTAGTAGACCCATCCTCACAAGTATTTAATATCGACAACTTTAATACTGATACAAAGGATGTTTACAATGGTCAATTGGTAGGAACCTCTGTAGCCGACGTTTATACTTCCGGACTTTCAATCCCTAAATTAACCGGTACAGGACCTGGAGGGTCTTACGTTAGACTACCTTCTAACTATACTCCTAGTGGAGGGGATATAGGGTTATATACTAGGGGATTAAATGATCTGTTCTACCCTGAAAACCGGGACTACAATCCTGACACGAAAATGGGGGGAGGGGTTTCTTTCGATTTCTGGGTCCATGTTCCTGATTTAACCTTCACGAATGAACACAGATACAGATTAGTTGCTGCGTGTGAGAACTCAGGCGCCAAATCATCCAACGGCAACTTGACCGCCGCACAAAACGCTAGTAGAACCTTACCTAACGGAGAGCCAGACGCTACTAAAGTACATGGGATGGTTATGGGGTTTAGAGATAGGGGAGGTGCAATAGCAACAACCAGTGGGTTAGAGTTCGGTGTATTCCCAACTGTATCCCAGAACCGCCTTGACGGTACCACTGGACACAGTGTGTGTATAGCCGAGCATTTTCCATTCGTAGGGGGATTCCCCGATACTTCAGCTATTAGAGATTTAGGTCTTATAACGCCCGCAAGTGTATTAAATAATTCTGTAAAGATTGGTAATACTGCAAACGAATTTATGCACGTCGCTGTTGTTTTTGATTTCTCAGGCAATAGAGTTTCTACCGTATTTGACGGAGAAGTATTAAGTACGGCTGCCCTTGACGTAGCTTTTGGAACAGATAATGTTAAAGCTTTACTAATCCCTTCAGTTACCCACGCTCCAAATCCGAATTACTT
>TARA_R110000822_G_scaffold134262_1_pt1 | contig 12394 bp, 22 predicted proteins | sample TARA_R110000822 | Tara Oceans TARA_R110000822 (sample SAMEA4397666) | marine metagenome | biome: Polar Biome; feature: [SRF] surface water layer (ENVO:00010504); material: water (ENVO:00002006), including particulate matter (ENVO:01000060) such as... | depth 5 m | reverse complement strand
TGACCATGATCCTACTCCACGTGGCGTTCCTGTGAACAAGGCATGTCCTTTTTTGTCTGACAATGTTGGACGTAATACTTCTGTCCATGTCTTTGGATCTATATCTTGAAATTCATCCAGAATTAAAAAATTAAGTCCCACGCCTCTTAAACTGTCAGGTGAGTCTGCGCCCTTGAGATATATCTTGGATCCATTTTTAAGACGCAACATAAGTTCCGCTTCGTTGGTTGCTTCTACCCAATTCAAATCTTTGAGTTTACCTTTAAGTTGATCCCACACAATATTTTTAGCCATTCTGTAACTTGGAGCAACATACCAAACTAATTGATTGTTTTTAGCCGCCGCAAACCTTGCTAGTTCACGCATTGCTATGTGCGTTTTTCCAAAACGTCTTCCCGTTACTGCGACACGAAATCTCGCAGAAGTTTGACATATTTCTTTTTGTGCTTCACTTAGTGCCATATGCTAACTCCCCTATTACGCATATTTTCCTTACGTGTTGCCCAACGACAGTTTTCTGGTGAGTAAGGTCCGTCATTGTCTATACGATCAACTTGCATATCTAAATCAGATGGCATACTCATATCATCTACAAAGTTCCAAAAACCGCCTTTGCGTTGTGTATAGTTTTTATTCACTTCTGCCCATCTTTCGCATAATGTAATTCCTCTGCCACCATATCTATAATAGTCACCTGATTTAGGATCCATACATCTTTGGCGTATTGATTGCCAACGAGCATAGAGTGGATGACGAGTTGCCCTTTCAAAATCAGTTTTGAACGGTCTGTATGTTCTATTGATACCAGTTGCTGTTCCCATAGTAGTCTCCTGTAACATACTTATCAGTCCTTCCACTAATCTTCCCAAGGAAGTGGTGCTTTTGCATCGCCGTCTTCAGGTGTATCTCTCATACCCAGATATTGTTTTGATAAAAAGATTTGTAGCCTTTCTGATCCTTCAATTGCCTTTGAGTACATTGCACTTCGCAATGATTGTCTGCCTTCATGTCTGCCTTGTTCTATTACTTTATTAAATCTTTTCTTCAGTACCTCTGTTGAGATACCAACTGCTTCCGCAATCTCTACATCTGAACACTGAATACACGCAAGGCGAAATACGAGGTTTCTATCAATAGTTTTATATTTCTTCTTTGTGATTCTAGGTTCTTCTTGCATTATAATTCTCTCTCCACTACTTTAATTCTAAAGTTTCTTGAGTCCCTTAGACTGGTGTCTGTTACAATACGATATTCTACATTATAGATATTACCTACGGTACCACCGCTGATAGTTGCTGTAACGTTTGTGGTTGTATTTGTTGAACTGTCAATTACAAGAGCCGCTGTATCACCAGTGATAGCCTGTGCTGTTACTGTAATTGAACTTATAACTGTACTTGATGGCATCCAGTCTGCCCAAGCCAGTGTGTAATCCAAAACAGAATAGGGATCTTTTTCTATATAAGTTCCTTGCCTATCTTGTTTGAATCCTGTTAAATCAGCCATTATCCTTCTCTCCTATCTAGTGGGTCGCCTGCTACCTCTACTAATTTTGTTGTTTGAACTTTTAAGTTTCTTGTTTCAGACGTCACACTAAGTTCTCTTTGTTCTTCAATAATACTATTTACCCTACTCTCAGAATTAAGGCCGTAAAAGCGTCTTTCTTCTACCACTTTTAGTAATCTTGACTCAGAATCTACTTTATAAACTCTATATGGATCTATTAAGTATATTGTTAGGGCGTTTAGTGTTGTGGCAAATCCTTGTATATCAACTATACCACCAAATAGTTTTCCACCAACCCAACGTGGAACAGTAAAGTTACTGCTAATACCTATTGCGCCTGAATCTGCAATAGCATCACCATTTACAGTTGTTGTAAATGTACCTGCTTGTATAACAGTTGCGTCTGTTCTTGTTTCAGCATCTGTTGACATACTAAACGATGCTAGTAAGTTTGCAACAAAAGGTCTTGTTCTACTTGGTGTTGATGTTAGTGTAGCACTTGCTGATGATCCTACAACACCTGAATCTGCAATTACATCAGCATCTACTGCAAGTGTGCTTGAACTGGTAACGGCAATTGGTTGACTACTTACTTGGAATATACCAGTTGCTACTGTTGTAAACGCACTTGATATTTGAACGTTTTCACTTACAACATTTGTTGTACCTAGTACTGCAACGGTTGCACTTGTGCTTATATTAGCACTACCAACTGTTTCAAAGATTGCTGTGACATCAACTGTAAATGCGCCTGCTTGTGATATGTCAGCAATCGCTGTTACATCACCATCTGCTGTTACACTTGCACTGGTGCTGATGCTTGAATTGCCTTGTATACTTGCATCAGCACCTACATGGACATTTGGTCCCCAGTATGCGTCACCGCTGTCGTAATCCCATGAGTAATCATTAGTATCGCTCCAAAGAAGATCTTCTTTTTGGATTGCTGTAATGCTTACTTCAGCAACTAGTATTGATGATGCTGTGGCAGTTGTTGTTGCTGATACACTTATATCACCACCTGGTGACATTGTTGCTATTGCTGAAAATACAGTTGTAAATCCAGGTGTAACTGCAATTACGCCAGATACTATCTTATCTGCATCGTTGGCAGTTGTGATAGTTGTGCTTATACTGACATCACCAGTTGCTATTTTATCTGCATCTGTTGTTGTAGTAGCCGCACTTGATATTGATCCACTTGCACTTGCTATAACACCAGCATTTACAGTTGTTGCAAATGTGCCTGCTGGTATGCTTGTGCCAACTGCTGGACCTATATCACCATCTGCTGTAACTGCAAATGTTGATGAAACTTCAATGACACCTAGTAATAGTTTACCACCATTGGTGGTTAGTGTCGCTGTACTAGACAGCGATGCTTCACCTAAGACTGAGTCTTGAGTGTACCCTGCGTTAACGTACAGGTCACTATCTGTACCAACGAATGATGCGTCAACATATCCGTCAGTGAGATAATCATTATTGGCTATTACATAAAGTGCCATAGGATTCTAAATCCTAATTAAGCCAAGGTGACTGTCAAATTTCCAGAAGTGATTTGAAAAGTATCGCCGTCCTGTATATTTTTTTCTGTCGCCAAAGTTCCATAAAATAAAATATTGCCCGCACCGTGGGTGGCAGAATCTAAAATTGCAACATGAGTTATAGTTCCAAAGTCGCCACCGTTAGCAGGATCAAAAGTGATATTGCCTGAAGTAGTAATTGATCCGCCTGGTGAAGCCGCCGCACTGAACGTTGCCGCTTTTCTTACGTAATCGTAACTGTTTGCTACTTCATCACTAAGTGTGCCTGCTTCTAATCTAAGATTAACAGCGCCTGCGTTGTCTACTGTTTTAAATAATCCTACGTATACTGTAGTTGGTCTTGTATATTCTGTGTTTCTTAGTACGTGGTCCAATAGGGCCGTCTCTAAGTAGTTGCTACATTGGCTCATATTATGAGTCCTCCTTTATAAAGTATTGTTGGTCGTGTATATACAAACATATTTAGTTAAACTGTTAAATTAGCCTAAGATATACGTCTGATTTCAACTTGAAAGTTTCCTGACACCTGTGTCATGGACCTATAAGTACATTTTGTTTTGAAGCCTTGTTTACTGAGACTACCCCCTAGGGCTTGTCCCACAACGATTCGTGTAGAGCCTACGCTAACTAAATTAGTCTGTGTATTGTCTTGATCAATTGTTGCTAGTGACCAGTAACTACCATTACTTGACTGTCCTGGTGTGTTCCAAAGATCATTAACTGTGCTATTCATAAAATTGGGATTAGAAGGTCCAATACCAATTGATATTGTTGCTGTTACATCACCAGTTACACCATTCAACCTACTTAGACTAAGTGTTGGGATAGTTATAATTTTCATTTGATAAACAGCGGCTCCATCTATTGTAAAGTCAGTTGCTGTATGGTTAGCATCTTGGTCAATAAAACTTTTATGCAAGTTTGTGCCTGCTATTCCGTATGCAAGTTCAAACGTAAAAGGTTTTGTGTCAGGTGAAGAACTTGCCAAGGTAGCGTAGCCACCAAAGGTGTATGTAACTACTTGTGATGCACTAATCATTCTAGTAGTAAACATCTGTTATTTACAATCAAGTGCGAATGTAACAAGGTAATGAGGACCTTGATAGAGTAGTGTAACAATAATTCTACTATTTGCTGTTACTTCACCATAAAAACTAGTACCACCTGGGAACAAAAAAGTTGCCCCAGTCTGGTTTAACGAAAATGTACAGTCTACTGCTGTTGTGTTGTTGTGTATTACTAAAATGTATGTACCACCAGCAATTGGATTTGTAAGATTAAAGTTGTAGGCCTTAGTACTAGAACCATTTGTAAACTCTGCACATTGCGCGGTGTTTAAATCCCATGCTATTGCTGGATTACTAACTGAGTTATCTAGTGTTGATAGTGTTGTTATACCAAACGCTTGTTGTTTTGTGTATGTTCCTACACTTGAATAAGGACCACCTGTGTCTGAATAATGATCAATTATTTCATTTACATTGTCTATATTTTGTTTTATATCAGGGCGAGCAAGTCTAATTTTATCAGTGCCTGCATCAACGTTTGATGTTCCTGCCTTTGTTCCACTTGGCCATGCCATTATTCAGCCTCCCCTAATATAATGTAACTATTTAGATCTATGCCTGCGGCACTAAGTGCTGTGTCTAATGCTTCAGTCTTTTCATCCATTGTTGCGGATGAAAGATCACCAACATCAATGTTTTGTACAGATCCGTCTAGTAGTTCAATTGCTAAAATCATTGTCTAATCTCCTGTTCTATTATTCGTCATCTGTGATTGAAGTTGACCCATCTGAGCCATCGCCGTGTAGTAACAACTTAGTATTGCTGTCATTTACAAATGCACCACTTGGAAGACTATGTGAACTTTGTGTTGGATCATATCGTGCTACGTCTGAAACACGCACGTCATCCATCCAGCCATTGCCACCTTGGTTAAACATAATTTGACCGTCTGCTAGTCCACCAACACCAATTGCTTCCTGGTTTGTTTGTCCAACGTCACCTGATATGCCTGTATTACTTTGTGTTCTTGTTCCATTAAGAAAGAACGCCACGTTGTTTGAAGCGTCTCTTACTAATGCAAAGTGATTCCATGTGTCTGCGGATATTACACCAGTTGCTACACCTACACTCCAGCCACGGATTTTAATTTGTATTTTTGTATCGTGGTTTCTAAACAAGACAAAGAAGTTTGAACTTGCTCCGCCGCCTGCTTTGTTGCCCATCAGTGACGCACTTGCACCACCAGTGTCTTCATCATAGTTGAACCATGCTTCCATAGTGAATGCGCCTGTGAAGACAAAGTCGCCTGCTGTACCTGGAGCAACACTTATGTAGTCTCCTGACCCATCAAACAATATACTTCCACTGCCGTACTTCTGTCTACTTGTATCAATTTGTGTGTTGCCGTTAATTGTTAAGGTGTTATTTCTAGGTACTGGTACTAGTGGACCATTTGCCGCATCAATATTAGCGCCAGTGCCGTTGCTACCTAGTGTATAAGCAAAGCCTGTTCCGCCATTGGTTAAAATAGTGCTAGTGTCACCAGTGTGGAATATTAACGGCCGTTGCAAGCCTGATGCTGTTCCGTCACTGCCCATGTCAACTGGACCGCTATTATAAAACTTTGACATAACATTTGATGATGAAAAGTCTTGGTATGTATCATCAATCCAAAATTGTGTTAAAAACTGCTGTGGTATGTTAGCGCCAGTTGGCTCGTTGAATAAAGCCATTGTGGTATAGTTGTCAAATCTTGCTGGTTGCCTACTATAGACTTCCTGATTTGCTGTAAAGTTTGAACCTGTAACATCTGCACCGTCAACATAAACAAGACGTTGGTTGTTAGACGAATCAAAACTAAGTGCAAGTTGATGCCAATTGCCATCATCATATGTGCCACTGCCGTATGAGCCACCGTTGTTTGCACCAATTAAATAATCAAATACCCAACCACCATTTAGTGCTCCAATACGCAATCTACCACCTTGATAGTTTATAAACCAAACATTGCCGCCATTTTCTGCTCTGGCGAATGTTTTCTCAACATTATTTTGATCGCCATTATCCTTGAACCAAAATACGATTGTTAAAAAATCACTTGCGGAGTCATGTTGTGTTATACTAGTTGAAAGACCGTAGTAACTTCCATTTGGATCTGTTGCTGTAAGTCCAGTAAATGCGGCGGCAGGACCTGCTCTATGGCCTGAGGCGGTAATGCCTAATCCTAATCCCGTAATCATTATGAAGCCGCCAAGTCGCCAACTAACAACCAATTGTCAGTTGATGTTTGGATACAAGTTGCTCCACTGTACTGTGCTCTAAGTTTTAATGTTGGTGTTGAATACACGTTAACACCGCCTGCGCCTGCGACAGTAACCTGTCCTGCGCCAAGTTGTGCAATGTCAATTTTTGTTCCTACTGGGTATTGAACTCCACTATTAACTGGAATAGTAACTGTAATTGCTGAACCATTGTTCAGTGTTACTAATTTACTTGCGTCAGTTAATACTGTTGTATAAGTCGTTCCTGATTGTGCATTTAATGCACTTTGAGCCGTAACAAATCCAGTAATATTAATTTCACCGTTGCCTGTTATGTTATTTGAATTTATATCTAAATTGCCGCCAAGTTCTGGACTTGAATCTGCCACCAAACTAGCAATACCACCAGTTGGTGCCGCTACAAAACTAAGGTTTCCGCCACCGTCTGTTTGTAGTATATGAGTGTTTGAGCCATCTGCTGTTGGCCAGTTTAATCCATCAAGTTGTACTTGACCTGATCCATTTGGTGTAATGGCAATGTTGCCGTTTGATACTGATACAATGGCTTGTCCATTAACATCTAATGATCCACCTAGTTGTGGTGTTGTGTCTTCTGATAAGTTTGCTATGTTGCCTAATAGGTCAACGAAGTTGTTATCTAACTCTTGGTACGAGAGAGAACTGCCTTTGGTCGTTGCACCTGTTGCGGTCTCTTGTCTAAGTGTAATTGTCATGTGCGACATTCTCCTTTGGTTTTTTTTGCGTCAACAGTATTTAGTCTAGTTGTTGTAATAGGTGTAATAATCCGTCATTTTGCTTAGTTGTTGCCTTGCTTGTTGTAGTGTTGACCGTTTTTGTAGTATTATAAGCGGTTGTTCGTAGTTGTAGTTGATGTTAAATGGTGCACCTTCACTGTCAGGACACATCGCCAAACATTCTAGATCCTTGTTTTTAAACTTGTTGTTTATTGCATCTACTTCGTTGTGTACTGTGTCAAAGTCCCAATCAAACCCATGTACAATTACTGCTTCTAGGCCAAACACTCTATTAAAGATTACAAAGTTTTCTGCAACTCTCATAGGTGTGGCGCTTTTCACTAATCCTATACGATCTAAGTATTCGTTGAGGTAAGGGCATATTGCGTGACCACCAAGACGTTTGCGTGGCTTTGCTATCACACGTTTAAGCCATTGCCAAATCTCAGTGGTGTTGTTGTCTAACGTTGTCTTGGGTAAATTCACAACTTTCTCCTTGAGGTAAATGTATTACAAATTCACAATCATATGTGTTGAATATATTCTCCCAATGAGGTCTCCACCATTCATGTAGTGGCGGACGTCTTAGTCGTGTTACCAAGTTGTCCATTTGACTTGTTACGTCTGTTGACCATAAACTGTCAAACCCCCATAGGTGTATTTCTTTACTAAACCTTGTTAGATACTCTGTTGCATATAGGCCAGCATTGTATCGTGCTTTTGTTTCGTAAACAGCAATCCAATCACCACCTATGTTTTTTGAAAGTGCTTGTTCCTTGATCTTCTGTGTACAGTAAACAGGAACTTTGGGGTTGTAACTGTTTTTCTTCATCCATACTAGAACTTGAGCGTCTACTATACTCATGCCTTGATGCTTTATACCATGTTGAGGTACATTGCATACAAAATTATAATTGTTGTCACTGTTATAAAGTGTGTTTGAGGATCCATTTCCAATTAGGTTAGTCATCATCTAGATCAGTCTCTAATAAACGAATGTTTGCCTGTACATGAGTTAGTTCTTCTCGTAACTCATTAATCGTTGTAATGATGACCTTTTGATTGGTTAATAAATTTGTTAGATGCTCGTCTGCACGATCAACCCAAGAGTTTAACTCCATTAAATTGTTATAGGGGTCCCAATCTCCTTTTACACTCATAGTAGTCTATCCCTGTATCTTTGCTGACTAGGTGGTAGTGTGGCCGCATCATTCAAGTGCCAACCTCTTTCTACTCTGTTGTAGAATGTGTGTTTGTTTATTCCGTTTAGTCTTGCCTTTGCACCGTAGAATGAACGTTCTTCAGGATCAGAGTGTTTACGCATCCTATTCATTGAATTGGTCTTGGTAGCCCATTCAACATTGCCAGGTTCATAGTCACCCATTTTGTTGATTCTGTCTTGTACCATCTCACGGCTTGGTCGTTCGCCTATGTGATCAAACCATGCCAAGAATCCCTTTGGTCCTTGCCAATCTTCACATACATGTACGTCTACATAATAAATGGCCTGCTTTCTGCAACTCCAAATCATCTTGTACCATACTCTCCATTCCTCTAGATATTCTTTACGCATATCAGTGTAATTGTTAATCATCATTTCTCCTCACAGCGTGGCGATCCTCCCAATCTCTTTTGGGTATACTTTTGTGTATGTTCTCCAAACATCCTTTGATTAGATGTTTGCGTCTACTCACAATTATACAGTTATGGGCTCCCCATGCTTCTATTTGGTCTTTACGCACCATGACGTACTGGTGTGGTTTATGTCCTCTATGTTCTTTGACGCCACTAGAGACCCAAAGTTCGTACCATGACTCTAATGAAAAGGCCCATTCTTGCTTTCTATATTTGGCCATTGCTTTTGACTTTGAATATTTTATAATCCATTCGTATTCTATTCCTTCTGGATTATCGTATGTTTTCGTAAACGGCATTTTGTTTTTCCTGTCTAAGATATCCTGCGTCTGGGTGTACCTTAACCCAACTCCAAGAGTCTAATTCTGTTTTGTGATATGTGTAGGCACAGCATCGTGTGACCCACTCGTCTATAATTGTAGCATCATACTCTACAACATCACCATATTCAATAAAATGATCCCATGTAGTGCTTACACTAGCGGCTGGGTTCCAAGCACTGGTAACAATGCTGGGTATACCAATACAAACTGCTTCACTTGCGGCCGCACTATGGTTGCTTAATACACAATCAAAGTGTCCACCACGTATTTGATCCACTGTTTGATTTGTTAATCGTTTTTTAGGTGATACTTTGCTTCTTACTTCAAATGTAAACCCTAGTCTAACTAGTTCACGTTTGCAAGTGTCCCACCATTGATTCCATGAGGTTTGATAAAACTCTTCATAGTTTCTATCACTGCTTCGTATCACTAGGCAATGACGTTTTTTCAGAGATGAAGTTGAACGTATGCCTCCCCATATGTCTGCAATGTCTTGTATGACGCCACCTGAACTAGACTGTAGCATACTATTGATTCTAAGCCTGTGTTCTTGCTGTGGTGGATACTTTGCAGGCACAGTCCAACCACAATGTGTTAGTCTGCTCCAAGATTTAAGAGCACCAGGGTTGTGTGCGTGTGGATAGCGTAGGTGTGGCAACATTGCATTGTCTTGCCAAAACCAACGAAAGCCAACAGGCTCATTACCAGGCCTAAACATACTAGGTGGTTCACATCCTACAAGCAAGTAGGGTTCTTTTGGGTTCACAAGTTCACGTGCAATTGGTGTTGCTGTGGTTCTGTCACAGCCTATTGGATAATAACCCCATCCCATACCTTTTGAACTATCCAATCCACTGCCACAGTATGGTTGAGATTGTTAGTGCCCATCCGCATATCATAATCATGCTCATTACACCATTTATAAGCACTGGTGTTCTCACTGCATGTTTCATACCTGATATAGCGCCATCAAAACCCTTTAGGGCTTCATCTAATTCTTTTTGTGTGTCTCTCATTGTATTCTCCTTTGACATAGTATTTATCAAGGTAACATAAATACATTGACAAACACGAAGTTTGACTGTATAATAGTATTATAACCTAAGGAGAACGTTATGACAGTAACAACACTAGAAATGGCAAGTATGACAGGAGTTGCTCTACGTGCAATGAATGATCACATCAACACACACGGCGCAATTAAGCCTAGTTCAGAAATCATCAAAGGTTGGCATGAATATGACAATCTAATATGGAAGTGCATACTCACTATCACAAAAACACTTGCTGATCAAGGTGCAATAAGTGTGCCCAACTATGTAGACAAGGACATTGACCTTCTACTACAACACCTAAATGAATATGATATTCATCACCACAATCTGCTGTATCCAACACCCAAAGAAACTGGCAAACTACCTGGTGCACTAACACACGCTAACAGAGCCAAGTATGACAAGAGCATAAAGACACGCACATTCCGTTTTATGATGAACATGCGTGAAAGCATTTGCTTTGCAATTGACATTGACTTGCCCAACGAAGACAGTAGTCGTGGTAAATTGACCCCTTCACCCAAGGAGACACTCTTTGAATATTAATGACAATGAAAGATTGATAAACTTACTCAAGGCCATAGATGAATTTCATTGTCCTCAAGAAGTTAAACAACAAGCACTTGAAGTTTTTGGAATAACACAAAAGGTAGTATATGTGCATCCTCTACAACAACAACTGGATAAGATCAACGGTATATTTGATGATAATAATGGTTGATCTCTGCACGTTCTGGTAGTATACTATATGTATAGGCAATAACGCTTATGACAAACGAAATGGCAAATATTATGAAAAACGGAAAAACAAAAAACTGGAGCCAAACTTATTATTCAGGGCTTACAAAAAAACAACACAAAGCAAACAACCATTGGTTCAAATCTGCTATTAATGTGCTTGCAGAAAACGGAATTATTAAGGTGCCAGAATTAGGCAAAACATTTACAGTAAATGGCTTTAATTTTACGGAGACTGTGTAATGACATTATTAGAAGCAAAAATCATATTAGGTGATAAGGTATCTGACAGATTAGCAGTTGAAAATGGTTATGAAAACTGGGTTGATTGTCGTGATGTTGATTATGAACTAAGTGAAAAAATACTCAAAAAAACCACAAAGATTGTCAAAAAGTATTTAGAGGAGACAGCGTAATAAAGGTTGAAGTATACACGTTCTGATAGTATACTATATGTATAGGCAATAACGCTTATATAGGCAAACTTAAAAGGCAAATATTATGACATACTTTGTAGATACACTTAACCAGAACCCAGACAATTTTACTAACAGTCAACAGTCTGTGGCTATTTCAAAACACTATAACAGCATTGCAACTTTGGTTGACAAATTTGTTAATAACACCTTATCCAAACGAGGATTAATTGTTAATGGTCCTGCTGGTGGCGGCAAGACTGAAGTTATTCGTCAAACACTAGACGCAAGTGGTAAGAAATACCACTGTCTCAAAGGCACATTGTCAGCACCTGAACTGTTTATTCGCATTCACAAACACGCTAAAGACAGCAACCAAATTCTTATTATTGACGATACTGATGTATGCTTTAACGATGTTGAAATGGCTGACATCTTAAAAGCCGCACTAGACCCAGACGATGGGCGTATGTTTTACGGTAAACGTAGTCATTATTTGCGTAGAGACAATGTTCCTCAAGAGTTCCAATGCAAAGGCAAGGTTATCTTAATAAGCAACCAACCTCTAAAAGTTAGCACACTAAGTGCTAAGGCTGAGCAACGTATTAAACCAATCTTAGACAGATGCTTGTATATTCCAGCAGGACTTAACGACGAGTGGACGGCGGTTGCTATGCGTTTATTGTATGCTGTTGGACGCATCCGTTGTTTGGCTAAAAGCACTCTTGACACTAGCGTTAAAGATAGTATTATAGACTTTGTAACAAGTGAATACACTCACTTTAACCGTTTAACATTTAGAACTATTCTTACCTGCATTGATATGTATAACATTGACGCAAATGATTGGAAAAGTTTAGTCATTATGAGCGAGGGCAAATAATATGGACTTCTTATCAACACCACTACCTGACTCAACTGGCACTGAAGAACACTTTGTCAAACAAAGGCCTAATGCCTCACTATGGCTGAAAGGTGTTCCAAAATCACCAGAGTGGCGCAGAAGTATGAGCCGCAAAATCAAATTCCTTTATTGGGGAGGAAAGGAAGCAAGAGAATGGACTAAGATATTAAATGGTGACTATAATACGATTAAAGATCATATTAAAAATGGCACTATGGAAAAATACGCTACCTACCGTGAGTGGAAA
>TARA_R110000822_G_scaffold5662_16_pt1 | contig 12403 bp, 16 predicted proteins | sample TARA_R110000822 | Tara Oceans TARA_R110000822 (sample SAMEA4397666) | marine metagenome | biome: Polar Biome; feature: [SRF] surface water layer (ENVO:00010504); material: water (ENVO:00002006), including particulate matter (ENVO:01000060) such as... | depth 5 m | reverse complement strand
CAGCCCCCGCAGCCATCGATCCATTACAGACCACCTGTCTCACATTGCCAATGCAGCTGTCTTTGCCGTGGACTATCGCCTTATGCCGGAGCACCGGTTTATGGACGGTGTACGTGACTGCCGCAAAGCTTACACATGGTTGATAGAAAATGGCCCAGACGGTCCGGATGAAGCCACCTTCATTCTGATAGCAGGAGACTCCGCCGGCGGCAGCCATACCCTTGGCCTGCTGGCCTGGATCCGAGAGAGCGGCCTGCGTCAGGCTGATGGTGCCGTAGCGCTTTCCCCCTCCACAGACCTCACCCTGAGCGCACCGAGCAACCGCGGTAATATGGCAACAGATCCAATGCTGGGGCCAATGTTTGGCAGTCTGTCGAAAATTCCCCGACCGGTTATCTGGTGGGCAACGCTTGCAGCATTCCGTATTTCTCCGACCAGTCCTGTCGCATCACCACTACTGGGCAATCTTGCCAACCTACCGCCCACACTGATTCAAGCCAGTGACTCCGAGATGCTTCTGGATAACGCCAGACGATACGCGGCCAAGGCCAAAGCACAGGGCTCGAAAGTGGTGCTGCATACCTGGCCCGGGATGGTTCACGTCTGGCAAATCTTCACTCCGTTGCTGCCGGAGGCCGAGGAGGCTTTCGCTGATATAGAATTATTTATCAAGGAAATCGAATCAAAAAAGCGCGAGCCAGAGGCGAGTCAGACCTGAACCTTGCCCCGCAGGGCTTTGGTTTTACCTTTCTGCGTTTTGCGGTCAACCCGTTTGCGCCGGGCAGATTTTGAGGGGCGGGTAGCGCGACGCGCCTTTTGCACTTTGACCGCCTCCAGTATCAGTTCTTTCAGGCGCTCAAGTGCATCCTCCTTGTTCAGCTCCAGCGTACGGAATGACTGGGCCTTGATGATGATAACGCCTTCCTTGCTAATGCGCTGATCCTGCAGCGCCATAAGACGCTCCTTGTAGAACGGCGGCAAGGCGGAATTCTGCACATCGAAGCGAAGATGCACCGCCGAGGCTACTTTATTGACGTTCTGACCACCGGCGCCTTGGGCCCGGATCTGGGTGATTTCTATTTCCCACTCAGCGATTTCAACAGCATTGGATATTTTCAACATAGTGCAAGGATAACAAATCCTGCAAACCGTAACCTGACATACCGACGATTCAGTAATACAGTGGAATCAAAGAACAGCGGCTCAGGAATTTGCATGGTTCAGGCTTTCAGGTATGCCTTCATTCTGGTTTTCTCGTCACTTGTGCTGGGGGGTTGTGCGAGCAATCAAAACTTACAACCCGGCGTAGCCTCACTTCAATACTCACCTGTTGAGTCTGCACCCGGGTCTGAGAAGGCTGCAAAACTATGGCAGGCCTTTGAACGCTATCAAGGCACGCCTTATCAGTACGGCGGCACAACCGCACGTGGCTTTGACTGCTCAGGATTCATCACAACTGCGTATCGTGAAAGCCTGGGGCAAAAACTGCCGCGCACAACCTCGCAAATGCTGCGGCACGGTGACGTGGTGCATCCGGACGACGTTAAGCCAGGCGATATAGTATTCTTCCGAATCGCAGGAAAAGACCAGCATGCTGGCATTTATATGGGCGACAACCGCTTTATCCACGCATCAACGTCCTCCGGCGTCATAATGTCGGAACTGAACGGTTACTACTGGAAAGACCGTTTCTCTGGCGCACGACGGTTTGACTGATTCTTCTGATTAACGCTACAGACTGCCATTGAGTGCCAGGTGAAGCGCGATGGCCGCCATCATCACACCAATTACGCCGTCGATAATCCGCCACGCCAGCGGGCGTGACAGAACCGGCGCCAGTGCGGACCCACTCCAGGCCAGCAAACCAAACCACAGAACAGATGCGCTGCTGGCGCCCGCCACAAAGGTCGTCGCGTTTTCCTGTTGTGCGCCTACCGCCGGAATCAGCAACAGGGTATCGAGATACACCTGAGGGTTCAGTAATGTCACTGCCAGCGTCGTAAAAAGAACGCCTTTCAGGCTGCGACGTGATACCTCTCCTGCTTCAAGTGCCGCCCTGCCCCGGCTGGCCCGAACAAAGGCCTGAATCGCCAGCCAGCCGAGAAAAGCCACCCCGAACCAACGCAGGATTTCCAGTGCCTGCGGCATGGCCATCAAAGCCGCACTGACCCCGAACATGCCAAGTGTAAAAAGGGCAATATCCGCAGTCATACACAACACGGCCGCCCACCAGTGGTGCTCACGCCGGATCGCCTGGCTCAGCACGTAGGCATTCTGCGCCCCGATAGCAACGATAATACCGCCGCACACAATCAAACCCGTCATGTAACTTTCAAGCACCGCTCTTCGCTCCATCTTTGATGCCGCAAGAATAGCCGCTTGCCGCTATACTTGAAATTCATATTCATAATGATGCATCACTTTTACTTATGATCGATTACAAATTGCTGGAAGCCCTCGCCACAGTTGTCGAGACAGGTGGTTTTGAGCGCGCAGGCGCTGTGCTTGGTCTGAGCCAATCCGCCATTTCACAGCGCATCCGAACCCTGGAAGTCCGCATCGGGCAACCGGTTCTGCTACGCAGCCCTGTTCCCAGAGCCACACCGGCGGGGCAGCAACTGCTGAACCACGTTCAGCAGGTTCAGCTGCTTGAGAGGGATCTGGCGAAATCGCTTCCCACTCTCTCCGAGCCGGCTGCACGGTTACGCATCGCACTCAATGCTGACAGCCTCGCAACCTGGTGGGCAAGCGCCATCGGTGAATTCTGCCGGCAGGAAGCGCTGCTGCTGGATATGGTGGTCGAAGACCAGGACATCGCACTGCGCAGAATGCGCGAAGGTGATGTGGCCGCCTGTCTGTGCAGCAACCCACAGCCGGTAGCCGGGGCACGCTGCGTTCCGCTTGGCACCATGACCTACCTGCCTCTGGCAACACCTTCATATAAAAAGCGGTATTTCAGCCAGGGCTTTAATGAACAAAGCCTGCAGACAGCGCCTGCAATCGTATTCGGGCCTAATGACCAGTTGCAGCACCGGTTTCTGGCTCAGAGTGGCTACCCCGGTGCCTTCCCGTACCACCTGTGCCCTTCCTCTGAAGGATTCGTGAAACTGGCCTTGGCCGGAATGGGTTATGGCATGATTCCGGAGATTCAGGCCCGGTCAAAAATCGAGATGGGACATCTGGTTAGCATTGCGCCCGGTCAGTCTCTTGATGTTGAGCTTTACTGGCACTTCTGGCGTCACAGCGGAGGGGTTATGGAGCGGCTAACGACTGCATTAAAAGCCGCGCACTCTTAATCCTGATTTTTGTCTTTGGGTCGCACACTGATGCCAAACCATTCAGGAAACCGGAGCAGGCAAAACAGCGCCGCCATGTCGTAAACACCGTGCCAGACCATGACCAGGAGAATGCTGTCGGTTAATGCATACGCCAGCCCGAGCACCAACCCGAGGCTTGTGGCAATGACAAAGTAAGTAAAAGACGCGTAATGCACCAGGCCAAAAAGCACGGATGCAGCCAACACTGCTGTCGTGGTATCCGTATGCACAGCCAGCCAGCCCTGCACAGCGCCTCTGAAAAGGAGTTCCTCACCTATACCGGCGAAAACCGAGAGCAGAAAAAGAACAAACCAGGAATAACTGGAAGCAAATCTGTGCAGGCCGCGCATTTGCCTGTCGAGGTTATTCGGGAACAGGCCGGGAATTTGAGTGAGTAGTAATAGCGTTCCGTAGGTGCACAGGGCACCCAGCACGCCATAGAGCACACTGGGTAAAACTCCGTCTCCGGAGATCTGTACAGGAATACCCACGATGAGGATTGCCAGTAGCCCGACCACCCCGATTCCACCCTGGAAGACCAGGGCGGTAACCGGAGAAACTTTCGATTTACGCTGATTATTCAAGGATATCTACTATTCAAAAAGACCTTTCACAGCGAAAAGGTCATCATACTTGGGCGCCTGTTTTTGCGCTTTGGCCTGGAAGGTTTTCATCATGTCCGTGGGGCGGAACATGCCGGCCTGCCAGGCTGCCATGTACTTCAGGCTATCCGCCACAGTGTGGTCACGGCTGTAGTTCAGCATCTCTTTACAGCCAGTAACCGCAAGCGGTGAGTTGGCGGCGATCTGAGCGGCAATGTCCATAACGCCTGCGATTAAAGCGTCCTGGTCTGCGTAGAGTGCATTCACAAAACCAAGAGCTTTCGCTTCCTGCGCAGAGAATTTACGACCGGTGTAAGCCAGCTCACGCACAACGCCTTCCGGCATCAGTTTGGGCAAACGCTGAAGAGTGCCCACATCCGCCGTCATACCGAGCTCGGTTTCCTTGATTGTGAAGTACGCGTCCTCGGTGCAGTAACGGCTGTCGGCTGAACACACCAGATCCAGAGCACCACCTATGCAGCCCCCCTGGATGGCCGCCAATACCGGCAGACGAACGTTTTCCAGAGACGTCAGAGTATCCTGCAGCTGCAATACGACGCGGCGCAGGTTTTCTGCCATACGGCCAGGATCACCGCTCATGGGCACAGCCTTGGAGTCTGTAAAGACACCAAGATCCATCCCCGCAGAGAAATGCTTGCCTGTGGATGACACCACAATAACTCGCGCATCGGTGTTCGATTCGATTTCCTGCATGCACCTGGGCAGCTCAAGCCAGAAGGCCTTGGTCATGGTATTCATCGCTTCCGGGCGACTGAACTGAACATGGGCAATCTTGTTTGTAACGCTGACAGAAAAACTTTCGTAGGTGGGTAACTCAGACAAGGCAAGGCTCCTGTAAATAGTTCTTGAAAATTCCGGACTACAGAATCAAACATACCTCATGTTGCTGAAAATGTCGGGTTTATGCCTATAAGAAAATGCTTTGCTTTTCATCGGCCAACAGGTACAGTGCTCCTCGTTGGAAAGATTTAGCAAAGCACTTCATCAATAAGACGCATTTTTGTACCCGCAAGTAGTGCATCGTCCTGTTTTTGATCACGCAAGTTTTTTGTTTCCGCATATCGCTGACCAGCCATCAATGTGATGACTTGGCGGCACATTAAATGATTGAATTCAGGAATATTTATTATGTCTACTGTTACCGGTACTGTTAAGTTTTTCAACGAAGCAAAAGGTTTTGGCTTTATCACTCGTGAAGGCGGCCCCGACGTATTCGTTCACTACAGCGCTATTCAAGGCGGCGGATTCAAGACTCTGGCTGAAGGCCAGCAGGTTGATTTCACCGTGACTCAGGGCCAGAAAGGTCCTCAGGCTGAGAACGTTGTTGCTGTTTAATTAACAGACAACGCTAAAAAAGGCAGCTTCGGCTGCCTTTTTTGTTGCTTTCGTTTTATTGCTCCAGAGCTTCTTCCTGTTCTACCCGATCTCTTCCTCCCGCCTTACCACGATACAGAGCTCTGTCTGCGCGACTGATAACAGAACCTCGATCGTCGTTTTCACACATTTCGCTCACACCAATACTGACGGTAACTTCAATAGGTTCACCTGTAGTGGCCGCCCAATCATGGCTGCGAAGCGCATTCCTTATTCTCTCTGCACTTGCCAGCGCACTCTCGATTCCAGTATCCGGAAGAATGACGAGAAACTCCTCACCACCCCAACGCGCAACAATATCCTGGGTTCGCAACTGAGTCGGGATAAGCCACCCAATCTCCGCCAGAATTTTGTCCCCCATTTCATGGCCGTAGTGATCGTTGATTAATTTGAAATGATCAACGTCCAGCAACATGAAAGCCACTGGATGCTTGGACCGGCGGAAACGAGCGATTTCCTTTTCAGCCAGATCGCTGCCATGGTGGCGATTGAACAGCCCTGTCAGCGAATCAACGGTAGCCAATTTTCGAAGCTCACGCTGCGCCGATACCACCATGTTCATATAAAAGAATGACAGGTAGGCGAACATCGCAAATACGATGCTCAGATTGAACAAGTGAACGCCGAGCAGAGCCCCGGATGAAATCGGCTGAACAGGCTCGATAAACCACATGAGAATATCGAGCCCTACGTAATAGCTCCAAAGCCCCACTATCAGAAAAAAAATCGTACTAACACGCACCGAACTGACGCACAGAGCCGGGATGAACATCAGCAGGTAATAGTGAAAGCCGCTATCCCATCCGATCATTATGGTCCCGAGCGCCGAGTGAACAATCACCTCAAGCCAGATCAGCCCAATAGCCAGACGATTCTGCCGGCGTTCAAGAGCATAAAAAGCGGCCGCATACATAGCGACACTGGCGACGTTTATCCATGCCAGAATGGGCGATCCGAGAAAATGAAACAGGAAGAAAAAAGAAATATCGACAGTCGCTGCAAGCAGACACACCCGACGGGAAACCTGCCAGAATTTCAGCCCACGCTCACGCCGTGATGCAGGGTTCACAGTGCTATTATTATTATCCATATACTGCAAATTCCTCTGCAACAGAACGATCTGTGCCGCCTGAAATGCTGCCATTATGATCCCGGGCAAAAACCAAGGAGCATAAAACTTGGTTACAGGTATATTCGCGCATGACTTTAGCACAAAAGTGCAACTCTGAACCCTTTTCGACAGACTTGAAGTCACTACCTACTCACACATCAGAAACATCCATTGACTACCCCTTTAACTCGCAATAAGATACATAACGTATGAATCTTATTGCCACTAAAAAGAGATATCTCTTATGACACAGTTATTTAAAGAAGTGACCAGCCCCAAAACCAGCGATAGAACGGAGACTGAAGAACTCAAAGACGAGACCGCTGAGCAAGCCGTCAAAGCGTCCGAAAGCACCGACAAAGAAACTGTAAAGAAGGGTAAACACGGAGATCCAGGCGTTTGCTGCGGTGGCTGCTCTTAACGGCGGCCCGAATGATAAATATCGCCAGTGACGCTTCCACTGCACATTCTGTACTTCGGAAACGCCGCTGGCTATTTAATCAGGGGTGATCAATGATCCATCTTGTGCCCGGAATGATCCATTTCCTGCTCTTTCATATCAGCGTCCAAGGACTGTACGCTTAACTCGACTTCAACAGCCTCCGCACCTTCAAATTCCAGAACCAGGGGAATCGTCTCGCCTTCTTTAAGCGGCTCCGTGAGCTTTTCAAGCATTAAATGATAGCTCAGAGGTTTGAGCTCCACCGCCTCTCCGGCCGATATTGCCAACCCGTCCTTAAGCGGCTCCATGCGCATAACACCGTCTTTCATTAGCGTTTTATGCATTGAAACATGATCCGCTCTGGGCGTACTTGCGCTGATCAAAGTGACATCCCTGTCGCTGTAATTCCTGATAACCAGATAACCTACACCCATAGGAGTGCCTGGCGGCGTCGGCCGGCTCCACGGATGCTCAATAGCAACGCTGCCGTGAGCGTGCTCACTGGCCGTCACAGCCGTGGCAAGGAACGATGTGACCAGCAGTGCGTTACTGACCAACAGAAGTGTGATTAGTTTTTTCATGAGATCTCGTGTCGTTACTGTGGAGCTGACAATGATTAATGTCAGACTTGAAGGTTTTAATGCCCACAGTGTTGCGTTCAGATCAGGTCAGCGCAAGCGAAGGGCTGCGTCAAAAGGTCGCAGCGAGCCAGTCAGAGTTCGACATTGCGGGCCTCAGGCCTTTTTAACAAACTCGGATTTAAGCTTCATGGCACCAATGCCATCAATCTTGCAATCAATATCGTGATCGCCGTCTACCAGACGAATACCCTTCACCTTGGTACCCACTTTTACAACCGAACTTGAACCCTTGACCTTTAGATCCTTGATGACAGTAACGGTATCGCCATCCTGAAGCTCGTTACCGTTGGCATCACGCACCACTTTACTCGCTGCTGCCGCAGCCGCCTCTGCTTCTGTCCATTCATGGGCGCACTCGGGGCAGACAAGCTGAACTCCATCTTCATAGGTATATTCAGAAGCACACCGGGGGCAAGGTGGAAGTTGAGACATTGAAGTTTCCTGGTAGTTGAATTTACACAGGATTATACCACCAACACCCCGGCAAATCCGGCAGCGGCTGCTGAGCCAAGGAGCTTCCCGCGGGGGAAAACCGCCTGCCGCTACCAAAACCTATTAACGTATACGCCAAGGTTGACTACCAGGCTCGCAGCAACAACAGGTAAACTCCATCACCAGAACCAAGCTGCATAAGGAATCTCACATGCCAATCTGGGTCGATGCCGACGCCTGCCCTGTACCCATCCGGGAAATTCTCTGCCGTGCAGCCACTCGCTGGCAAGTTCAGACGACCTTCATTGCAAACCATGTGATCAAGCTGCCGCCCAGCCCTTATATTAAAGCAAGACAGGTTATGCAGGGTTTCGATGTGGCGGATAATGAGATCATGGATCAGCTCAGCGCTGGTGATCTCGTGATCACCCAGGACATCCCGTTAGCGGCCGAAGCCATTGAGAAAGGTGCCGATGTGTTTAATCCGCGGGGCCAGGCTTTCACCAAGGAAAACATCCGCCAGCGCCTCGCCATGAGGAACTTTATGGAGGAGATGCGTAATGCCGGGCAAGTTACCGGTGGCCAGGCCCCATTCAGCCAAACCGACAAAAAAGAATTCGCTGACAAACTGGACCGGTGGTTACAGCGCAACCGCAAGCCCGGCAACCACTAGCGCAACAAAAAGACCGGCCCCAGCCGCAATCTTCAGCCCTTCCATCATTTCCTGTTCTGCCGTCATGGCTGTATCTCCCTGAGCTTATGGTGTAAACAGATCGTATGAAGAACGCCTGTGCTGATCTGGGCAGGCACACAAATATATTAATGATATTGATTATCATTTGCAATAATTGAAGGAGGAGACATGCGCCTAATTCAACTCCTGATCGCACTCAGTGGCTTGCTTCTTCTGGGGCTCCCCTTCGTTGCAGCAAGCCAGACCTTCACCTCTGAAGATGCGCAATTCAGGCTGGAAACTGTTGCTGACGGGCTCGAACACCCTTGGGGTTTGGCCTTTCTCCCCGATGGCTCCATGCTCGTTACGGAGAGAGCTGGCAGGCTACGCGTCATCCAGAATGGAAAGCTGTTACCGCAAGCTGTTTGGGGGCTCCCAGCGCCTGCCGTATCAGGCCAGGGCGGACTGCTCGATATCATCCTGCATCCGGATTTTAAAGAGAACAGGACTTTATTCCTCAGCTACGCACACCGATCGAACAGAGGTATGACAACGCGGGTAGCCCGCGCGCTATTTGAAGAACGAGCGCTAAAAAACGTAACCGTCATCTTCGAAGCGCTCCCGCGTTCCAACACCTCGCGCCACTTCGGTGGGCGAATGGCATTTGACGCATCCGGTTATCTTTATATTTCCGTTGGTGACCGTGGCGAAATGGACCGGGCTCAGGATACCCGGGACGATGCTGGCGGTGTCCACCGCATTACGGTAAATGGCGAGCCGGCACCGGGCAACCCGGGGCTTGATGACCCGAACATTAACAACACCTTTTTTACTTGGGGAAACCGTAATATTCAGGGTATGACCGTTCACCCCGAAACCGGTGATATCTGGACTCACGAGCACGGCCCGCGCGGCGGCGACGAAATAAACATCCTCAACGCCGGCACAAATTACGGGTGGCCCGAAATAACCTATGGCATTGGCTACTCGGGGCTTCCAATCACTCTGGACACCAAAAGGGAAGGCATGGCTCAGCCTCTGCACTACTGGGACCCGTCCATTGCGCCCTCAGGCATGGCGTTTTACACCGGCGCCGAATTTCCCAAGTGGCAAGGCAGCTTGTTCGTAGGCGCTCTCAAATTGCGCAAGCTGGTTCGGCTGGAAATCGAAAACGGCAAGGTCGTCAGCGAGGAGGATTTACTCACTTCGCTGAAAGAACGAATCCGCGACGTTCGAACAGGGCCGGATGGCACACTGTGGTTATTAACAGATTCACCGCAGGGGAAAGTGTATCGGGTCGTGCCGGCTCAATGAGGATCGCCGGTACGTTCGGTCTTTTCGTATTGGGGCAATGCGTCAGTAATTTCAAACCAGTCCGACTTTGAACCCGTGTATACGTGTTGCGCCGGTCCCTTTTCCAAGGGCTCGTTAATCACGCCCACCCGCAGCCGGAGAATGCCAGGGATCGCATCCACACGGCTGTACAAATGGCTACCACAACGGCTGCAGAAGGCCCGATACTTACCCGGGCGCGATTCGTATTCAGTCAACTGCTCCTGCCCGGATAAAAACCGGAAGCGCACTTTCTGCACCGGTGAGCTGGCAGAGAATGCGCTGCCGTGTGCACGCCGGCACTGGCTGCAATGGCAAAGGGAAAGCGGGCCCAGAGGGCCCTCATATTCAAACGTAATATCACCACACAGACACTGGCCGGTATACATAGACTTCCTGCTGATCGTTTCCCGGGGGCTTAAAAAGCTTTTTCAATAGCCGTTCATGATACCTGCCGCAGTGCCCGTGAAACAGCGAGATCGCCGATTGTTTTAACCATACTGCGCGTTCAGATAATCCAGTATGCGAGCAGACTCGAATAGCCCCTCGCCGGTATTCGGATCTTCAAGATAAGGCACCTGAACCCTGCCGTGCGCCTTGAAGAACGTATCGCGCTTTCCTCCGGGTGCCGGCCTGTATGGACCTGGCTTGATACGTTGCTTCGCAGGGCCGATTTCAGTCCAATGCTCCTTACCCAGATTATGCAGGGTGTAAGGGATCTCCAGCTCACACAGTCTCTCTCGTACCAACCGGGAGAAGGGACTGCCCTCAAAGCTCCATAGATGCAGCGGCTGCTCCGGCTGCTTTCCGGAATCGGCCCGCAGCCCCCTCATGGCGCTCGCAACGGAAGCGAACGAACCCATAACCGGTTGCCACAACCGCTCACGGTAGTAGCCAGGCACCGGCTGCCCTGCATATTGCAGGAACAGGTACTTGATGATTGCTTCCGACTCATACATCACGGTGTCAGTGTTCTGGTCGACCAGTAAAGGGAACTGCTGCTTACCCCCAGTCGTCTCTGCCCGTTTCCGGAACACTCGGCCACCCTTGGGACAGGGCCGGATCTGCACATCAAGATTGAGTGCGGTCAGCGCTTCCCGAACTCGCCGGCAGTATGGGCACCCCTCCATGTCATAAAGCACAAGGGGCCGTTCCGGTTGCGGCACGTCGCTTACCACAAGACATCCACGCCAGGCTGCTAACGACGAGGTTGCAACGGAACCCAGCACGTTCGCGTGGTGAGCGAGTCTGTTAAACATAATCAAATCCTCCATTGATAACCCAACCATTATCACCAAATAAAACGACTTTTCATTGGCCCGGAATAACCGTGAAGGCTGGCAGCAGTGTATCCGTCCGTATCCTGTTGATACCTGCCTCGCCGCTTCGAGAATGCAGACTTACAGTCAGTCACGAAACTCCATTACAAACAAGCGGTCTACTGGCATTTTTTAACGTCATGTAGAGGTTTTCTGCATAGTACAACCCGCAAAGATGGGCTATTGTTGGTATAGAGAGTTTTTTCACAGCTCATCAAACAGCCATCATGGTGATTACGGGTATGCCGCATCCAAATCGCGCAGAAAAAGTCAGCCTCCGTCGCAGGCATCCAGCGCTGGCTTTTTCCGTTGCGCTTGCCATGGCCCCTGCTCTGGCGAACCTGCCATCCGCACTGGCTGCTGATGGTGACGGCGCGGGCTACAGCGGTAACCGCCTCTGGGCCAGCCAGATGCGGGACTACGCGACAGAATCCCTTAACAGCGAAGAAGCTCTGAGTATGGCCGCTGTGCCCCTGAACGGTCCGGGGCTTGATCAAAACATCAATGCCGATGTGCCGATGAGCCCCGGCTCCATCATGAAAGTGATCACCACCTACGCTGCTCTGGAAATTCTTGGCCCCACCCATCACTGGGACACAGATTTTCTGACAGACGGGCAAATGGTTGGAGACACCCTCAAAGGCGATCTCTACGTGCGCTTTGGTGGCGATCCGAAACTCACCTACGAACGGCTCTGGACAACCCTTAGGGAACTCCGCGATATGGGAATTACCCGTATTGATGGCGATCTGGTGCTGGATGGCAGCTATTTTGAAATTGACGGCGGTTTCCCTGCGTTTGAAGACAATGGCGACAACCCACACGCGCCGTTTCTGGTTGAGCCGTCTGCCTACCTGACCAACCTCAATCTCATGCACTTCCAGGTGCGTGCCGACGAACGTGGCACCCAGGCCTGGAGCACACCCGCTCTCGGCGAGATCGTTATCGACAACCGTGTAACCGCGGTGGCCGACGGCACCTGCCCGTCGCGCGGCAGTTTTGATTGGGAGCCGGTGTTTCAGAAAGGTGGAAGAATCACCGTGCGGGTAACTGGCGAACTGCCGCAAGGCTGTCGCACCACAACCTACCTCTCCCTGTTGCCCCACGAACAATACAGTGCCTCCATGATCCGCTCCTTG